>Ga0308160_10001921_pt1 | contig 26977 bp, 30 predicted proteins | sample PhyFR1_FD_201036 | JGI IMG/M metagenome (GOLD analysis project Ga0308160, IMG submission 201036) | Phyllosphere microbial communities from UC Gill Tract Community Farm, Albany, California, United States - DLSLF.R1 | ecosystem: Host-associated > Plants > Phyllosphere > Unclassified | place: USA... | reverse complement strand
CGCCGCGCCGGCAAACGCGTCGCACTTTTCGAGTGCGACCCGGTATTCCGCCGTCAGTTTGTCTTCACGCGCATTGCTGCGCGCTTCGATCATCTTGCGATCCGCCGTGGCATCGGCCTGGGCGGCGATCAGGGTCGCCTTGGCCTGCTTGATGCACACGTCGCGGTCATTGCCCGTCACCGCGCCACAGCGCGCCTTGTCGCGGTCGTAGTTCGCGTCGGCGATGCGCATGCGCGCCTGGGTGTAGGCCTTCAGGGTGTTCTTGTAGGCGGCGCCCGCCTCTTCCTCGACGCGCACGCGCTCGGCCTTGGCCTCGGCCAGGCAGACGTCGCGCGGATTGCCGGTGACCAGTTCGCAGCGGGCACGAGCCGCCTTGTAATTGGTCGCCGCCGTGTCGCGCGCCGTGTTGTAGGCGGTCTTGGCGTCAGGGACGGTCTGGGCGCGGCCGTGGGTGGACCACAGCAGGGCGGCGCCGATGATCAATAGTGCGTGGACGTTTTTCAGTTTGGTGGTCATGTTCTTGTTCTCCTTGTTCTGTGCAGTGCGTGGACCTTGGATGATGTTTTACGCCCATCCAGCCGCGTTCTCTGTTCGCTGTCGAACACAACAGAACATGTTGTTTAGCCAATATTAATTTAGCAATTGATCGTGCGTGAGCGCACAGACCTTCGGCAGTGGGATTCGTATTCTTGACTCACACTTTTTGCCAGGAGAACAATATGAAAGCACCACGCACCCTCGCCGCCGCAACCGTCGCCGCCGTCGCCCTGCTGTCAGGCTGCGCCAGCTCGCCTTCGTATAGCAACGGTGGTTATACCAACAACGGCTATGACCGCGGCTACGCCAACCCTTCGTCGATGGGCTACGGCGTGATCGAATCGATCCAGGTGACCCAGGCCGAGAACCGCACGAGTGGCGGCGGTGCCGTCGTCGGCGCCCTGGTCGGCGCGCTGGCCGGCAACCAGATCGGCAGCGGCAGCGGCCGTACCGCGGCAACCGTGGCCGGCGGTGTCGGCGGCGCCATGGTCGGCAACAACATCGAAAAGAACCGCAACGCGGGCAGCGGCCAGGAGATGTACCAGGTCAACGTGCGCATGGACAACGGCGAGTACCGCACCGTGGTCCAGGACAGCGTCTACGACCTGCGCGTGGGTAACCGCGTGCGCCTGGTCGACGGCCGCGTCTACCGCTACTGATCCCGGCGTGGGCACTGCGGCCGTGCGCACGGACAGCCTCGAGGTCCCGGCATCCTGCCGGGCTCGGGCAGGCCTACCCTGCCGCAGCGCCTGACGCGTCCGACGGGCCGGCATTGCCGGCCCGTTTCCTTTTTCGGAGGTGAAGATGAATAGACAGACCTTGACGCGCCTGCTGCTGGCCTGCCTGCTGGCGGGCACGGGCAGCATGGCGGGCGCCCAGACCAGCAACGATGCGATGGTCGCGCCTGCCGCAGCCAATAAACAGGCCCAGGAAATCGCCCGCGGCGATCCGGCGCGCTGGTATCGCGAGGATGCAACGGCGCAGCAGCAATGGCGTACGCGCCAGAAGGAAATCGGCGCGGCGCTGGATGAAGCCAAGCGCGCCTGTGCCCAGGGGCCGGCGGCGGAACGTGCCGGCTGCCTGAAGGCGGCGCAGCAGACCTACAAGGAGGAGCTGGCGGCGGCGCGGGCGGAAGCGGGAGCGCAGACGCGCTGACGATACAGGCTGCGTTTGGCGCCAACACCTGTCCACGCAGCGTTCCGCGTGGCATGCCCACCCTACGGGTAGGCGTCAGTCCGTCGTACAAAAAAAGACGGCGTCCAATCAATGATTGCGACGCCGCTCAAGCCCCACCATATTCTGTGTCCGTCAAAAACATTCGGCAGCGGGAGCCTTGAAGCCACCGCCACCGGCATTCAACCAATGGCGGCCGGAGCCCCCATGTCGGCCCCGTCAATATCCCTGCTGCGCGCGACGCTTCTTCATGTACCAGCCGGCAACTCCTGCCAGCACGGCGCCTGCCAGGGCCTGCTTGCCCATGCGGCGCTGGCGCACGAAGTTGAATGCGGTCAGCGCATACGGCATCAGTACTGAGACGCTAGTGCCCGTGGGTTTCAGTAAAGCATCAGCCCGGGCCCGCAAGGCCCACGTCGCGTGGTCTAAGGCAGAATGTAACATGACTTCGGGCCGCGCGCCGTGCTTTACCTGCGCTTTAGCGTAGGCAACGCCGGCACGATAGAACTCGCCTTCGCGCAGCAGCTCGGCCTTGCGCGTGACCGGGTTGCGGCTGTGCTTGTGGCCTGCCAGTCCGGTCGGCTCGTCCTTTTTCAGGTCGTGCTTGTGATCGTGATTGTGATTGTCGTGCTTGTCCATGTTCCCTCCCCTGTTGGTGGACGCTCAGAGCAACGCGTCGCGGTCGTGACGAAGTTCGTTCATCGTTTCCGGGAAGGCGAGCTTGCCCTGCTTGAGCATGGCCAATCCCTTCATCACGAGCACGACCGTGATCACCAAAAACACCAGGAACATCACCAGCAGAATCTTCCAGCCCCAGCTGTCCCAGGCCAGCATCACGATCGTCGCGGTGCCGTAGGCCAGCGCGAACCACACGGCGAGCACGGCGCCGGCGAAAATCGCCAGCAGCTCGATCACGTGGTTCCGCACTTCCGACATCTCGAGCGCCGCCAACTCCACGCGGGACACGATGAGGCCGAACAGGTTCTTTGCCAGGCCGGAGATGCCGCCCATGAGTCCGGGACCATGCACGACGGTTTCGGTCTTTTCCATGGCGTTCTCCGGCGTGAATTATTTACGACCCAGGAAGATGCCGACCAGCAGGCCGACGCTTGCTGCTGCGACGACGGTACGCCATGGATTGTCCTTAACGTAGACATCGGCGCTCTCTGCCAGTTCCTTGCTCTTGATGACGGCTTGACCCTGGTACTGGCTGGCCTTGCCCATGGCGCGGTCCAGCATTTCCATGCCGCGTGCGCGCAGCTCGTCGGCCTTCACGCCGGTGAGCGAAGCGGCTGCGTTGAGCAGGGACTGCGCATCCTTGACCAGGCCTTTCATGTCGGCGTTCGCGTTGTCGATCGAGCGGTTGATGTCTTGCATGGTGAACTCCTGTTATCGGTTATTGATGGTGGTGGTAAAAATCAGCGCACAAGGAAATCGTGCATGTCGTCGGCGTGTTCCTCCTCGACGGCCAGGATTTCGATGAGCATCTGCTTGGTGGTGGGGTCCTTGTCGCCGATCGCCTGGATCATCTGGCGATACGATTCGATGGCGACGCGCTCGGCGATCAGGTCGGCGCGCACCATCGCCTGCGTGTCTTCCGAATCGTCGTACTCGGCGTGCGAGCGGGCGGTCAGCGTGGCCGGGTTGAAGTTCGGCGAGCCGTTCAGCTGCACGATGCGCTCGGCGATGCGGTCGGCGTGCTCCTGTTCCTGCTGGGCGTGCTCGAGGAACTCCGCTTTCAGCGCGCCGTTGTTCGGTCCCTGCACCGTGTAGTAATGGCGCTTGTAGCGCAGTACGCACAGCAGTTCGGTGGCGAGCGCGTCGTTCAGCATCGCGATGACCGCCTCGCGGTCGGCCGCGTAACCCTCGGTGACGGCGCCGTCGTCGAGGTTGGCGGCGGCGCGGCGGATGGCCTCGATGTCGAAGCCATGCGCCAGGGAGGTCTTGCCTTGTTCCATGATGTTTCCTCAGCTATTCAAATCATTCTCAACGGCTGGCCGCGCGCGGCGGAATCGGCGCGTTCTCGTTCGACAGCACGATCTCGACGCGGCGGTTCAGCTGGCGGTTCGACGCGTTGTCGTTGGCGGCGACCGGGAAGGCTTCGCCATAGGCCTTCATGGCGATGCGCTCGCGCGGCACGCCCATGCTGGACAGGGCCGTAGCCACCGCGTTCGCGCGGCGCTGCGACAAGTCCATGTTGTAGCTCGAGCTGCCGGTGCTGTCGGTAAACCCTTCGACCAGCACAGTGCGCTCCGGGTTCTGCGCCATGACGTCGGCGAGCTTGCGCAGGGTCGACATTCCGTTCGGTGTCAGGTTCGCCTGGTTGGTGGCGAACAGGACGTCGCCGATGGTGACGACCATGCCGCGCTCGGTCTTGGTGGCATGCAGTTCGACCAGCAGCGCTTCGAGCTTGGCGGCGCGCTCGGCGATCATGCGGGTCTGGTCCTGGGCCATGGCGGCCTGCTGCTGGGCGGTGGCCGCCTGCTGCTGGGCGGCGGCGGCGGCGGCCTGGGCTTCGGCCGCTTCGCGCTTGGCGCGCTCGGCTTCGGCGGTGCGCGCTTCCAGGGTGAGTTCGGTGCGCTGGCGTCCGGCGTCGGCGATGTTCGCCTCGGCGGCCTTGGCGCGCGCCACTTCCTGGGCGGTGGCGATCTTCTGCTTCGCGATATAGGCCAGGCGGTCGATGTCGTTCAGGCTTTCCTTCTTCGCCGCTGCGGCGTTGGCGCGGTCGAGCGCGTCGCTGGCTTCCTTGAACTGCAGCGGCGCATAGCTCGAGACCTGCGGGTTGTTATTTGCGGCAACGAAATCGGCGCGCGCCTGGTCCAGGGTCGGCGTGGTGGTCGGCGTGGTGCTGCAGGCGGCCAGCAGGATGGCGCTGGCGAAGACGGCCGGCTTCAGAAAACGTGGTGTCATGTTCTTCTCCCTCATTGCGAGTTGGCGCGGTCGACTTCCTGGCGCAGCACGCGCAGGTCTTCGTTGAGCGCGTTCGAGGCGGCGGTCGCCTTGGCCGACGCGGCCTTGCTCTGGGCCAGCTGGGCATCGGCCTGGGCCTGGGTCGCCAGTTCGCGCGCCAGCTTGTAGTCCTTGGCGGCCAACGCTTCGTTGGCGCGCATCATCTTGGCGCGTGCTGCCGTGATTTCCTCCGGCGCCAGGTCGGCGGCGCCGGCCTGCACCGCATTCGCGACGGCATTGCGCGACACCGCGACATCGGCCGTGGCCGGCGCCTTCTGGCTGGCGCAGGCGCTCAGCGCCAGCACGGCGGCAAGGGCTGCCGCGCAACCCATCGAACGATTCATGTCCATGACTTTCTCCCGTGGATGTAAGCAAGTTGTTAACGTTATAAGCCTGTTATCGGTCGAGTTCGGTTCGATACCGCACACACCCCGCACATCGGCCCGCACTTGGCACCTTCATCGCGGCGCACGGGCAAACTCAGGCACTGCTCATCCGCCGCACCGTGCGACACCGCACATTGATGACCATGCCCTTTGCGCTAAGCTGGCCGCAAGATCGATACCCAATAAAGGATCGTCATGCCCGATACCACCGCCCAGCACGACGCCGGCCACAAGCACGGCGGCAAGAAGAAGAAAATCCTCCTCAGCCTGCTTGCCGTCCTGATCGCGATCCCGGTCATCGCCATCATTTTTATCCTTACCTTCGATTGGAACAAGGCGCGTCCCTGGTTGAACGCCAAGGTCAGCGAAGCCATCGAGCGGCCGTTCGCGATCCGCGGCAACCTGGCCGTGCAGTGGGAAATCCCGGCAAAACGCATGGCCAAGTCCGACCGCCACCTGCGCGACTGGCTGCCCTGGCCGCACCTGATCGCCAATGACGTGCACGTCGGCAATCCGGCTAACATGAAGCAGATGGACATGGCACGCGTACGCCAATTTTCATTTTCGTTGAATCCCTTTGGCTTGCTGCACCGGACCATCGGGATTCCCGTACTGCGCTTCGACGCCCCCTATCTCGAGCTGCAGCGCACCGACGCCACCCACTACAACTGGGTGTACAAGAAGAAGCAGGAAAAATCGAAGTGGGAGCTCGACCTCGAGCGCGTGGTGCTGACCGACGGCGTGGTCAAGGTGGTCGATGCCGTCACCAAGGCCGACATCACGGCCAAGGTGCGCACGCTGGACAAGGATGCAAAGTACGGCATCGGCTTCGATGTGACCGGTACCTATAACGGCGCCGAGGTGACGGGCGGCGGCAAGGTCGGCCAGGTACTCTCGCTGAAGGACCAGAACACGCCCTACCCGGTGCAGGCCGACCTGCGCAGCGGCCCGAGCCGCATTGCCGTGGAGGGCACGGTCACCAGTCCCGCCAAATTGAAGGCGGTCGACCTGCAGCTGACCCTGGCCGGACGCAGCATGGCGCGCCTGTATAACTTCACCGGCATCACGCTGCCGGAAACGGGCGCCTTCTCGACCTCGGGCCACCTGGTTGGCGAGCTCGACCGCGAACACGGGCGCTGGACCTACGAGAATTTCAAGGGCAAGGTCGGCTCGAGCGACATCGGCGGCAAGCTCGTCTACGAAGGCGGCAAGCCACGGCCCAAGCTGACAGGCAATGTCTCTACCCGCAAGCTGGTGTTCGCGGATCTTGCCCCGCTGATCGGCGGCGACTCGAATGCGAGCAAGAAGGCGCGCGGCGTGGACGCGGTGCAGCCGGGCGGCAAGGTGCTGCCAGTCGAGGAATTCCGCACCGAACGCTGGAAGGCGATCGATGCCGACGTGCGCTATGCGGCCGACCAGATCATCCGCGACAAGACGCTGCCGATCAGCAAGCTGTCGACCCACCTGATCATGAAGGACGGCGTCATCACGCTCGACCCGCTCGACTTCGGCGTGGCTGGCGGCACGCTGCGTTCGAACATCCGCCTCGACGGCAGCGGCGCCAAGGGCAATACGATCGCGGCCACGGCCAAGATCAGCGCGCGCCACATCCAGATCAAGCAGCTCTTCCCGACCATCGAGAAGATGCAGGCGACGGTGGGCCAGATCAACGGCGACGCCCAGCTCTCGGCCACCGGTACCTCGGTCGCCGCCCTGCTCGGCTCGTCGAACGGCGAGGTCAAGGCCCTGGTCAGCGAAGGCACGATCAGCAAGATGCTGCTCGAAATGGCGGGCCTGAACGTGGGCAACATCATCGTCACCAAGCTGTTCGGCGACAAGACGGTGCAGCTGAACTGCCTGGCGGCCGACTTCGACGTCAACAAGGGCGTGGCGCAGTCACAGGTGTTCGTCGTCGACACCGAGGAAGCCATCATCCGCGTGGACGGCAGCATCAGCCTGGCGAACGAACAGATGGACCTGACCATCCACCCCGAAACCAAGGCGCTGCGCCTGTTCACGCTGCGTTCCCCACTGTACGTGCGTGGTCCGTTCAGCAAGCCCGACGTCTCGGTCGACAAGGGCGTGCTGGCCCTGAAGGCCGGCGGCGCCGCCGTGCTGGCAACGGTCGCCGCGCCGGTCGCCGCGCTGCTTCCGCTGATCAATACCGGACCGGGCGAAGACAGCCCTTGCGGTCGCCTGGTGGCGCTGGCCAAGGAAAAGCCGACGGCACCGCCGCCGGGCAAGACGAAGAAGCGCTAAAGCATGAATGGATGAGTAAATGAACCCATGTGTGTGTTGCCGAACAGACCATTCGGATGGGCAGCTTTACTCTCTATCTAACGCTGAAACAGGAATACGGCATCAAGGATACGCATGAGGCATTTGAAACCGGCCCTGGCCCTGCTGGCGGCCCTGATGGGCGCCAGTCATCTGGCAGCCTGCGGCAGCCTCGGCAGCCTGCAGGCGGAAAGCCCGGTGGTGGACGATTCCACCATCACCGCGGGCGTGAAGGCAGCCATCGGCCGGAGCACCGAACTGAATGCGACGGACATCGATGTCGCGACCCGCGAAGGTATTGTCCAGCTGAGCGGCTATGTCGGCTCGGCGGAAAACGTGGCAACCGCAGCATCGGTTGCGCGCACAGTGAAGGGCGTGAAATCGGTCAGGAATGACCTGCGCCTGAAGTGAAGAAGTAAACCCACCAAGGAGATTATTATGAAAAACATCAAACACCTGGCAGTGAGCGCTACCCTGGCTACCCTGGCACTGGCCCTGACCGGCTGCTCCGGCATGTCGCGCCAAGACAAGAACACCGCGATCGGCGCAGGCGCCGGCGCAGTGATCGGTGGCGCCCTGACCGGCGGCAGCGCTGTGGGCACGGTCGGCGGTGCAGCCGTCGGCGGCGTCATCGGCAACCAGACCGGCAAGACCAACTGATTTACACACCCCTGTAGCACCCAAGGCAAACACACACGAAACGCCCCGCTTGCGTCCTGCGCAAGCGGGGCGTGACGTTTGTTGGTTCGCTTTTTGTCAGGCGCGTTCGGTCGCGCGCAACATGCAGTGGGAGAGGCGGTCGAAATGCTGCAGCGCCGCTTGGGTCAGCTCGATGCGCTTGCGGCGCGTGTCCTCGGTATCGGCCAGCATGATCCAGCCCTTCTGGCGCATCGACTTCAGGCGGTTGTGGACCGTCGCGGGTGCGCCCAGCTCGCCATTGCTCATCACGTCGCGCACCGACAGGCGCTCGTCGGTCTGGCCGGCGCGGGCCACCAGGGCGAGGATGCGTTCCTCGAGCGGATCGAGTGCGGGCAGCGAGGGCAGGCCGCGCAAGGCGTCGCTCAGTTGCAGGAAACGCAGGTAAATGTCGGCCGGGCGGGTAGTCTTCATGAATAACTCAGGTTCCGGCCGCCGGCGCACCGATTTGGTGCATTTTTTATACCAGTTGGCCTGTAGATATTGTACTGTACGGGGATGACCTGGCTCAAACTCAACGCGCTGATGATCGCCGCGACCATCGTAATGTTTCTGGCCGCACTGGCGATCAACGAATTGTTCCTCCTGCGCTTCGAGTTCGGGCCAGGCATCAACTGGATCTACCTGCCCGCAGGCGTCCGCTTGTTATCGACCCTGCTCTTCGCGGAAGCCGGTGCGATCGGCCTGCTGCTCGTGTCCTGGGGTGTCAGCTTTTTCCTGTTCTTCCCGAACGACCCGGTGCGCGCCTTCGCAGGCGGCATCCTCGCCACCATCAGCCCCTATCTCGTCTACCTCGGCATGCGGCGCTACGGCGGCCTGGACGCCGGCCTGACCCGCCTCACGAGCGGACGCCTGCTGTTCGCCGCCCTCGCCTATTCGATCGCCAGTCCGCTGCTGCACCACCTCTGGTTCGCCTTCTACGAAGGCCAGGAAAACCTGCTCCACAGTTTCCTGGCGATGGCGACCGGGGACTTTTTCGGTACGATCACGGTACTCTACACGGCCAAACTCCTGTTGGCGCTGCTGGCGCCCGCGCGCCGCTGAGTTTGCGGCCCTGCGCCTGCACGGCATCGCGCATCTCTTCAGCCTGGTAGCACAAGGCAAGCACGACCGGGTCAAACGGCCTCGGCCAGGCATGGGCCAGAACCGCGGCCAGGGATGCGTCGAGCGCATGCAGCGAGGCCGGATCGGCATCGCGCCAGAGGCGCTCCAGGTCGAGTTCGACGCCGTTGCACCGGGCCGATGCCAGGTTGGCGGCGTCCATCAGGTGCAATGCCGTATCGGTGAGAGGCCACATCGTGTTTGGTATCGACAACCGCTCTGAAATTTATAACGTTCAAGTGCTGCGACAATGCGCCGGCGCAGCGGCCGGCGCGCGTTTTCTTTCCTTGTCTAGACGAAAGCGCTCGACAGCGCCCCCGCTCCGGCATCCTTGACGATTTCGTAGCAGGTGCAGGCTGCCGCCGCCAGGCCTTCCGGATCGAGGATCTCGATGTTGCCGCGGCTGTAGATGATCAGGCCCTGCTGCTGCAGGGCGCTGGCCGCCTTGGTGACGCCGACGCGGCGCACGCCCAGGGCGTGGGCCAGGAATTCGTGGGTGAGGTGGAATTTGTCGGACTGCAGACGGTCGCGCGTGATCAGCAGCGAGCGCGCCAGGCGCGCCTCCAGCACGTGGAAGCGGCTGCAGACGGCAATCTGGATCGCCTGCGCGAGCAGCGAATCGGTGTAGCGGTACAGCACCCGCTGCAGCGCCGCGTTGCGCGCGAATTCGGCACGGAAGGCGGCGCTGTCCATGCGGCTGGCGCTCCCCGGACGCTGGACCACGGCGCGCACCTGGGCGATCTCGTGGCCGAGGGCGACGGTAGCGCCCAGCATGCCCTCGCGTCCGACGAGGCCGACTTCGAGTGTCATGCGTCCGCCGGCCACGCCCAGCAACGAGATCAGGCAATCGTGCGGAAAATAGATGTACTGGACGGGCGTGCCCGCTTCGCCCAGCACTTCGCCGGCCTCGACGTGCACCTGGTCGAGCATCGGCAGCACCTGGGCGAGCTCCTGCGGCGGGAGCGCGGCCAGCAGCAAGTTGGCGTTGTGCTCGGCGACGTCGGGAGAAGCAGCAAAGTTCATCGAAATCTCGCGTTAAAGGGGAAAATCCGTGGCACAAACATGCCAGCCCGGCAGGACGAACAGGGCACCACGGATACATTTGCAAACAATTTCGATCAGGTTAAATGCTCTGATAGGGGGTGTATGTTCGGTGACGCACGGAATACCTTGTTGTTCCTAGGGACAATCCTCCCCATCGGCCGGCCCCGCCTGCCGCCGCGGAAAAAGCACCTGCAATCCGCAATCTATGGAGCACATGCCATGAACAATATTCCTACTCCTCCGGGCCGCCGCCAGCACCATCCGATGATGCTGCTTGCCGCCCTTGCCGTCCTGCTCTTTTGCCTGATCGGTACCGCCGCCATCCTGGGCTGGATTCCGTCCTCGATCGGCAGCAATGCCAATCGCCAGCTGAGCGAAGCCGACCGTGCCGCGCTGGCTGCGAGCCTGCCCCCGGCCGGCCAGACGGCGCCGCTCGCACCGGCAGCGGCCGTGGCCCAGCTGGCGCCGCAAGGCCCGGCTGCCCCGGCTGCGGCCGCGCCTGCTTATCCATCCCAGCAGTTGGCCCAGGGCTATGGTCCTGCACCGGCGCCGGCATATGCACCGGAACCGGAGCCGGCTCCGGCGCCGCGCACGGCCGCCAAGTCGAAACCCGTACAGGTCGCTGCCGCCGAGCCTAAGTGGTGCGGCAATTGCGGCAACGTCGAATCGGTGCGTGCGATCAAGCAGCGCGCCCAGGGCAGCGGCCTGGGCGCGGCTGGCGGCGCCGTCCTCGGCGGCCTGCTGGGCAACCAGATCGGCGGCGGCCACGGACGCCAGCTGGCTACCGTCGCCGGTGCGGTCGGCGGCGCGGTAGTCGGCAACCAGGTCGAAGGCAACATGAAGGCCACGACCAGCTATGAAATCCGGGTCCGCCTGGACGACGGCACCCTGCGCACCTTCCACCAGTCGAGCGAGCCGCAATGGCGCAGCGGCGACCGCGTGCGCATCGTCAAGGGACGCCTGCGCGCCGCGTGATAGCGCCCTTCCCTCTCAGCAAGGCCGGCCATCTTCGGATCGCCGGCCTTGATTTTTTCCTCTGTGCAATGTGCGCCACCGCACGGAAATACTGCTGAGCTGCCCCGAGAATGGCTGAGCGTCATCGAAACGCCGTTATCAACTTCGCATAAGGGGAGCACCATGAATAGCCTTGCATGGATCGGCATCATCGTCTGGGGCCTGGTCGTCACCGGATTCGGACTCGTCTCTGCCACGCCGCCACTCGAGCAGGCGGGCGAGCTCGCGGCGCACGACGTCTTCTTCCTCGTCAGCGGCGGCCTGCTGACCTGCCTGATCGGCATCGTGGGCCTGCTCGGCTTCATGGGCTGGATTCCTGGCCTGGGAAGCACGGGCCTGGCCAGCGCAAGCTTGCGAAATGAACAAAAATCTTCCGCATAATGTACGCCAACGAACGGTGGTGCTGAGCTGAGAGCGCGATACTGGATTCACGGCGTCATTCGGACGCAAACCCCAGTGAGGAGACTCATCATGCTCTATACAATCGCCATCGTTCTCATCGTCTTGTGGCTGCTCGGCCTGGTCACCTCGTACACCATCGGCGGCTTCATCCACATCCTGCTCGTGGTCGCCGTGATCATGATCCTGGTGCGCCTGATCAGCGGTCGAGGCATATAGAACGCCGCATGCAGTACCATATCGGTTGTACAAGGAGTGCGCCGCTTTGCTTCGCAGCTCCGGGTACGACCGCAGCACCACCCGAAGTAGGTTGATTAATCCGTTTCGCGGTCGTGCCCCCTGGGCGCGCCTACGAAACGGATTTTTTCTTTAAGGAGAAAATTATGATGTATTCCAAACTGACCAAATCCGCAGCAGCCGCCACCATCCTCGCCCTCGGCATCAGCGGTTGCGCCGACATGAGCGCGACCCAGCGCGGCACCGCGACCGGCGCCGGCGCCGGCGCAGCCCTCGGCGCGCTGATCGGCGGCACCACCCACGGCGGTGGCGGCAGCCGTGCCGCCAAGGGCGCCGTGATCGGCGGCGCAGCCGGCGCCGTGATCGGCAACATCTGGTCCAAGCGCATGGAACAGCAGAAGCAGGCAATGGAACAGGCTACCCGCGGCACCGGCGTGCAGGTCAGCCAGACCGCCGACAACCGCCTGAAGCTCGACATCCCGAGCGACGTTTCCTTCGACAGCGGCCGTGCCGACATCAAGCCGAATTTCCAGCCGGTGCTCGAGCGCTTCGCCACCACCCTGCAGGAAAATCCGAACACCAACGTCGTCATCATCGGCCACACCGACAACACCGGCGGCCCGGCCATCAACCAGCCGCTGTCGGTCGACCGCGCCGCGCGCACCCGCGACTACCTGGCTGGCCGCGGCGTGAATCCGAGCCGTATCACGATCGAAGGCCGCGGCGAACGCGAACCGATCGCCTCGAACACCGACAACGCCGGCCGCGCACGCAACCGCCGCGTCGAGATCTACGTCGCCGAACCTGGCCGCGGCTGATCAAGTCCACAGCCCTTACGAAGCCGCCCCGCGCAAGCCGGGCGGCTTTTTTGCATCCGCATCGCCGAGACTGTCGCATTAGCGCAAAAACGGCCGCTGCAGTTCATGAACGAGGACCCAGCGCAAGGACAGTGGGCCGCAGTGGCAGGATAGTGTTGCTTCCATTAGGCAACATTTTTCTCCCTCATTTTCTTTGCCATGCCAGACACCCATGCCGCGTTCAAGCCCGATTTCTCGCAAGACGCCCCTGCCCTGTGGCGGCCCTCGGCCGTCGCCGCCTGGAGCCTGCTGTTCACCCCGGTCTTCGGTTCCTGGCTGCTGATGCACAACTGGCGCGTGCTGGGCCAAGCGCAGGCCGCCCGCACCGCCCGCCACTGGCTGCTAGCCAGCGTGCTGGTGCTGGCACTGGAAGGGCTGGCGGGCGCCATCTCGGCGCGCGTGAACGGCACTGCGCCTTTTGCCCAGTGGCTGGCCCTGGCCTGGCTCGGTCTCTGGCTGCTGGGCGCGGCGGCGCCGCAGTGGCAGGCGGTGCGGCGCCGCTTCGGCCGGCGTTACGCGCGGCGCGGCTGGAATGGCGCGCTGGGCGTGGCAGTGGCCTGGGGTCTCGCGTGCTGGGCCGCAGGGGCTATGCTGACCGCATTGCTGCTGGCCTTCACTTGAGCGCGCGCTGAACCCGTCCACCTACAACATCCGCTTCCTCATCGACTGACAGTGTACGCTGCCGTACCAAGCTCGTGCGGCCTCAACGCGTACACTGTCGTCTATGAGGAAACGGATTTTGTATGCTTGACATTCTTGAACGCATCGACCCACGTAGCGACCGCATCGACCTGCTCATCGAGCTGGTCGATTGCCTGCGACCGCGACGGCGTCACCTGGGCCATGCGCGCGCCTCCGTGCGCACACTGACACAACTCTTGCGGGGCAACCCGGCACAGGCCTGGGCGCTGCGCAGCTATATCGTCACCCTGCTCGAAAAACGCCGCCACACGAGCCTGTACAGCGACATCGGCATTCTTTCGAACGACGGCTTTTTTACCGAACTCAAGCGCCGCATCGCCTGGCGCCTGCTGCCGCCCGCGCTCGACGACCTGTACCTGTCCGACTCGCTCGACCAGGTGCTGTACGCGGAGGCCGATTACTACTGGATCCGCTCGGTGCCGGACGAGGACTGGCTGGCCCTGTTCGACGTCGTGTCCGAAGCACCGCCGCCGCAGGACGCCGCGCCCGACCGCGCGCGCCTGGTCACGACCATGGGCATGCTGGACGCGATCCGCACCCTGTCCTGCCGCGTCTGCGCGCTCGGGCTGGAGCCGCGCCTGGTGCACAGCTACAGCGAGATCGAGGATTTCGATTCGCCCTTCCTGATGCAGAACATCGAGGTCAACCATTACCTCGACGAATACGGGCGCTTCCTGGAGGGATCGATCGATCGCCCGGACGATCCGCGCCACCTGCTGGTGATGCTCGACCAGTGCGACGAGGTGGTGGCCAAGATCCGCCGCAGTTCATTGTCCGTCGGCACCAGCGTGGCGCTGACCTATGTGCTTGTCGCCATTTCGCAGAGCATCGAGCGGCTGCGCAAGCTGCTGTTCCTGGTCGACGTCAGCGAAGCCGCCAAGGAGGCGCCGCTGCTGCAGGACGCAAGCGCGGAGGTGATCGACGCCGAGCCGTCGAGCAGCCGTGCGCTGGCGACGATTCCCCCGCATTCTCCGCCGCCGCGCCCGGTCAGCCCGCAGCGTGCGGCCGCGCTCGCCCTGGCCCAGGAACTGGTCGAGGCGCACAACACGAAATACCAGGTGCGCGGCCTGTTCCGCGACAACATCCACCTGCTGGCGCGCAATGTCACGGAGAACGCCAGCCGCACCGGCGAACACTACATCGCCGAAAGCCGGGCCCAGCTGCGCGACATGTTCAAGGCCGCGGCCGGCGCCGGCTTCATCGTCGGCTTCATGGCGACCTTCAAAATCCTGCTGTCCTACCTGCGCGCCGCGCCCCTGGTCGAAGCCTTTCTGTTCAGCATGAATTACTCGCTCGGCTTCATGCTCGTGCACATGCTGCACTGGACCATCGCCACCAAGCAGCCGGCCATGACAGCCCAGCGCATCGCCGCCGGCCTGCACAGCCGCGACGGACGCAGCATCGATTTCGACAGCATGGCCGAGCTGGTGAACAAGGTCTTCCGCACCCAGATCGTCTCGGTGCTCGGCAACGTGGTGGTCGCCTTCCCGACCGCGCTCGTCATCGCCATCGCCTACCAGCAGATGACGGGCCACCACCTCGTCACGCCCGAGAAGGCCCGGCACCTGTTGCACGACATCGATCCGGTCCACACGCCGGCCCTGTTCTACGCAGCCATCGCCGGGGTCTGGCTGTTCGTCGCCGGCCTGATCTCCGGCTACTACGACAACAAGGCCCTCTACACGCGCATGGGCCAGCGCGTGCGCCAGCTGCGCTGGCTGGGCAGCCTGTTCGGCGTCGAACGGCGCGACCGCTTGTCGCGCTACGTCGAGAACAATCTCGGCGGCCTGATGGGTAACTTCTTCTTCGGCATCCTGCTCGGCACCACCGGCACCGTCGGCTACCTGCTCGGCCTGCCGCTCGACATCCGCCATGTGACCTTCTCGACGGCGAATTTCGCCACCGCCCTGGTCGGGCTCGATTACCGGATGAGCTGGGAGATGGTGGCGAATGCCTCGGCTGGTGTCGCACTGATCGGCGCCGTCAACCTGCTGGTGAGCTTCAGCCTGGCGCTGTGGGTGGCCCTGCGCGCCCGCAAGATCCAGTTCAAGCGCAGCATCCTGCTGCTGCGCGCACTCGGCCGGCGCTTCCTGCATGCGCCGCTCGACTTTTTCATCGGGCCCAGGGATGTCGACACGATCGACATCCACGTCGCCACAAGGGGAAACAAATGAACAAGAAACGCCTGAGCTGGTGGCTTGCCGCCCTCGCCTTCGTCGGCGCGATCGCTTCCTGCCGCACCCTGCCCGATGCCGACAAGCTGCCCGACACGCCGCAAAAGAACAACCCGACGGTGGCGACCGCGAAGGGCACGCTGCAGAAGCAGCAGGCGGCGCAACTGCTGCAGCGGCGCTGGGCGAATGCGACGAGCGACCTGAAGCAGCTGGCGGTGCTGGAGGAACAGGCGACCGGCCTGCCGCTGATCGCGGGGAACCAGGTGCAGCTGCTGTTCGACGGTCCGGCGACGATGCGCGAAATGATGGCCGCGGTGCGCAGCGCCACCACGTCGATCAACCTGGAGACCTATATCTTCGACCAGGACCCGATCGGCCTGCAGTTCGCCGAACTGCTGATGGAGAAGCAGCGCCAGGGCGTGACGGTCAACGTCATGTACGACAGTGTCGGCACCATCGGCACGCCCCAGGAATTCTTCGACCGCATGCGCGCGGCCGGCATCAGGATGGTCGCCTTCAATCCCGTGAATCCGGCCAAGGCCAAGGGCAACTGGTCGATCAACAACCGCGACCACCGCAAGCTGATGGTCGTCGACGGCAAGGTCGCCTTCACGGGCGGCATCAACATCAGCGCCGACTATGCCAACAGCTCGCTGTTCCGCTCACGCAGGAAGCCCGACAACGTCGACAAGAACAAGGTCGGCTGGCGCGACACCCACGTCAAGATCGAAGGCCCGGCGGTGGCGACCCTGCAATGGGCTTTTGTCAACGCCTGGGTGCGCCAGGAAGGCGGCGAACTCCAGCCCCCCCGCGACTATTTCCCGCGCCTGGCCCCGGCCGGCGACAAGTTCGTGCGCGTGCTGGCCACCGAGCCGGGCAGCCACTCGGAAATCTACAAGTCGCTGATGGTGGCGATCAACGAAGCCAAGAAATCGGTCCATATCACCTCGGCCTATTTCGTGCCCGACCAGCAGGTGGTCGATGCCCTGATCGCCGCCGCCAAACGCGGCGTGGACGTGAAACTGGTGCTGCCGGGGGTGTCCGACCACGGCCTCGTGATGTATGCGGGCCAGGCCTTCTACGAGCAACTGCTGGCCGGCGGCGTGCGCATCTTCCAGCTCCAGGTGGCCGTGCTGCACGCCAAGACGGCCGTGATCGACGGCGCCTGGTCGACCATCGGCTCGGCGAACATCGACCGCCGCAGCTTCATCCACAACTACGAACTGAACGTCGTGGTCATCGACCCGGCCTTCGGGCGCGACATGGAAAGCGCGTTCAACGAGGACCTGCGCGATTCGAAGGAAGTGACGCTGGAACAGTGGCGCGACCGGCCCTGGGCCGACCGCATCAAGGAATGGGCCGCGCGGCTGACCGAGTATTGGATCTGAACAAAAACGCGCGGCGCGCATACCGCGGTCGTAGGGTGGACTCCTGAGTCCACGCGTGATACGCGCCGGCTCCGCTCTCGTGCTCGACGATCTTGACGTCACGTATCACCGCGTGGACTCGGGAGTCCACCCTACGTATTGTGAACAGGATGCGGCGCCGGCAAGTTCTTAAATCCCCGCCGCCAGCATCCCTTCCGCCGCCGGCGCCCACACATTCCCGCTCCTCAGGAACTTTTCGGTCAGGATCACCCGGAAGGTATTCGTCAGCGCATCCCAGCCATAGCGGTCGATCTCGACCCGCTCGTGTTCGACCCGCAGCAGGTTGAAGGAATTGACTTCGCCCCTGCCCCGCGTCGAGGTCGCCGTGCCCGCCTGCACCACGAGCGCCGCGTAGGCGTCGATCTGGTAGCGCGAGGCGGTGCTGGCCGCATGGCTGACGTGCATGTGGCCGGCCAGCAGCACATCGACGCCGCACTGGGCGAACACTTCCATCGCCATCGGCGCGCGGTTGACCAGGTCCTGCTCCTCGAACGTGGTCGGCAGGTCGAAGGGGTGATGCGTGACGACAATGCGCGTGATCTTCGGATCGAGCCCGGCCAGCTCCTGTTGGATCTTCGTCACCTGCTCCTTGTTCACGCGGCCGTCCTTGATCGTCAGCGAGCGCGCCGTGTTCACGCCGACCACGGCAATCTCGTCGTCGACATACATCGGATCGAGGTCGTCGGTGATGTAGCGCTTGTAGCGCGCCAAGGGTTTGACGAAGCGGCGGAACACGTTGTACAGGGAAATGTCGTGGTTGCCCGGCACCACGATCTGCGGTCCCGGCAAGCTGTCCAGGAAGGCGCGTGCCTCCTCGAACTGCTCGGGTTTCGCACGTTGCGTCAGGTCGCCGGAGATGACGACGACATCGGGTGCGATTGAATGGACCAGCTCGCGCAGCGGGCCCAGCAGGGCTTGGTCGACGCGTCCGAAATGCAGGTCGGACAGGTGGATGAGTGTACGCATCGGAATTCCTCGTTGATCAGTGTTCGCTCAGTGTTCGGATGCCGCGCCACGGCCTGCGCGCGCGGCCTGGCGCCGGCGCAGCGTGGACACGCCGGTGACGCAGATCGCCAGCCAGGCGCAGCCTTCCAGCATGCCGGCCAGCACGTCGGACAGGTAATGGGCGCCGAGATACAGGCGCGAGCCCGCCACCAGCAGCACCATCGCGCAGGCCGCCAGCACGATCGCGGCGCGCGCGCCCCAGCTGTGCGCATGGCGCGTCAGGTAGCAGGCCAGCACGCCGTAGAACAGGGTCGCCGCCACCGTGTGGCCGCTCGGAAAACTGTAGGTGCTCAGGGTCAGGATCGGCTCGTCGAAATGCGGGCGCGCCCGCTCGAAGGTGTGCTTCATCGCCACGTTGAGCAGCATCCCGCCCGGCACCGCGGCCACCAGGGTCAGCATCCAGTGGCGCGCATCAACGCGCACCAGCCACCAGCCGGCTAGCGCCGTCAGGGCCAGCATGCCCGGCGTGCTGTGCAGCTCGGTCACGACCAGCAGGAAGTTGCGCAGCGCCGTGCTGGCGTGGGCGTGGATATGCAGCCAGTTCGCCAGGCGCAGGTCGAGCGCGGTGATCGGCGCGCCATTCACGACCTCGTCGGCGAGTCGCGCAAAGCCCGCCATCGCCAGCAGCAGGACCAGCACGCCCAGCGTCAGGTGCAGGCCGAACTGCTCCTGAGGGGAGAAACGCGCGACGGCGAAGCGGTGCAGGCGGGTCGTCAAGGATTCATTCATGCGGCGGGGAAGACATGGCAAAAAAACTACACTTGAAATTTTTTACTGGTGTTATGTACAGTAACTGTAGATTTATACAGTAGTTGTGTTATCCTGTTTTTACTGATCAACATAATTCAAACAAGGGAAACGTCAATGACCACTCTGAACAACACCTTCGGCCTGGAATACGCTCCTGCACCTTTTCTTATGCGCATCGGACGCCGTGAAATCCTGATTACCCGTGACTTCCGCAAACGCTTCTACCCGATCAACCCGATTATCGAATGCGATACGGGCGTTGAGGCGGGTCATGTTGAAGTGCTGCTGTTCGGCCGCTGGCTCCTCATCCTGTCGAAAGCCCACTAAGGCGTTCATGGCCTGAGCATGGGGCATCTTCGTCCTGCCGGGCAAGCATTAAAAATCGCATAACCATAGCTGAAATCATTCGTTTTCTTCGGGTGAGCGGAGCAATACCCTAGTGGTAACCGTCTCCTAACTCATCTGAAAGAAACGTATGTTCAAGAAAATCGTTCAATCCCTGGTCGCAGTCGCAGTGCTGGCCCAGGCGCCTGCTTTCGCTGCCGACGTATCGCTGCTGAACGTGTCCTACGATCCGACGCGCGAGCTCTACCAGGATTACGACGCAGCCTTCGCCAAGTACTGGAAGACCAAGACCGGCGACAACGTCACCGTGAAGCAGTCGCACGGCGGCTCGGGCAAGCAGGCGCGCGCCGTGATCGATGGCCTCTCGGCTGACGTTGTCACACTGGCACTGGCCTATGACATCGATGCTATCAGTGAACGCGGCCTTATCGCGCACAACTGGCAGGATCGCCTGAAGTACCGCAGCTCGCCCTACACCTCGACCATCGTGTTCCTGGTGCGCAAGGGCAATCCGAAGGCTATCCGCGACTGGGGCGACCTCGTGAAGCCGGGCGTGTCCGTCATCACCCCGAATCCGAAGACTTCCGGCGGCGCCCGCTGGAACCACCTCGCGGCCTGGGGCTATGCCCTGCGCCAGCCGGGCGGTAGCGAAGCCAGCGCACGCGACTTCATCAGCAAGCTGTACAAGAACGTGCCGGTGCTCGATTCGGGCGCGCGCGGCGCGACCACCACCTTTGTCGAACGCGGCATCGGCGACGTGCTGCTGGCCTGGGAAAACGAAGCCCTGCTGGCCCTGCGCGAACTCGGTCCGGGCAAGTTCGAGATCGTCGCTCCATCGGTGAGCATCCTGGCCGAACCGCCGGTCGCCGTGGTCGACAAGGTCGCCGACAAGCGCGGCACGCGCCAGGTGGCCCAGGCCTACCTGGAATACCTGTACAGCGACGAAGGCCAGGACATCATCGCCAAGAACTACTACCGTCCGGCGGTCGAGAAATTCTCGCGCAAGTACGCTTCGCAGTTCCCGAACATCAAGCTGTTCACGCTCGACCAGGTGGCCGGTAACTGGACCAATGCCCAGAAGGCCCACTTCGCCGACGGCGGCGTGTTCGACCAGATTTACCAGCCCGGCAAAAAATGACTTGAAATCCGGCGCATGACCACGACTGTGTTGATTTGCTAATCGTGGTCTGTCGCCGGTGATGCTGTTGAGTATCCATCGAGACAGTCCTTCCTGCACTACCCCTAGGAAAGGAAGACGACATGTCTGCAACTCTTCGCAAGATCAACGAACAAGTCATCGTCATTACCGGCGCCAGCAGCGGCATCGGTCTTACCACCGCCCGCATGGCCGCCGAACAGGGCGCGAAACTCGTGCTGGCCTCGCGCAACGGCGAGGCGCTTGACCAGCTGGCCAGCGAACTGCGGCGCCAGGGCTGCCAGGTCGCCACCGTCGCAGCCGACGTCGGCAATGTGCAAGACGTCGAGCGCATCGGCCAGACCGCGATGGAGCGCTTCGGCCGCATCGATACCTGGATCAACAATGCCGGCGTCGGCACCTTCGGCCGCCTCGAAGAGGTGACGCTGGAAGACCACCAGCGCCTGTTCCAGACCAATTTCTGGGGCGTCGTGCATGGCTCGCTGGAAGCCGTCAAGCGCATGAAGCAGCGCGGTGGCGGTGCGCTGATCAATGTCGGCAGCGAAGTGTCGGACACGCCGGTGCCACTGCAAGGCATGTACTCGGCCTCCAAGCATGCGGTCAAAGCGTTTACGGACTCGCTGCGCATGGAATTGCAGAAGGAAGACGCGCCGATCTCCGTTACCCTGATCAAGCCGGCGGCCATCGATACCCTGTTCGCGGTCCACGCGAAGAACTACATGGACAAGGAAGCGACCCTGCCGCCGCCGGTGTACGCGCCGGAAATCGTGGCCAATGCCATCCTGCACTGTGCCTCCCATCCGAAGCGGGAAGTGTTCGTGGGCGGCGCCTCGAAGTTCATCTCCGCCAGCCGCGCCCGCATGCCATTCCTGACCGATCGTTTCAGCCAGGCGACCATGTTCAGCCAGCAAAAGTCGAAACAGGACAAAATGCCGGGCCGCCCCGACGCCCTCCATGCGCCCGACCCGACGCACGCGCTGCGCGAACGCCAGGGCATGCCCGAGCGCAGCGTCAAGGAAACCTCGGCCTACACGACCCTGGTCCTGAACAAGAAGCCCTTGATGACGGCGCTGCTGAGTGGGGGCGCGCTGTTTGCGGCCTGGAAGCTGGCGCAGCCGGGGATGGCGCGGCGCAGGCTGGGGCGGATTTAAGCGCCCTGCAGAAACAAAAAGACGCGCAGCTAGCGCGTCTCTTTTTGCCGATGGCCGTGGCTAGCCGTAGGGTGGGCACTCTGTTCCCACGCGGTCGTACCTATGCATACCGCACCGTCGTTAGGCACGTCCACAGCCGAGGTGCGACGTTTCGGATTAGCTTGGGCAGTACCGCGTGGGCACCGAGTGCCCACCCTACAAACCTGAACTACCTCCCCGCGTCTTTATCGATCGGCGGCCGGCTCGACAGGAACTCGGTATCGTCTTCCGTCAGCGGCAGATCGGGAATCGACTCGATCCGGTCGGTATCGATGTCGGCGCCATCCTTGGCCACCGTGTCGCGTCCGGCGGCGGCGCGCTCGCCGGTGCCGCCCATGTCGCTGTCACCGGAAAAGTCGGCGTCGCCGACGTCGGGACCCGCGGTGTCGCCCGCGTGGCTTGCTTCCAGGTCGGAAGTCGTGCCCTCGTCCAGGTGCAGCACCTGGTCGTCGTCGAGGTTGGCCGAGAAGCCGGGACCGCCGACCACGTCGCTGCCGGTATCGGAGATATCGCTCGGTCCCAGTGCGTCGGTGCCATGGCCCTTGCCAAGGCTGCGGTCTGGGCGTTCCGGGAAGTTGTCCGGATCAAGTGTGCTAATGCCAGTCATGATGCCTCCGTGAAGATGGTTGTCGGATAGTTCAGGATAATGTCAGGCTACAGCCATTCGGCACTGCATGGCGCAGCGCAGGGCGCTAGAAAGCGTGGCGCATGCCGACGTTGATGGCCGCATTGCCGTTGCCGCGCGCACTGGCATTGCCGACGGTATAGCCGGCGCCATTGCGGTTCTGGATGCGCGAATAGGCCGCATAGAAATCGGTACGGCGCGAGAGCGCGTGGCTGGCGCCGAACGCGACCTGCCGGGCGTCCTGGTTGGCCGGATCGCGGTCGTCCTTCTGGATCCAGGATGCAAGCAGGGTCGTGCGCTGGCCGACCGGCACCGCCATGCCGAACAGCACGTCACGGCTGTTGGTCGACGCGGTGCGCGCCAGGCCCGCGCCATAGGGATTGTCGGGATTGAAGAGCGGCGAGCTGGCCCAGCCGCGGCTCAGGCTGTAGGCCGTGTAGGCCGTGCCCCAGCCGAGACGCAGGTTGGCCGCCAGGATCGAGTTGCGCGAAACCGTGTCGTTGCTGGTTTTGCTGTTGAGCTGGACGCGCACGGCGCTCAGGTTCTGGTGCGCCGCGCGCACGGTCAGCGGTCCGGCCTCGAGGCCGACCGTCATGCCCCAGGCGCGTCCGGCCGGCGAGGTGTCGACCTTTTCCTTGTAGGCATACGAGGCGCCGGCCGAGATGCCGCGTGCCAACGCGCCGAAGTACTGGATGCTGTTGTCGACGCGGCGCCCGCCGCCGATCAGGTTCCCCGCGTTGCCGGACATGCCGCCCTTGAAGGGGTCGGCCACGTCGGTGAGCGCCAGGTATTGCAGGTTGTACTGGCGGCCGATGGTGATCGCGCCGAACTCGCCGGCAAGGCCGACGAAGGCCTGGCGCCCGAACAGGCGCTCGTGCTGGTCGCTGCGGCCGGTATCGACCCGAACGCCGCTCTCGAGGGTGAAGATGGCCGAGGTGTTGTTGCCGACCGCTTCCCTGCCCTGGATGCCGATATGGGACTCCGAGGCCAGGCCACTCCCTACCTGGGTCGTACACGCGTTGCCGCATCCGCCCTGCCCGACCACCCCGGCATCGATCACGCCATACGTCGTGACGCCGTTCTGCGCGCAGGCAAGCGCGGCACTTCCACCCAGTACTGCACACGTAACAAACGACTTGAGCATCGGCGTATCCTCTCTACGCCTCTACATTACCCCTCTAAAGCGGCGCCATCTGTCGAATGTCGCACATACAGCTGACCGCATTGGCTCGTCTTTATGTAGGCGAACTCTGACGTACATACATGTAGAGCGTCTAACAATACCGCCAGGGCAAGGCGCAGCGCCGAAGACAGTACGAGCGTACGGCGAGGCGCTGCAACGCAGCCATGGCGGTTTTGTTAGGCGCTCTTAGACTCAGGCCGCCAGCGCCACGGTATTCTTACCGCCGCGTTTTGCAGCATACATCGCACTGTCGGCGCGGGCCAGCCAGGCGTCGAGATCGTGCGCTTCGCCCGGCCGGTGCAGGGCGACACCGATGCTGGCGCCGATCGTCACGCTGGCGCGGCGCAAGGCATAAGGCTGGCGCAGCACCTCCAGCAAGCTGTTTGCTTTCTCATGAGCATCCTGCGCATCCGCCAGGCCTTCCAGTACGACCACGAATTCGTCGCCGGCCAGGCGCGCCACGAGATCGGTCTTGCGCACCGCGTCAAACAGCCGGGCGCCGAACTGGCGCAGCAATTCGTCGCCTTCCTCATGGCCGTGGGTATCGTTCACGTTCTTGAAACCGTCCATGTCGAGGAACAGCAAGGCGCAGGGTTTGCCGGCGCGCACGGCGCGGTGCATGGCATCAGGCAGGGTCTGCATCAGCGCGCGCCGGTTCGGCAGGCCCGTCAGGGCATCGTGCAGCAGCAGCGCCTGCAGCTCGGCGGTACGCGCGGCGACCGTGCTTTCCAGCTGCTGGTTCATCGTTTCCAGCGCACTGCGGTGGGCCTCCTCGCTGCGTACCAGTTCGCGCATCGCGTGCGACAGCACCTTGGCCTCGTGGAAGCCGTCCACCACCGGAATGTCTTGCGGACGCCCGCCGGCGCGGGTGGCTGCGGCCGCCTGCTCGATCGCGCCGCTGAGCGCATCCATGGGCCGCGTCAGGCGGCGCGCCAGCAGCGCGGCGCAAGCGGCCAGTGCCAGGGCCATCAGGACGCTCAGCACGATCATGCGGTCTTCCAGCGCGCGCGCATCGGCCAGCGCCGCATCCTCGGTATGCCGCACGAGCACCGCCCACTGCAAGGTCGCGGGATCGCCCGCCGTACCGGTACGGCTATAACCGGTGAGATAGATCTTGCCGTCCGCCCCCTCCTCGCGCATCGAACCGGTCGCACCGGTCTGGGCCAGGCGCAGGCTCGGGGTATCGATCTTCTTTTCGATCAGGTGCTCCGGACCGAGGATGACGGTACCGTCGGCCCGCACCACCAGCACTTCGGCGCCGTACTCGCGCAAGGCCGGCGTCAGCAGCTGGCGCGCGCGGTTGCGCGCCCACTGCCAGCTCATGTGCACACCGACCACGCCGCGCACCTGGCCATCCGCCCCAAGCAGCGGGGCCGACATGTCGATGAAACGCCAGGGGTCGGCCGCTTTCGGCAAGAGTTTGTTCAGCAGCAGGGCCGGATGATAGTCGGTGGTGTGCGCCCCTTTCAGGCCCGCCTGGAACCAGGGCCGGGCCTCCACCTGCGCGCCTTCCAGCATGCGGCCGGTCGACGCCCTCACCTTGCCCTTGGCATCGACAACGCCGATCCAGGCATAGTCGGGCACTTCGCGCTGGATCGATTCCAGCACGCTGCGGGTGGCCTCGGGCTGGTCGTAGGAACGTATCTGGGGCAGGTCCGCGAGCAGCTTGACGGTGACGATGGCGTTGTTCGTGACGCGATTAAGGGAGTCGCGCATTTGCCAGGACAGCTGCTGCAGGCGCAGCTGGGCTTCCTTGCGAGCTTGCTGGTGGGCGAAGTGGCTGACCAGGGCGAGGTGCAGCAGGACTGTCAGGGTGACGGCGATGCTGACCATAAGCATGGTGATCGTTGCCAGGCGCAGGGAGCGGCGCGTTGGAGCGCGGGCCGGGTGGTTCATGTGGACGTGTTGTCAAATGAATCGGACATGATAGCTGTGCGGGAAGGACCGGACAATGAAAACAGTGCTTAAAAGCACAATCTTCGGGATGGCTTGCCTTCCAGCGGCATGCTTGGGCTTACAATGAATGAATCGACAAAACATACCGCAGGTCACGTGCAGACCGTTTCCCACTACGATCAGAACGCAGAGAAGTTCGTTGCCCAGTACGAGTCGCTTACATTTGAACACGTGCACTCTACCCTGCTGGACGTCCTGCCATCGCTCGGCGCGACGATCCTCGACGTCGGCGCCGGCTCCGAAAGGGACGCAGCCTGGTTTGCGGCCAAGGGATACGACGTGGTCGCTGCCGAACCCTCGGAAGCAATGCGTACGCTTGCACGTCAGCGCCATCCTTCGCCACGCATTCACTGGGTTGCCGACAGCCTGCCAGACCTGGCCCAGGTGCGCAGACTGGGGCTTACGTTTGACTTGATCCTGCTCTCGGCGGTCTGGATGCATGTGCCGCCGGCGTCACGCCAGCGTGCCCTGCGCAAGCTGGCAACGCTGCTGTCGCCGAATGGACGTATCGCCATCAGCCTTCGCCTTGGTCCACCCGATACCGACCGGGCCATGTACGAGGTGACGCTACCCGAGCTGACGGCGATGGCCCATCAGTTCGGACTCAGGCTCGTGCGTACCGACAACAGCCCTGACAAACTCGGGCGGCCAGGCATATCGTGGGCCACCGCGGTTCTTGGCTTACCCGATGATGGATTGGGGGCACTTCCGCTGCTGCGTCACTTGATCCTGACAGACGGGAAGTCATCGACCTACAAGATCGCTCTGCTCCGCATTCTCGCCAGGGTCGCCGATACCGCGGCGGGTGCAGCGCGCCATGAGCCGGATTCGGTCGTCCTGCCAATGGGCCTGGTAGCGCTCTTCTGGCTCCGCATGTACAAGCCGCTGATCGAGGGCGGCCTCCCCCAGATGCCACCTAACCGAGCTGGAAATACTCCCGGCTTCGTGACCAGTAACTTCACTGCCTTGCGTTCCATTCGGCCGGTGGACCTTCGTGCAGGGATGGAGTTCCATGACGACACGGCGCGACACCTTCACGGCAGCCTGTGGGAGATTGCCAGGCTGGTCCGCGAAATGCCTGTCAGATACCTGCGTTGGCCAGCGAGCGATGACAACATCTTTCATATCAAGCACCAGCGTCGCACGTCGACACCATCAAGCCTGCGGATCGACGACCCGTTCCTGTGGAGCTTCGGCGAATTCCATGTCCCCCTTCAGATCTGGGATGCGCTGAGCCACTATAACGTGTGGGTCGAACCAGTCCTTATCGGGGAATGGGTGCGCCTGATGGAATCCTATTCAGGACAACTTGGCCCGACTATTGGTCAGACTGCGTATTCCCTCCTTGCGTGGGCGGATCCCGAGCGCGACACCAGGTTGGCGCGGACTGCAGTCGAACGGCTGCGGAGCCAGGGCAAGCCCGTCTATTGTGTCTGGTCGGGCCAGCGTCTGCGGGATGACTACGATATCGACCATTGTTTTCCGTTCGCTGCCTGGCCTTGCGGGGACGCCTGGAATCTGATGCCTGCGTCGAAGCGCATCAACAACGAGAAGTCGAATCGTTTGGTGACGCAAGCCGCGCTGGAGCGGGCCAGCGAGCGGATCGGGGAGTGGTGGGAGGATGCGTTTCTGTCGGCCGGCGCCGGGGAGCGTCGGCGGTTTTTTCTTGAGGCGGAGCAAACCTTGCCGATGTTGCAGAATGCGGGGTCGTCGCTGGATCTCATCGATGCGATGAAGGTGCAGCGGATTCGGTTGGCGAAGGATCAGGGGTTGCGGGGGTGGGAGCCTTCCATT
>Ga0308160_10001919_pt1 | contig 26990 bp, 30 predicted proteins | sample PhyFR1_FD_201036 | JGI IMG/M metagenome (GOLD analysis project Ga0308160, IMG submission 201036) | Phyllosphere microbial communities from UC Gill Tract Community Farm, Albany, California, United States - DLSLF.R1 | ecosystem: Host-associated > Plants > Phyllosphere > Unclassified | place: USA... | reverse complement strand
CCCCGTGCCGAAAGTCCGCCCAAGAGTCGATCAGACGACGACGAGATCGTCTCGACGACGACGACGACGGCAGAAGCGACGGCCGGCTCGCACGCAGGGCCAGCTTGAGCTTGACCAGCCAAAGATTTCCACCTCGGCTCACCGACCTTTGGCAATTCGCAACCTCCCGCACCCATCCTCCCGGCGACCTCCGAGCAGCAGCCCTCCCCTTCCCGACATGTCGGCTCACCGCGTCATCTTCGCCTCGCCGCCGCCGCCGCCGCCATGGAATGCACCCCGCCGACGACGGACGTGCCGACCGGCGCGAGCCCGAGTGATTGCGCCCGTGCTTTATGGCCTGGGTGAGGGCTTGATCGGTCGGGGCGAGCGAACCACGACATCCAAGCTACTGCCCGGCCCGCTCCACGCCGCGCAGGCCGCGCTGCGCTCGACCTCTCCGCCGACGGCGGCGTCCAGAAGCTCGAGCTCGGCGCCCGGCAGCGACATGGCCGCCGGGCCCTCGTTCAAACGGTCGTCGCAACCGCTACTTCAGAGACCAGCCTCTGTAGAGGAGGCAGCCCGGGCGGCGCCAAAGACAAAGCGGCTGCCATGGACGAAACCCGAGCGCCGCCCGCGACCGCCGCCAACGGTCGACTGGGCCATCGACCCAGCCCATCGGCTGCCCACGCTCTGGGGTCTCTACCGCGACCTTCTGAGGGTCGGCAGAAAGCCTGAGTATGCCGAGCTCGGGCGCTATGTCCGCGAGCAGTTCCGCGAGAAGCGGGTCGCGACGGACGCGGCGGCCGCTGCGGACGACCTGCGACGCGGGTACGAGGTGCGCCCCGCCTCGCCCTCATCGACTTGGCTCGCCACAGGCCCCTCAGCCCATCAGGCAGTCTTGCATAGAGTTAACCGCTCTTGCATCGGTCATCTACATAGCTGCTGAACGAGCTCCAGACGCAGGCAGGCGTTGATCGGATCGTCGGACGCCTGCACGCCTACTACGGCAAGCAAGCCGCACGTCTCGCCCTGAGCATGCCCTTCCGCCATGTTAGTTCTCCAGCTCATCCCTTCCCGAGCGAGCGTCGCATGACTGACCAGCCCGTCTCTCGGCTCCCTCAGCGGCACACTGGCGGCCGGATCCCGGGAGCGCGAGACACGACCGGCCAAAAGACGGGCGGAATCTTCCAAGCGACCAAGTTCAACCGTCCGTTCCGCTCCTTCCTCCTTGGACCGCAACTCCGCCGCTGCACTTTTCCGCTCACTTCACCTGATGTTCCCTTTACACGACGCTTTCAGCGCCGATGCCGATGATGAAGCCCCAGCCGCACAACGTGAGCATGATGATATTTCGCCGGCGCGAGGCCTACGTGAAGGCGTCCCGCCTGCTCGACCTCTCTCGGGATGCAAGACAGGCTCCAGTCGGCTCCGACCTCCGCTCGATCCTCGACGGTCTGTCCTTCCTCGAACACTCTGTGACCATGTCGCTCGCCCATGTTGACTCGCCCGACCGCTACCCTCTGCAGACCATGACTTTCGAACTCGGCTCGACTCGGCTCGCCAGACGGTCGCGACTTGCGAGCGGCGTGCACGCCAGTCACCCTCGGCGGAGATGGTCGTCGAGCTCCTGCCTTTCATCGTCCGTCGTGAGCGGTGGGCGGCCGCGAGGCGGGCGAGGGGCGAATACGTCAAGGAGTTCGGGAGCAAGGAGGAGATGGACCTGATGAGGGAGCGGAGGGAGAGAGACGCGGCCGAGGCGAGAGCAGGCGAGATTGCACTGCCGAGAGGGTGATGTCAAAGGCTTGGCCGTTGGGTAGGTCGATCTTGCACGACGGGTCGCCGCGGGCGGCCACCCCTCCTCGGTCCCTGACGAATGACGCATCTTGCCAAGACTTCGAGCAGCGTTCCCGGCCAGTTGGAATGCGGGAGGTTCCCCTTACGACTGCAAGGATTCCAGTTGAAACGAGTCATGCGTTCGCTATCCCCCCCCCCCCCTTCCTCCCAATCGTGCTTATCGACGGCGTGGCCCTCCTCCTGACTGAAAGCCCCTCTAGCTGGCCCTTTCTCTCGGTCGCAGACGACGGAGATTGGAGCCGTTTAGTTGCCCTGCGAAACGTACTCGGACGTGCTCGAGACGCGAGCGGCCGACTTGGTCTTGTCCTGGGCGAGGTAGAAGGCGTCGCGCTGGTGGACTAGGAAAGCGAAGGGCGAGAGAGAGGCACGACGTCAGCGACGGGAGCCGAGGCGGCCCTGCTCAGGCCGGTGCGATCTGCGGGACGTTCGGCGCTCGTCGTCGTTGTGCGGCCGCAGGAAGGATGCGAAACGACGTCTGTGACGGCCTGCATATCCGAGAGGGACCGTCGTGAGGATGGACTCTTTTCCTACGTCCCCTCCGGGATGATTGCCAGTCGCTTTCTCGCGATCAACTGACCCAAGCTGACCAGGACGGAGAGCTGGGCTAACCGTCGCCCAAGGCTCCCGGCCGTCCGGGTCAGCCTCAGGCTCCCCGGCCTCCTCCTCTGCCCTCGCTCGGCAACATATCGGCAAGCAGGAGACTGTGGCGATGTAAGATCGTGCCTGATGACTGGGGACGAGGACGCACTCGACGGGATGTGGACGGAGTACCTGTGGCGAGCACAACAAGCAGGTCAGTTGGGAAACCTCAAAAGGGCTGGACCATATGTCGCACGTGTAGCACGATGATGGAGGCGGCGGGCGAATGACAACTCACCACCAGGCGTAAGCACACGCGGTTCCGAGGCCGAGCCTGCGTTCGCACAGAGGAGAACGAGGAGGACGAGTGTCAGCAGGCTGCCTGCCCGGTACGGACAGAGCGGCCACAGATGTTTCCGCTTTGCGGGCGAGCGGGCTGTCGGCCGCCTGCCCAGGACTGGAAGAGGTTGGACAGAGCGACGTACGACATGGTAATGTCGAACGCAATCTTGCGCCGCCTGGTGGTTGATCCGACGTCAGAGGTGAAGCAGAGCGGGGTCGAGGCGAGCCGGAGCGGAGCGGGTTGCAGGACGAAAGGTCAGCTCGCCATGCGATGCAGGGGAGACGATCGCGACGGCCCCGGCTGGCGATGGCAGCTCCAAGTCAAAGGCCTGCGGCAGGCGCTGTCGTTGAGCTGCCTGCCCTAGCGAGGCGGGGCAAGAGGCCGACAAAGCCGCCCGAACGAGGGCAGCTCTCGCTCCCGAGCTGATTGAAGGCCCGCCGCCAGCCGGAGGGGGATCCGAGCGATTCGCGCCTACTGACAGAGAGCCGGCGATGGGGGCAACACGGTGGACAACGGCGGACATGGCTGAGGGCTGAGAGACGGAAGAGTAGTTGAAGTGAAGGGGGAGCGGCTGGATGAGGGAGAGGAGAGGAGAGAGGGCAGCTGGGGGCGAGAAGGGCGACGAGGAACGGCCGATGCATGTCGGCGAGGCCGATTCACCACAAGAGTGTCGTCGTGATTCGGGGGAACCCCTTTCGAAGGCGCGCGCGCGACCGTCTCGTTCGCAGCAACCTCCTCTCGCTCGCACCTCGTCCTCATCCACGCACCGCCAGACAAGGCCAGCAGAAGAGCTCCACATCCTCGGAAACCAAAGAGCTCCTCAGTTCTGATTCGACCAAAGGTCATTGCCGCGCTCGACCTACAGCCTGCCGGATGAGCCCTCGCGCCGTCCTCGAGCTCGAGCCCGACGACGCGTCCTCCTCCACCCCCTGAGCCTCAACCCATCGTCGGCAACGCCATCGTTGCCTTGCGTCCCACGGTCGTCATGGCAATCATGCCCCCGGGAGTAGCTGAAAGGGCGGCTCACGAGCCCTCGGCCGTCGCTCTGCCGCACCTTATCTCGCAGCACCTGCCGCCGCTCGGCTCGCAGCGTCCACCCGCCATGGCGGCAGGCGCCGGCGCCAACCCGACCCAGTTCCCGTCGGCCGACCCAATCTTCCGGGCGGGCATCAACCAAATCTCGCATCCGCCTGCGACCGTCTCGCCCGCGCGCTACCAGACCGATTCGCGCCTTCTGCTCGAACGCTTCTACGCGCTCTGGATCGACGGCCTGACGTCGGCCAGCCTGCGCGAATCGGACCGCTACTGGGAGGCCGTCTATGTCGTCTCGCTCTCGTCGATGTTTGTCTCGCGCCTCCATGAGCTCGCCGCCAGGGACCGGGCACCGACGCTCGGCTCGGTTGGCGGCTTTGCCTGGCTCATCGGCCGGGCGCTCACGTTCCGGGCCAAGGTCGTCTGCTGGGCGGCCGCAGCTCGCGCTGACGACGGCGAGCTCGGAGCCCGCTGGACCGAGCTGGCCGACGAGGCCGAAGGCTTAGCCGTCCGCGTGCTCGAACTCGTCGGTCGCGGTGACAAGCGAGACGGCCGAGGTGGCCTGCGCATGGGCGATGGTGGCGACGCGTTGCGCGAACGGCTGTGGGGGCAGGTCGTCGACGCGACGCTCGGCCACGCGCGAGGTCCGTAGCTTCCGCCTCTTCGCTCGCACACCTATTACACGAGTTCCGCGCTGATGTCACGCACCGCCTGCTGTCGACATCAGATCTGCTCCCTCTTCCCTCATCTGGTCCGTGCGATCCGCGCGCCGTCATCGTCTTCGGATCGGTCGCAGCGGCCCTCGAAACGGCGCAGCAGGGCTCGGACCCCTTCAGCAATGGGGCGGCGGCCGGCGGCGGCCCCTTCAAAACAACCCTCCCGGCCTTTGTCGTCGCAAGCCAGGCGCAATCGCACGCGCTACTGCTCACCCTCATCTCCTTCCTCCTGGCCCTGCTCGCACCCGTGGGCCAGGCGAGCGACCCGGCGACCGACTCTGGCAGTCCCGGCGGCGCCGTCGTCGAGACCCTTCCGGCTGCGCAGCACTTCCCCTGGCTTGCTCAGAGTAGGACGGAGACCGTCCAGCTGTTCCTCACCGCTTGGAACGACACGGCCTCAGCCTCGGTTGCACCGACGGCGACGTCTGCGCGGGCGGCGACGACGCGCATCTATGTCCGTCTCGCACGAGCCATCGGCCCGACGCAGCTCGGCGTCTGGACCAAGCTTCTCGAGCTCGTCAAAGGCCGGTGTAAGGAGGACCTCGAGGACGGTCACATGGACATCGACGACGGCGACGACGGCCCCTCGAGCCAGACCCGGCGCCTGAGGGCTGAGGTCGACCGCGAGCTGTACGCTGCGCTCCACGACCTCAAACTCGGCCTAGACGATCAAGCCGACTGCATCAACGGCCTGAGCGATCTAGCACCAATCATCCGCTTCCTCGAGCTCGGCGACCGTGACACGGACCTCGCGGTATGTCGAGACGGCCTCGATTAGACCGAGCCGCTTGATCTGTGTTGACTTCTTTCGCTTCTGTCCTCAGAACGGTTGCCTTTCAATTCTGTCTACCTTACCGTCGTCTCTCCCGGCGCTCCGGCCAATCGCCTCCTTGTTCGCGTCCAATTCGGTTTCGGCGTCCTCTGGCCACTTTGGAGCGCCGGACGACACCCCGACTAAGCTGCCAACGCAGCAGCGCAAGCGCAAGCGCGACCATGAAGGCTGGCAGTGGGGTCGCCTCGCCGTCAGCCAGGTCGAGGCTGCCTTTGGGGTTCAGACCGGTCTCTCCCTCGAGGGTGGCCAGGAGGGCAAGAAGATGCTCCTCGTCGATCTCAAGGATCGGATCAGGGACTGCAGGCTCTCGTTCGTCAACCGTCCACATGATCCCTGAACGTCGCCTTTACTGACCGATATCTTCCCGGCTACCCGTCGACCAGGCCATCGGACGGCCGCGAAGCCGAGCAGAGCTTCTGCCGGCACCTGCCCATGGCCCTTCTCGCGCTCTGCGGAGCGCTGCACACATCGCCACCACCGCTCGCCTCGTCAACACCGACGCGGGCCGAGCTTAAAGAGCTGACGGCCGGCCTGCGGTCGATCCCCATCGCGGTCGGCTATGCGCTCGCCTCGCTCGGGCAGAACGTCGCCCTGCCGACGAAGGCCCGGGTGGCGGTGCTTGACGTCCTCGCTTCGACCCTCGGCAAACTCTACGTCACGGGCGCCGGCGAGCCGCTCAAGGCGGTCGACCTTCACATGGAGAAGGCCATCGCTCGCGGCCTCGATAGCACGGAGCGGAGCATCCGGATGGCGGCCAGGTCTGTGCTCGCCCGCTGCCCTTGCCGGCGCGAGCCATCCAGCTGACTCTCGCTTGCCCGATTCAGCCGCTGCATCCTAGCCTTCTTTGCATTCTACGCGGCTTCGCCCATCTTTGCCATCAAGACCGAGGGCATCTTCGACACGCTCTGCCGCGTGCTCGGTCACGGATCGGCCCCCTCGCGCGAGACGGCCTTGACCACCATCGGTGCGCTCGGCAAGACGTTTGGCGACGAGACGCTCATGCGTCGGATCGGCAGTCAGCTCGTCGTCCAGCTCGGCGAATCCGATCCGTGGATGAAAAGCTTGGCGCATTCGACCGTGCGTCTTTTGTGGTCGTCGCAGAGAGCAGACTAGACCAATACTGACCCAGCTCGTCCTGATCGCTCGTAGATTCTCTCGGTCGCCGCCCACCACGGCAAGACGCCGTACAAGTTCTTCTACCCGCACTTCAAATCGATCGCCATCCGGCTCGTCGACTCGCTCCTGCTGGCGCCGTCGATGCTGTCGGATTTCGTCACGCTCATCCACGAGACCGAGGAAAACTTTCTGGCAACGACGCTCGCCCACACGACGCCGCACCTCGTCCTGCACCGGCGGCAGGACATCTTGTTTGCGCTCGCGCGCAAGGTGCACAAGGAGGTGCCCGAGATCCTACTCGAGAACCTGCTCGGCATCCTCTACCACATCCTCGTCCAGGAGGACGGCCTGACCGAGCGCGTATTTGCCTTTATGCTCAAGGCGCTCGCGACCAGCATGGTTGACCGCCAGGGTCGGAACGAGGACGTCCGGGCGGGTGAGCTCCTGCGGATCGCCGAGCCGGTCAAGCTGCTCTACATGCTCATTGTCGACCTCGGCGACGAGGATCCGGCGCTCGTCCAGAGGGTGCGTCGCTCTTGCGCTTTCCTCTCGGCTCGTAGTGGCTGACGAGTCACCTGAATCCCCTTTCCCTGGAAGGCCGAAGCGGCGCTCAGCAAGGCCGAGGCCAAGTTCAAGGAGGTCAGCCAGCCGAGCAGCTCGCTTGATCTGGGCGAGTTCCTCAAGCCGTACATGCTCGGCATCATCTCCAACATCAACGAGGTCCTCCAGGACGTCCAAGGGCGCAAGTCGGTCCACGACAAGATGCGCGTCATCCGGAGCCTCGGCGCGCTCATGCGCAAGATTGGCGACACGATGGCGACCTTCTCGCAGCAGGTCCGTCCGAGCAACCAGCGAGCCGCGGTGGCAAGGGAGCTGATCACCATCCCTTCTCTCAGATCATGGTGACCCTTCAAGGCAACCTTAACAAGGAGCCGCTCAGGCTCGTCACGCTCGAGACTTGGCACACCTTCCTCTCGGTGCTTCGCTTCAAAGACATCGTGCCGCACGTTGGCCCGTCGACCGCCGCCTTCGTCACCGCTTGGGACAGCTTCTCGCCGGCCGAGCGGACGCTCGCGGCCGAGATCATTCGCTACTGTGTCGTTGAGAACGCTCAGTTCACCGGCCCGGTCCTCGACGACATCGTCAATCTCGACAAGATCGAGGAGCTCAAGGAGGCGGCCGCCAAGCTCAGGGAGAAGCGCAAGGACTGGCATGACATCGATTACATCCGAAATGTGATCCGTCGGGCGGCCGACGAGAACGTGACGATCAGCATCCGCGCGCTCGAGGAGCTCCGTGCCCTCTTGCTCAAGCGCGACCAAATCACGCAGCTCGCCTCGGGCGACGCCTTCGACCCGGTCGTCGGCGAGCTCGTTGGCATCCTCGTTCAGTCGGCAGCGCGCGACGGCGATAACGTGACCGACCTGCGCGACGTCAGCCTCGATTGCCTCGGCATCATTGGCGCCCTCGATCCGGACCGCTTCAGCCTCCGGGCCGAGGACGCGTCGATGACGATCAAGGACAACCTCGACAGCCTCGAGGAGGCGCAGGCGTTTGCCGTCCACCTGCTCGTCGACCTGATCGTCGGCGCCTTCAAGGCGACGAATGACACGCGCTACCAGGAGAATCTCGCCTATGCGATCCAGGAGCTCAGCCGCTTCTGCGGCTTCACCAAGGACCTGATCGACAAGTCGGGCGCCAAGGGCGGGCCGGTCGGCGTCAAGACGCGCGAGCGCTGGCAACGGATCCCCGCCCAGAAGCAGGTGACGATCGGGGACATGCTCGACACCAAATATGTCCTCCGGCCGGTGCCGGAGAAGACGTACGAGCGGCCGATCTACGCGTCCTGCCCGACCTACCGCGAGTGGATCCAGAAGTGGACGTCGGACCTGATCCCGCGGACGTCCGAGGGTCACGCCCGGCAGATCTTTGACGTCTTCCGCGTCGTCATCAAAAGCTCCGACGTCCACATTGCGCGGCACCTCCTGCCCCACCTCGTCCTCAACGTCCTCCTCTCGGGTGACGGCGAAGCCCGGGCCGACATCAGCGCCGAGATGCGGGCCGTCCTCGTCGACCAGGTAGACCCGCAAGGCACCTTCCCGGCTGATCGCCGCCTGCTGAGCGCTCAGGTGCGTCCGATCGCCGGGAGACCATCGCTGCCAGTCGACCTGCACTGATCAGCTTCTCGTCCCCTTCGTTCGGCTCCCAGACGGTCTTTGACCTGATGGACCATATCAGCAAGTGGCTGCGACATCAGCGGATGGACATCACGCGCCGGCGCAAGGAGGCTCAGAAGGCCGGCAACACCAACATGACCGCGCTCGACGAGGCGACGCGCAAGCTCGCGAGCGTCGACGGCGTCATCTCGAGCATCGAGACCAAGCTGACGGCCCAGGCGGCGCTCCAGTGCCGGGCGTACGCGCGCTCGCTCCTCAACTTTGAGCAGCGCATCGTCGCCCTCCGGCACTCTGGCGTCCCTGAGTCGGCGGCCGAGTGCCAAAATCACTTCGAGCACCTCCACCAGATCTATGCGAGCCTCGACGAGCCAGATGGGATGGAGGGCATCTCGTCCAAGGTGCTCGTCCCTTCGCTCGAGCACCAGATCCGCGAGCACGAGAGCACCGGCAAGTGGACGTCGGCCCAGAGCTGCTGGGAGGTCCAGGTTCAGGACTCGCCCGACGACCTGAACCTCCACCTCGGCCTCTTACGCTGCTTGCGCAACCTCGGCCACTATGGTACGTGCGGTCGTGCTGATCCTCCGCTGCTCGCTTCGCTTCGGCATGCCTGATGATTCGCCGTCTTGGCCATGCTGCCACTCCTGTATCTCGCCAGACACGCTCCGGACGCACATCCAGGGCCTCGTCAGTCTCCGGCCAGAGTGGGACGTCGCGCTAAGCAGCTTCCGCGTCGAAGGCGCTTGGATCGTCGGCGACTGGCAGGCGGTCGAGGACATCCTCGCCGGCGCCGGTGCGGGCGCTCTCAGTCCCGAGGTTGCCATCGCCAAGGTCCTCGTCGAGATTCGATCCGGCGGCGCTCGGCTTCCCGCCGCGCTCCGGGCCGCCCGGCTCGAGCTCGGCCGCCCGCTCAACGCTGCCGGCCGGCACTCGTACCAGCGCTCATACGACTCGGTCGTCCAGCTGCACATGCTGCACGAGCTCGAGCTCATTGCGACGTCGTCGCTACCCGAGTTGGCCAATATCATCACTGGCGCTAACACGCACGTCATCGCCAAGGAACGCGTCACCCAGATGAAGTCGGCACTCGACCAGCGGCTCGGCCGGATCCTGCCCTCCTTCCGGGCCCAGGAGCCGATCCTAAGTATGCGCCGGACAGCCTTCGATCTCTGGTCCGTTCACTCTCACTCGCCCGCGTGGCTCCTGCGCAAATCTCGCGGCTGACACGCTTCCGCACTGCACCCAGTGCCCGGTCGCCGACCGAGGGCGTCGACGGTCGGAAAGAGATTGGACAAGCGTGGCTGCTGAGCTCCAAGATTGCGCGCAAGGCCGGCCACTCGCAGACGGCCTACAGCGCCGTCCTCCAGGCGCGACAGTATGCGACCCCGTTCACGTTTGTCCAGGACGCCAAGCTACTCTACTCGACCGGCCAAAACCTGCGTGCGCTCCAGGAGCTCCAGAACAGCCTCAAGCCGATCCTCGAGAGCCAGTCGCTCCGGGGTCCCGATCTGGCCAAGGTGGGTTTGTTGCCCTATCGCGCCGCTGCTGTGTCTTCGACGCTGACGCCCGCTCCCTCACCCGCTCCAGGCTGCGCTGCTCAAAGCCCGCTGGACACGCGACACCGAGCGCTTTGACAACAACGAGGTCGTCGTTGGCTTCAAGACGGCGATCTCTCTCGACCAAGAGTAGGTCTCGACCGAGCGCTCGACCCTTCAGGCCGACGACGAGGAGGCTGACGTCTTGCTAACCGCAGCTGGGAGTCGCCGTACTATCATCTCGGCCACTATTACGACTGCGCGACGGGCGAATCGTGCGCCACCCTTGGGCGTTCCCGTCTGTCAGACCCGAGCGGGACTGACCACCCTACTCTGGTGCTCGCAGGCTGTACTCGATGACGGCCGCCCTCAAGACGGTGGAGAACTACGCGCGCGCCCTCCGCCACGGCACAAAGTACATCTATCGGACGATGCCTCGGATGCTCACCATCTGGATGGACTGTGCCGAGCGGCCCGACCTCGTCAAGAGCGACCCAAAGGCGGACAAGCCAGAGTGCGTCGCACGCGCGCACCGCCTCTCGTCCCGGCTTTCCTTGCCCATCCTGGCTCGCTGACCGCTCGACGTTCTGCAGGGCGCAAAGCGGGGACGAGAAGATCCTCTCCAGCATGACGGCCACCATCAGCCGGAGCCTTGAGAAGCTGCCGATCTACCAGTGGCTAACGGCCTTCCCGCAGGTCGTCTCGCGCATCGGTCATGCCGACGTCGCCACCTACAAGGTCCTCTCGCGCATCATCATCGCCGTCATCGTGGCGTACCCGCTGCAGTCAATTTGGTCGATGGTCTCGGTCTCGCAGTCCAAGAAGGAGGACCGCCTTGTCCGCTGCAAAGCCATCCTCAACAAGGTCCGTTGTCGCGACCTGCGTCTGCTCCGGTCATCAGAGCCTGACACCCAGTCGGTCACTGGACTTGCAGGTCGGCAGCAAGACTGCCCGCGAGGTCGGCGAACTCGGACCCTTTGTCACCAAGGCCCTCGCCATGACCAAGGAGCTCCTCCGGCTGGCGAAGCACGAGGTCCCGAAGAACAATTCGCTGTTCAGCATGCAGCGCTACTTTCCGGTGCTCAAGACGCTCGCGCCGTCGCCGCTCCTGATCCCCCTCCAGGAGGCGCTGACGGTCTCGCTCCCGTCGTCGGCCGCGGCCGTCAGACGGCACGAGCACAACCCGTTCCCGGTGTGCACCCCTCGCTTCCACGGTGCGTCTCTCTCTTGCTTTCCTGCAAGCGAGCGCCCTCTCCAGCTCGCTGGCGCGCTGACCTCAATCGCGCGACGGCCTGCCAGGCTTCCACGACGATGTCGACGTCATGAGCTCGCTCGTCCGGCCGAAAAAGATTACGGTCAAGGGCGACGACGGCAACACGTACAGCTTCCTCTGCAAGCCCAACGACGACCTGCGCAAGGATGCGCGGCTCATGGACTTCAACGCCATGATCAACAAGCTGCTCAAGAAGGACTCTGACTCGCGCCGGCGCAACCTCTGTGCGTCGTGCGACCCCGAAGCTTTGCCGATCGACGATGGCGCTGACCTTCGGCTGGGCCGCGGCAGACATCCGGACGTACGCCGTCACGCCGCTCAACGACGAGTGCGGCCTCTGTCAGTGGGTCAACAACACGATCCCCCTCCGTAACATCCTCCAGAAGGTCTACAGCAGCAAGGGCATCCAGATCTACGTTCGTCTAGCCTTGCTCTGCCGTGGCTTCTTCCTCGCCTGCCTCTCACGCTGACCCGATCGACGCGCTCCCCTCATAGGGCCCCGAGGTCGTCGAGACGTACCGCAAGTGGCCAGCCATGAGCGACCCCGACGTCTCCTTGGACTTTACCGATCGTCTGCTGCCCAAGTGCGTCCTCTGTCGTCCACCGCCTGCTTGCCTGCAAATCTTCAGCCCGCGCTGATGCTTTTGCCGACTCAGGTTCCCGCCCGTCTTTCACGAGTGGTTCCTTGAGACCTTTCCCGAGCCGTCTGCTTGGCTGAGCGCCCGTCTGGGCTACGCGCGCACATACGCCGTAATGTCGATGGTCGGCTTCGTCCTCGGGTGCGTATCTCACCTTCGCCGGGATCAGCCGTCCACCGCCTGCGATGCTGACGGCCGCATGCCTTTTTTTTCGCGCGGGCCCCTCCGCCAGACTCGGCGACCGGCACGGCGAGAACACGCTCTACGACGCCAACTCAGGCGACGCCGTCCACGTCGACCTCAACTGCCTCTTCGAGAAGGGCCGCACGTTCGAGGTCAAGGAGCGCGTGCCGTTCCGCCTGACGCAAAACCAGGTCGACGGCTTTGGCATCACGGGCGTCGAGGGTGAGTCGGCCCTTTCCACCCTGCGCCTGACGGAGAGCGCGAGCTGACAATGTTGTCGGCTGCTGCCAGGCGTTTACCGCAACGCGTGCGAGGTGACGATGCGCATCCTGCGCGAGAATAAGGACTCGCTGATGAGCGTCCTCGAGGCCTTCATCCACGACCCGCTCGTCGAGTGGGAGAACGACAAGCGCAAGCTTGTGAGCCGGCTCTCAGGCATCGACCTTCTTTCCTCCTCTCGGCAGCTGACCCTCTCGGTATCGCCTGCAAACAGGACAATCAACGGCGGGCCAAGTCGCGCAGCAAGGGCCAGGACGCCGAGGACACGTCGATCAATGCGCTCGCGCGCAAGGCGCTCGTCCCGATCGAGCGCAAGCTGCGCGGCGTCCAGGCCGGCTACGTCGCCCCGAACCAGCCGGCACCGACCAAGGAGATCACCGTCAGCAACCAGGTTGAGGCCCTCATACAGGAGGCCACGAGCCCGGTCAACCTCGCCCGGATGTACATCGGCTGGGGCGCCTACCTCTGAGGCCGCGGGTCGAAGTCGAAGGAGCGATCGATGGCGCCTCTGCTTGCTGCCGATCGAGGCTGCGTCTCCTTGCCCATCCCGGTGCGACTGCAAGAGTGCCGACGTGAGTGCAGCGGCCGATCAGCGACGACTCTCCAGAGCCCCGAAAGCTGGTCCAAATCTGGGCGGCCTTTGGGGCGATCGAGTCTAGGAACCTGGGAGGGGGGGCCGCGAGTGACGCGCGGCCTTTCGGCTCTGGGCGCCGCCGCCAGAGCAGCCCTTGCCATCGCCTCTCCTTCTGCTCGACCCCCAGACCCGTCCGCTAGACGAGGACACCCCTCTCCATCCCTCTCTCTTTCTTCGCCACAGATTCCGCTTAGCGCCATGTCGACCGCGTCGACGCCGGCCTCATCCTACTTCCAGCCGCCGACGCCCGTCTTCAGCCAGTCGGCCGCCGACGACTATGTCTTTGGCGCCGAGTCGGACGATGAGGCCGAGCCGCTCGACCTCGAGCCGCCGCCGTCGAGCGGCACGACCGTCGGCGGACAGCTGCAGCAGCAGCGATCGTACGTCCTTTCTACTCGCCCTCCTATATCCGTCTGACGTCTGCATTCCAGGGCGGCTCTGGGGCGAGCCGATCTCACCCGCGCTCTGCGAGCCGATCCCTCCCGGAGCTCGCGGAGAGGGACGCCGGCGTCGACTTTAGTCAGCCAGCGAGAGGAGGTCCAGCCGTGTGGCTTCTTCTTTGCCAGAGTCGGTCTGCAGACCGGAATACGCCTGCCTCGATGGTGCGACACCTAAGAGAGGGCCGACGTCTGGCGAGCTGCCGGAGCACGGGAGGGGAGGCTAAGGGCCGTCGACCGGGCGCCTGCGCGGAGCGGTGACTCGTCCGGCTCGAGCTCCCGGCAACGGTCGCTGCCCGGCGGACGTCCGGGCATCCGCAGGCAGGCTCACGGCGGCGTGTGGCGTATGGTGGAGAGGAGCGAAGAAGCAGAGGAAGGGCTTTGGGCAGGGCCTCCGTTCGACTCGGATTGCTAACCTCCAGGACCCGCTCGTCCCTACAGACCGCAGGCACCCCTGCCGGCCTTCTCTCAGCCCCTGAGCGCAGCATACCCGCATCCGCCAGCAGCAGGCTCGAGCCCGGCGGGCGTTCCTCATCCGTTCACGTTTGCCTCCTCGGGCCAAAGCTCCCTCTTTGCTTCAACCTCGGCCCACCACCCCTTTCACAGCCAGAGCGGCCACGTCCAGTCAGGCGGCAACTTCAACGCCTATCGCTCGCCGGCCGCTCAGCATGGTCTTCATCAGAGCCCGACCTTCTCGGACGCGAGCACGACCGTCAGCCCGCGCGACGTCTTTGGCGACGACCGCATCATGAAGAAGACGTACCCCTCGCTCTTCGGCCGTGCCGGCGGGAACGGCTCGGCCCCGGCGACGGGAGCGGGTGCTGGCAGCAGCATCGGATCAGGAGCCGGCCGGGGGACGATGGATCCGGCCCAGGACCATGTTGCCGCGGGACCCTCGTCGGCTGCGTCGCATCACCTGCCGTCCCACCTCCAGGGCCGGAATCACGTCTTCCACTCGCCCCTCTCGGTCGACTCGACCAACACGACCTCACCACGGGCTATCTTTGCGCCGCTGCACACGCTCCGGTCGGCCGACTCGTACCTGTCGACCTCGTCCGAGGAGGAGGATGAGGTGCCGTCACCCATCATCCTGCCCGAGCCGCAGCCGCGGCCGTCAACGTCGGCTCCGCACTCGAGCTCGATGCACTACTTTGGCTTCCCGCCGGGCGCAGCAGCTGTCGCCCAGCAGGCCAGTCCGGCCATGAGCGAAGGCGCCGGCCTCGGTCGCGAGCTTACCAAGGTTGACCTTGGCTTCCGACCGCTGTCGGGCGTCGATCGCTTCAAGGCGTCTGAGGAGGGAGCGGGCGGCTCGGTCGCGCCCTCCTCGAGGACGGTCGCCGAGATGGACGACGGCGGGACGCCACCACGAGCGCCGGGGCCCGGACTCGGCAAGACGGCTCCGGGTGGGGGAGTCTTCCCGACGCAGAGCCATCATCAGCCGCCGTACGACGACGACAACGATGACGACGACGAGAGCCGTGCGACGGAAGGCGGCGGCGGCTCACCCCGGTCAACGACGGCCGACTCGTACGCCGATGACAACGACGGCAGCGGCGCCATCGATATCGACGTCGACGGCCTGCCAACCTCATCTGACGACTCGGACGACGTCGTCGGCGACGCGCCCTACTCTGGCAAGGGCCGGCCGCTGTCGGCAGCAGCAATCGCCCGGCGAGCCGCGCTCGGCATGCCTGGTAGGGGAGGGGCCGCTCGGCGTGGGGCACGCGGCGGCAAGGCACCGGTCGGCCTCGGCCGGGCCGTCCGTAGTAGCTCCAAGCCAAAGGCCAAGGCGCCGAGGGCGAGCGTCATGAGCCGCGGCGTGAGCAAGATCCGCAACGCGAGCACGAGTGCCAGCAGCTCGGGTCGGGCCAGTCCGAGCGGCGAGATTACCTACTGCCCTTACGGTGCGTCTCCTCTTCCTTAGTCGCCGATTCTTGCCGCCTCGGACACTGACAACTTTGGTCGCTCCCTTTCGATCCGCAGTCGACCCCGTCACCAAGAAGCCTTGCTCGGCCTCGTTCGTCCGCTTCTACGACCTGAAGCGGCACGAGGAGACGGTCCATTCGATGCCGCCGGCGTCGACGAACGCGCCCGGCTCGGCCCGGACGGCGGGCAACGCGGGCAAGCCAGCTGGCAGTGCGGGTACGGCCATCGGCTTCTGGTGCGAACGGTGCGACAAGCCCTTCTCGCGCAAGGACGCCCTCATTCGCCACCAGAAGACGATCCCCGACTGCTGGAAGAACAAGGGCAAGCCCGGCAAGGCCAAGCGCTGAAAGCCCCGCTGCCCTGTGCTCGACCGACCTCTTCCTCGGCCCCCGAATGATTGCCCCCGGCCCCCTCCTCCACTGCGCGGCCCTGGACCATCCCCCCTCGCCTCACCTCCGCCTCACCCCTCCATGCACGGGGGCTAGTCACCGCTCAGTCTTCCCCTTCCGCTCCTCGCTCCAGCACGCCTCTCCGTACCGCCCTTGTAGCCCTTTGCCTTCAAACACTGTATCGCCTCGACATCTGCCGATCTGACAAAGACACACACCTCGCCGTCAACGAGAGATTTTTTTTTCGCTCAAGCCCGTCTGCGTCGGAAAAGACAGGCCATCGTCTAGCCGATCTTTGTCTAGACTCCCTCGGCAAGAACGGCGTCGGCCTCCTCGCGGACGGCGGCCCAGACCTTTTCGACGTGCACCCACCGGGTCGAAGGCGTGCCGACGGCGAGTCGGATGCAGAAGCCAACCTCGGGCAGGATCGTCTGCGTCAGAAGGACGTCACGTCGGGCCGAGAGCCGCTCGTGCAACCGCCGGTTGAGCGCATCGATCCGGTCGACAGAGGCCGCGGCGCCAACCGGGGCGAGCTGGAACGTCAGCAGCGAGAACGACGGCGCCGTCGGCAGGATAAAGTCGTCGTCGGCGTCGATGACAGCCGCGAGCCGGTTGACGAGCTCGACGCCGTTGCGGATGTGCGCTTGGAAGCCTGAGACACCGTAGGAGCGGAGGACAAACCAGAGCTTCAGCGACCTGGTGAAGAAGCGGCCAACTGTCAGTCAGTTGCTGGGCGGCTCGGCGGCGGGTGGCCTTGATCCCAGCCCGCACCGGAAACGCCTGCCAAGCGAGAGGTTCCAGTTGCGGTAGTCGATGACGGCGCCTGTGTCGCCGTGCTTGGTCTTGAGATACTGCTCGAGAAGACGCCCGTGCGAGAGACTGGTCAGGGTGGAGGTGACAGGTGAAGAGGAGAAGTGCAAGCAACCAGTGATGATGCCCGACGCACCTCCGGCGTGAGAGAGAGGGCGTTGGTGAGGAAGGTCCGATCCTTTACCCTGCGGGAAGTGAACGGGGAATGATGAAGGCAGCCAGTCAGCGATCCTGAAGTGACTGCTGGCAGGTCGAGGGACGGACCAGGTCCCAGTGCAGTCGAAGCCGACGAGGCCATTCTTGTGCGGGTTGACCGAGAAGCTGCCGGCGAACTCATTGACCTCGGCCAGGCGGCCCTTCTCTCGCAGTTCGGGACAGGCATACATCATGCCGGCCCAGGCCGCGTCGACATGGAAATGCGCGGTCGGGTGCTCGCGAGCTGGGTGATGCGGGGCAGGGCGGCATCAGGGGATCGAAGCGCATGCGTGCGTCGCTCAACAGCAAAACTTACCGACGGCGCCAAGCTCGGCAATGTGGTCGACCGCGCCAGACGACGTCGTCCCAATGGTGCCGATCACCATGAAGGGCAGCTGTTGGGGGCGGCACAAACATCAGTTAGCCGCCGTCGAAGACCTGTTCGACTCGGGCGACGCACGAAACCCTTGGCGACGTCCTCTTCGATGGCCTGCCGTAGCACATCTCCCCGCAATGCCATCCCCTCGGCCTTGGTGACCTTGAGAGCGCGAAAACGGTGGCCCAAGATCGATGCAGCCTTCGCGCCGATGCTAGAGAAGTCGAGGCCTCATCAGCCGAGCGGGTCCTTGGTGAGACGAGTGTAGCAGCAAAAGAGACGTACGAGTGGGTTTGGGTGCTGCCGTACATGACCAGCTTCTGCGAGTACTGCTCGCGGACGTCGCAAGGGATCTCAGATAGCTCGGTCGGAGGGAGCCCAGCGGCCGCCAATGCTTGCTGATGCAAGGTGAGAAGCGCTCGCTCGCGGGCGCCGATGGCGATTGTCAAGCAGGCTTCGCTTGCAGAGCCCTGCATGACGGAGCATATTGGGCGCGTCAGTAGGTGAAGAGATCCTCCACCACGCAATGACTGACCATGATGCACCCTCCGCCGACGCCCGTGCTGCCGAGGAAGCCTCCTTCGTCGAGGCCGAGCATCTTGCCGGCCCAGTCGACAACCCTGCTCTCGAGTTCGGTGCACGCGGGCGAGCACGACCAGTTAAAGCCCGGGTTCGAGACGGCGCTCGCATAGATGTCGGCGACGATGCTGGGCGGCGACGTTGGGAGAAGGTAGGCTGTCAGGCTTGCGGTGATAGCACGGCAGCTGTCTCGGTCGAGACATACGATTCAAAGGTCTGGTTCGCAGGGAAGTATGCAAAGAACCTGCCGGCCAGAAGGCGATCAGCTTCGCGTCATCGTCAACAGGGCAGAGTGGGACATACTTGGGGCTCTGCCAGTGTGTGATGCCCGGCAGGATGGCCTTGTGGAAGTCGGCCGAGATCACGTCCCAGCTCTCGCCGTCGACCGGGGGCGAGTCAGCTGGCCGACCCGGGGGGGGGGGGAAGGCAGGGGTCGCTCATCTCCGAATCAGGCCGCTATCGCTCGGAGGCGTTATAGGGCTCTCAACGACGCACTGGTAATGTGCTCCCGCTCGAGATAGCCCGGTTCGACCGAGGAGACGACGTCGCGCTGCTCGAGGCTGGCGTAGTAGTCGCAAACGGCATCGATGGCCGCCTGTCGTTGCGCGCAGGGAGCGAGAGCGAGCGAGATCCGCAGCGGGCAGCAAGAGTCAGCCGCCCTCGTCGAGATGAGCGTCGACGCCTCCGACCGGGCCTCCCAGTAGGAGCGACGCTATAAGCCCTCGCCGGCCGAAACTTACGTAGCCGGCCTTTCGGAACTGGGGCGAGGCGGCGCCGAGATGGATGGGTCAGCGTTACCGAGCCGAAGGAGAGGCGGCAGAGTTCGAGTCGGCGCGGTCGAGGCCATCGCTGGTGCCTGACGAGAGCCCGGCCAAGAGCAGACTGACGCCTTCAATGTCGAGCATGTGCCCTGTCACGACTGGTGTCCAAGGTCTAGTTTCTAGTCTACCGAGAGGGTCGAGATGCGAGTTGTCGAGGTCGACAGGTCAGCAGCGATCCCCCCCTCCCCCCCTTTTTAGAAACCGGGCATCCAGCGGCTGGCCGCTCTCGGCCGCAGCGAGCCCCAGGCCGGCCGAGCCGAGCTTCCTGCCCTCCTTCTCTACCACGCCCCATCGCCGGATGTCCTCGACCGCTCTGCAACGCCTCCGCCTCGCTGGCGGCCGGCCGCTGCTCCGGCGCGCGCTCCAGACGACGGCAGCTCCGATGAGGTGGGTCGCTGGCGCCAACGCCTCGAGGGGTCTGCACACGTCGAGCTCGTCGCTCGCGCCGACGCCCGACCTGGCAGCAGCCGCCTCGGACGTCATCCGGCCTTTCGAGCCGCAACGAGGCCTGCCGGCAGGTCTCCAGCTTCACTCTGGTGCGTCCTGTCGAGATCGCCTTGACGTGAGCGACGCGTCGTCAAGTTGACGAGCAAGGTCCGCCGTCGCCAGGCCCGCTGCCTGCGCGGTCGCACACCTTTGAGCAGGTCAACGCGAGCCTGATCGGCCAGGAGGTCATCCTCGGCGGCTGGGTGATCGTCCACCGGTCCGTCGGGCACCCTTGCGCCCGGTTGCCAGCTCGCCTGTACACTGCTGACCTTCTCTTCGGCTGGACTCTGTGTCGCAGGCAGGCGAACGCCAAGCTGAGCTTCCACAAGCTGCTCTCGTCAACGAGTGCCCAGCTCCAGCTCGTCCACCGCTTGCGGCCAGACGCGGCCAACCTCTTCGAGGCACCGCTCGAGTCGGCCATCTGGGTCCGCGGCATCGTCAAGGCCAAAGTGGCCGCGAAGAAGAAGACGGAAGGTGGCAAGCCGAACGTCGCAGAGAGTCAGGCGGACGAGCCCGTCGAGGTCGAGATTGACGTCCAGGACTGGCGGCTGCTTAACGCTGCAACCGATGACCTGCCGTTCAAGTCGAACGATGGCCGGTACGAGATTGTCTTGGTAAGGCGCTGCATCTGGCGTCGCACACAATTGAGGCTCCGAAGTGCTTATGGTGTGATGCCCTCTTCCAATCCAGCCGTCAGAAGAGTTTCGCGCGCCTTACCGCTTCTTGGACCTCCGGCGCAAGAGCCTGGCTGACAACATCCGCAAGCGCTCGAGGATCGCGCATACCGTCCGGTCGTACTTTCACGAACAAGGTCGGCTTCTCAGACCTCCGACGTCCTCTTGCTGCGAAGGCTCGCTGATCGCGGTCGGCCCCTTCGACCCACCGCAGACTTTATGGAGATCGAAACGCCGATCCTCCTCCAGTCGTCGCCAGAGGGCGCACGCGAGTTCCTTGTCCCGTCGAGAAATCTGCTCTACCCGCTCGCCGCTGCCAACCCCGATCTTGGCGCGTCCGACGCGGTGAGACCGGCCGGTCGGCCACAGTTCTACGCCCTCCCGCAGTCACCGCAGCAGCCGAAACAGCTGCTCATCGCGTCGGGCGTGACCGAGCGCTACTTCCAGATGGCCCGATGCTTCCGGGACGAGGGCTCGCGCAAGGACCGCCAGCCCGAGTTTACCCAGATCGACATGGAGATGGGCTTCGTCTCGAACGCGGCGGCCGAGTCGTCCACCGGCGACTGGACCATGGGCGGGCTGGAGATCCGTCGGATCATCGAGGGCCTCATGGCTCGCATCTGGAAGGACATCCAGGGTATCGACGGCGTCCTCGGCGAGCGGGGCGAGTTTCCGGTCATGCAGTACCGCGAGGCCATGGAACTCTACGGCAGCGACAAGCCTGACTTGCGCTTCGGTCTCAAGGTGCGCTCGCGCCTGCATCGCTGTCCTGCCAGCCCGCTCGTCCCATCGCGTTTTGCCTCTGATCGAGGCTCCCTGGTTGCGCCGGATCAGCTTCGGAACATCGCGGACGTGCTTCCGGCCGATCTGCAGGCCCAGCTCGCGCAGGCGATGGAGACGATCGACGTACTCGTCCAGCCGGCCGAGTGGACGGAGGTCGCCATCGATGCGGACGCTGCGCTCGTTGCATCTCAAGCCGAGCGCCTCGTCATCGGGCAGAGCGTGTCAGAGCTCGCCCCTGGGCTCGACCTCGCTCCAGACGGTGCTCTTGCGAGCGAGCTCGGTCTTGCCGACGGCCGCGTCGTCTGGATCGGCAGACGATACGCCCAGCCTGAAGGCGGCGGGACCGACCTCGGTCGGATCCGGCTCAGCCTGATGGCCGATGCTGTCGCAAGAGGTCCGTCACCGCTGCGGCATTCGCGTCGAGATCTACAGCTGACCGACCGCTTCGTGGCTGCAGGGCTCGCCTCCTACCACCCCGATCCGCAATTCCTTTGGGTCATCGGCTTCCCGCTCTTCACCAAGGCCGACCCGGACAAGGAGTTCCAAGCCCATGGTCGCTGGTCGGCCACCCACCACCCGTTCACGGCGCCAGTCTTCGAGGACCTAAAGCGAATGAAGGCTGGCGACATCAAGCACGTCCGAGGCCAGCATTACGATCTCGTCCTCAACGGCCAGGAGATTGGCGGTGGCAGCGTCAGAATACACGACGGCCGGCTCCAGGAGTGGGTCATGACCGAGGTGCTCAAGGTGCGTCCGCCCCGGGAGCCTTCCGTCCCTGTCTGTCAGCGCTGACTCGTACCGTTTCTCTGCCCGCAGCTGACGCCCGAGGAGGTTGGTCGCTTCTCGCACCTGCTTCGGGCCCTGTCCTTCGGTGCCCCGCCTCATGGAGGCCTAGCGATCGGTGCGTCTCGGGCGCTCGTCTTGCAAGCAGTCTCTCGGCACTGACCTGTGACCATCCTCCTTACCTCAGGCTTCGATCGGCTGGTGGCCATCCTCTGCGATGCCCCGACGATCCGCGACGTCATCGCGTTCCCCAAGAACCCGTCTGGCGTCGATCACGTCTTCCGCTCGCCCAACAGCGTGCCGCCAGAGAGCTTGGCCGACTATGGCCTGCGGCCGCTATGACGCTTGGCGATGCAACCCAACCATCTCGCTCTAGGCCCGACAGCACGTAGCGATCGGCATCGCAAGAGGACTCTGGCGGGACGAAGCGAAGGGATGTGGCGCTCGGTCTGATGTGTGGAGGTGGAGGACCGGTCGATGCGAAGGGGGGAGGGGGGCGAGCCGCAAGGGCAGGCCGCGAAGGAACTTCCGTGGTGATAGGGGCGTGAGCCTGACGGGGGTCTAAAGGGAGGGGTCCGCTAGCTGGAAGGAATCGGTTTCGGAAGAACGAGACAGAAGCAGGCTAGGCTGATGGACGACAGTCAGGTTCAGGGCCGTCGCCGGTGTCGACGAGGAATGACTCGTGCATCGCCGGGCAGGGGATGGGCTCTGTTGCCGTCGGTCTGCCGCCGCCGATGGGAGGCACCGGGGGGATGGCGATTCGAAGGCCGGCCACCCGGTGAGCAAAGACGCTCGCGGACGTAGGATGGGGCGAGGCCTGCTCTGACCCAATCGGCGGCGAGAGGGACGGGAGGCGCGTGCAGAGCGCCGGCAGGCCGAGCAGCTGCTCGGCTGGAAGGGCGCCCTCCATGCAGGCCGCCGGGCTGACGACCGCCGACTCGCCCTGCGGGTGTCGCGCTTCGAAGGCTTGAGCAAAGGGAGAGTGGAAGGCCTGGAAGCCAACGGACTCGGCCCGCTCGACGTCGACAGCGGCTCGCGCGGTCGGCAGCATCCGGCGGGCGAAGATGGTCGATTGTCCGAGGTCGAGCGCGCGGCTCTCGCGTAGGCCGTGCTCTCCCGTGACGGCCGGCGGCGTCTCGGTGAAGACGTGCGGAGACAGGGCCGAGAGCATGGGTCCGCCGCCGAAGCGGGGCCTGCCGTCGGCGAGACACTCGTAGTCGACCGGCGGGTCCGGCGCGAGGTGCTGGTCGAAGGCCGGTGGCATGTGGTAGCAGGCAAAGGGGGGCGGCGCATGCATCGGCTGAGCCGGCCAAACGTACGGCCGGATCGGGAACGCGCCTGCGTGGTAGGGCGCGTACCAGTAGGCCGGAGGCGGTGGGGGAGGCGGCGAGAAGGCCGACTCGTACCGCCGCGGCTGGTGCGGCATCGGATAAGTCGGATCGGCCGAGAACGGCTCGGGGAACGAGCTGTTCGGGCGGGCAAGATCAGGACCGTCGTGACCGGGGTATCGAGATTCGGCTGGCGGGTGGTCGTCCTCGTTTATTGCGCCGTCCTGCGACGCGTCGCCCCAGAGGACGCCGACTGGCGAAGGCGAGCGCTCGGCTTGTAAGGGGGGCGGCTGCAGCGGGCGCGGCGGCCGAGGGCGTGACATCTCGACGGCGAGATCCATGAGGGCACTCTGGCCGCCGCTCTGAGTTGGTTCGAATCGGACCCGAGGCGCCGACGTTGGCTTCTGAGGTGAGTGGACCGTCCGACCAGGAGTGGGCGCCAGCCCACCGCTCCCGAACGCAAGCGACCGCCCTGGACCCTCCACGCGCGGCGCGCTAGCTCTCGTCGACCACACCGAGGCTCCAGCATAGCCAGAGGAGTCGAGAGCGGCACCAGCGCCGCTCGACTGCCGGCCGTGCGAGATACCCGACGACATCCGAGTCCGGGCCGACGACAGTGAATAGTCGGCCGAGTACGGCCCGTCGCCCCAGCCGCCGTGGGCGTAGCGCTCGGCAAAGGCCTGGTGCGGCAGCGTGAAGCGGCGAGCTGGGCGGGCCTGGTAGTTTGGATTGTAGGCGCCGTGCCCGGATCGGCTGGCGGTCGGAGCGACCGATGGGATGGAGCGCGGCTGCGATTGATCCTGCGGCGGGCGGCGAGTCTCAGACGCCGCTGCTGCCTTCGACTGGGACGATGGACCACCGATGAGGACGGCCGCTGGCAGCAGAGGGGCCGAGCCCTTTGCACGCCGGTGAGAGGTGAGCGCGGGCGACTCGGGCGAATCGTCGGCGTACTTCAACTCGTCAAATTGCCGGCGGGTAAACTGCCGGACGTTGCTCGTGGGGCGATGCGATGGCGGCCTAGCGCGCTCGGAGACAGAGGCTGAGCTCTTGCGCCGGGGGTTCGCGTCGTCGTCGTCGTCGTCGACATAGAGACGCCCCGAGAGGCGATGGGGCGGCAGGTAGGGCGAGTCTGCCGTGCCTCCGGTCCCACGCGACCGAGCGATCTGATTGTCAGTCGACGGGAGAGAGGCAGGATCAGCAGCAGGCTCCGGTGTCCCCGAACTGTGTGCCGACCGACCTTGACGAGATGGCCCGGTCGGCCGTCGACCGGCGTGGCGGGCGACACGATCTCCGGCGTGAAGGGACTGTAGGCCTGCGTCGTCGAAGGGGTCGCCCGCCGTACAGAGCTGAAACGCGAGGCCGCCTGCGGCTTCGGCGGCGGCAACGCCGACGATGGACCGCGAGAGCTGCCGCGGACGGCGTTGATGCCAGGGCCGAAAGGCGGTGGCGCAGTAGCTGGAAGCTTGAGCTGCTCGCGCCGGACCTTCTTCTGCGACGGCCGCTTGGCCTGGCCTGCGCGGTCCTCGTCCGACGGGTTGGCGTACTTGCGCTTAGCCGTGTACGTCGACGTTCTAGCGGTGGGATTTACGAGGGCACGCTCGATCTCGAGCTCGACTTCCTCCGACGCGGTGAGGCTGACCGCCGGTCGCGAGGGGGCGCTATCTCGGAGCAGCTTGATGCCGAGCGACTCGTCGGCGCGCTTGGCAAACTTTTGGATGTCGGCCGTCGTCCCGCTGGCGAGCGTCTTTTGCTGCTGGCGGAGGGCGGCGATCGTCGACTCGTTGAGCGCCTTGTGCAGCGGGTGGATGGTCGCGCAGTGCTGCCGGAGGTTGTCGATGCGCGAGAACGTCTTTGCGCAGTGGCAGGCAAACGGCTTGAGGCCGGTGTGCCCGCTAGTGGGGAGCGAAGATGCAATCGTCAGCAAACAATCAAAGCGAAGACGCGACCCGTCGTCGCACAGACGCACCGGATGTGTCGCGCGAGATGCTCTGCCCGTGTGAAGACCATCGAGCAGTCGCCGTAGCCCGAACACTGGTAGACCTTGGAGCCAGCCTTGACGGTCACCTTACTGACCTTTGACTCGCCCTGGCCGCTGTCGGTGCTACCTCTGGTGGTGGGTAGCGACTTTGACTCGCGCCGGGCCGCTGGGCCAGGCGGAGGGGTCGTGCCCGGGCTCGAGAGCGACGGCGATCGTGCCAGCGACGGCGAGACGGGCCGCAGCGGAGGGGTCGGCGACGACTCGGCATGAGGGCGGCTGGTGCCAGCTATCGCCAAGACGGGCCGTGTGCGGTTGCTCGACGCACGAGGGGGGTCGATCCCGACGACGTCGAGAGCCGCCGGTGGTCCGACGACGGATGGCGAGGCCGGTGAGTCGACCCGCTCGCCGCCCGAGCCGGCGCCGACCGATGCAGCGGGCGCCTGCGAGCCATCTTCGCCGGTAGCAGACGGGGAGGAGCTGCTCTGGCCGGGCTGCCACTGGTCGTCTGACGACGGCGGGGCTTTGTACGACGAGCCGAAGCGCAACGAGCGCGGCGGCAGGACGCGCCGAGGTTGGGGAGGTGGTAGGTTGCGGCGGCCGAGCAGCGGCATGAGGTGGAGGGGCCTCGGAGACCAAGGAACGAGCGTGCGCGGGGCGGCCGGGTGAGCGGGAGAGGGACAAGGGAGAGACACGGTGCTGCAGGCGACGAGAAGAGGTGGCGAGAGGAGCGTCAGGGTCCACCTCTCGCTCGTGGCGCACGCGCAGGAAGGAGTCGTCGCACCGTTGCAATCACGGCTTCGGGCGCCGTTGGATCCGTCCTGCCCCTTCGTTTGAGGCTGGGTTGAGGCGAGTTGGGATGGGAGAGGGACGAGGCGTCGTCCGAGGGCTGAGCTCGGAGGGAGGGGGAAGGAGGAGAGGAGAAGGGGGATGTGCGTCGGTCGGTCGAGAGGCACGCAGCGGTCAATGCGTCGTCGCGTGCGTCCCTGTCGCGCCACGCCGTGTGCCTGGCCGCGCCGCCGACCGCCGACTGCTGGTCAACCCCGTGCCAGGTCGGCCGGTCGTGCAGTCAGGGCGAAGGCCTTACAGCGCAACGAGATTTGCGTCAGCTGGTCGGGCACCGGTCAGCCGATCGGAAGAGGACGGGCGCAACGAGGCCTGAGCGCAAGCCAGCGGCGACGGATCGAAACAGGTTCATAGCTGCCTCCCGCCTCGTCTCTCTCACACTGCCATGACTGAGGAAAGGCCCGAAAGGTGGCCGTACTGGGGAGAGCGGAGAGCTCAAGCGGCGCCGGCACGGAGGAAGGGGTGCTGGAGCGCCTCCTTAGGCGTGATGCGCTTGGCCGGGTCGAGCTGGAGGCACTTGTCGAGCAGGTCGACAAACGCCAGCAGGAACTTGAGCTCGTCGTCGCGCATGCGCGACTGTGCGACGGCCGAGGGCAGCAGGCGCGCGCGCAGGTCGCGGACGGGCTTCGACATTGGCAGCACCTTGATAAAGCCCTGCAGGAGGAGGCGGAGGACGACGCGCATACACCCCGAGAGGTCAGCCGTCAGCCGTCAGGAGGCGGCGCTCGTAAGGCAAAGGACCCACCTGGCCGGTCGACTTGTCAATCTCGCACGAGAGAAAGTTGAGGCCGTCGTCGAAATGGATGTTGCCAAACTGAGCCTTCTTGATCATGCGGTGATTGACCTTGCCCCGGAGCTCCATCATGTGGAGCAGCATCTGGTTGTTGGTCCGGCCGGGGAAGAGGATCTTGCCGGTGTAAAGCTCGTAGAGCGTGCAGCCGATCGACCAGACGTCGAGCGAGCAGTCGTAGGGCAGGCCGAGGACTGTGGGGAGGAGTTGGAGGAGGGGTCATCCGGGTCAGCAACGAGTCGCGCCTGGCTTGAGGCGACGAACGACACGCCGGACGCACTGATCTCGGGCGCGCGGTAGAAGCGCGAGACGAGGTAGGGCGTGATCTCGCTCTCTGATTCGTGCGAGGCCGAGCCGAGGTCGCAGATCTTGAGGACCGATTTGTTCTCGGTCACCTGCAGCGAGAAGGGCGCCCGCGCGTGTCAGTCGATGCAGACGAGGCGCACTTGCGCGCGTTCACGCACGAGGATGTTGTCGGGCTTGATGTCGGCGTGCATGATCGAGCACTTTTTCATGAGCGAGAGCGCCAGGAACATCTGGTGCGAGTAGGCGCGGACGGCCTTGAGGTTGAGGCCGAGGTCCTTGCCGAACCGCTTGATGACGTCGCGGAGGTTCATCCTGCGCG
>Ga0308160_10001917_pt1 | contig 26997 bp, 25 predicted proteins | sample PhyFR1_FD_201036 | JGI IMG/M metagenome (GOLD analysis project Ga0308160, IMG submission 201036) | Phyllosphere microbial communities from UC Gill Tract Community Farm, Albany, California, United States - DLSLF.R1 | ecosystem: Host-associated > Plants > Phyllosphere > Unclassified | place: USA... | reverse complement strand
GGTCCGACGCCGGCCGGCGTCCCGGTCAGGATGACGTCGCCCGGGAGGAGCGTCCAGACGGCGGACGCGTACTCGACGATCGCGCCGATGGAGTGCACCATGTCGGAGAGTGGGGCGTGCTGGCGGACCTCACCGTCGACCCGGGTCTCGATCGTCGCGCCGTCGAAGGAGAACTCCGTCTCGATGTAGGGGCCGAGCGGGCAGAACGTGTCGAAGCCCTTCGCGCGGGCCCACTGGCCGTCGGACTCCTGGAGGTCGCGAGCCGTGACGTCGTTGGCGATCGTGTAGCCGAAGATGACCTCGTCGGCACGCTCCGCGCTGACGTTCTTGGCGACGCCACCGATCACGATGGCGAGTTCGCCCTCGAAGTCGATGCGCTCGGACTGCTTCGGGAAGACGACGGCGTCCCCCGGCCCGACCACGGAGGTGTTGGGCTTCAGGAAGAGCAGCGGCTCGGTGGGAGCCTCCCCACCCATCTCGGCGGCGTGGTCGTGGTAGTTCTTGCCGACGGCGACGACCTTGGAGCGAGGGATGACCGGCGCGAGCAGGACCGCATCCGCGAGCGGGACGCGCTCCCCCGTCGGTTCGAAGCCCGAGTAGAGCGGATCGCCGTCGAGGACGACGAGATCCGCATCGTCGATGATGCCGTAGCGGATGGCCTGATCGTGACTGAAGCGAGCGATTTTCACCAGGCCAGCCTATCCCGAGGTGCCCCGGCGACACGGAAGCCCCGCACGAGGTGCGGGGCTTCCCAGGCTGCTCGGAGGCTACTCGGCGTCGAGACGCGTCATCCACCCGTGGCGGTCGGGCAGGCGGCCGTACTGGATGTCGGTCAGTTCCTGGCGCAGCGACATCGTGAGTTCGCCCGCCGGAGCGTCGGCGTCGCCCACGGTGAAGTCCTTGGCCTTCAGCTGCGCGATCGGCGTGACGACCGCAGCCGTCCCGCAGGCGAACACCTCGACGATGTCGCCGCTCTCGACGCCTTCGCGCCACTCGTCGATCGTGACCCGGCGGCGCTCCACCCGGTGTCCGCGGTCCTCCGCGAGCTGCAGGATGCTGTCGCGGGTGATGCCTTCGAGGATCGAGTCCGACTCCGGCGTGACGAGCGTGCCGTCGCGCTTGACGAGGACGACGTTCATCCCGCCGAGCTCCTCGATGTAGGTCGCCTCCTGTGCATCCAGGAAGAGCACCTGGGCGCACCCGTGCTCGTACGCCTCGGCCTGCGGGAGCAGGGAGGACGCGTAGTTGCCGCCGGTCTTCGCCGCCCCGGTGCCGCCCTTGCCCGCACGGCTGTAGTCGGTGGACAGCCAGATGGACACGGGGGTGACGCCGCCGGTGAAGTACGCGCCGGCCGGGCTGGCGATGACGTAGTAGTTGACCTTCCTCGCCGGGCGGACGCCGAGGAAGGCCTCCTTGGCGAACATGAAGGGCCGCAGGTACAGGCTGGTCTCCGGCGCGGACGGCACCCAGGAGCCGTCGACGGCGATGAGCTGCTTGATCGACTCGACGAAGTACTCGACCGGGAGCTCCGGCAGCGCGAGCCGCTTGGCCGAGCGCTGCAGGCGGCGGCCGTTGGCGTCGGGGCGGAACGACCAGATGGAGCCGTCGGCGTGACGGTACGCCTTCAGGCCCTCGAAGATCTCCTGGGCGTAGTGGAGGACGGCGGCAGCCGGGTCGAGCGAGATCGGACCGTAGGCCTGGACCCGTGGGCGGTGCCATCCACCGCGCTCGGACCAGCAGATGTCGACCATGTGGTCGGTGAAGTGCTGCCCGAAGCCCGGATCGGCGAGGATCGCGTCGCGCTCTGCGGCGGGGACGGGCTGCTCGTTGGGGGTCACGGTGAAGGCGAGTTCGCGCTGCGCCATGGGGAGGTTGATCGTCATGATGGTGTCTTCCGTCGTGATCTGCGTGTCTGGTGGGCGTCTACCGGTTCGCCGCGAGGGCCGCGATCGCATCGCCGACCTCGGTCGTCGTGCGTGCTGCGCCGGTGCGGGCGGCGATGTCGGCGGTGACGGCAGTGGCGACTCGCGCCGCCTCCGTCTCGAGGCCGAGATGCGACAGCATCAGGGAGACGGAGAGGATGGCGGCGGTCGGGTCGGCCAGCTGCTTCCCGGCGATGTCGGGCGCCGATCCGTGGACGGGCTCGAACATGCTCGGGTACGTGCCGTCCGGGTTGATGTTTCCCGAGGCCGCGAGTCCGATGCCGCCGCTGATCGCGCCGGCCAGATCGGTGAGGATGTCGCCGAAGAGGTTGTCCGTGACGATGACGTCAAATCTAGCAGGATCCGTGACGAGGAAGATGGTGGCCGCGTCGACGTGCAGGTAGTCGACCGCGACGTCGGGGAACTCCGCGGACACCGCGTCGACGACGCGCTTCCAGAGCGACCCGGCGAAGACGAGGACGTTGGTCTTGTGGACGAGGGTGAGCTTCCCCCGACGCGCGGCCGCAGCGGCGAACGCGTACCGCACCACCCGCTCCACGCCGTAGGCGGTGTTGACCGACACCTCGTTCGCGATCTCATGCGGCGTGCCCTGGCGGATCGCTCCGCCGTTGCCGACGTACGGCCCCTCCGTGCCCTCACGGACCACGACGAAGTCCACATCGCCGGGCTCGCTCAGCGGGCTCGGGACGCCCGGGTACACCACGGTCGGGCGCAGATTGACGTAGTGGTCGAGGCTGAACCGGAGCTTGAGGAGCAGCCCACGCTCGATGTTCGCGTTCGCGAGCCGGGGGTCGCCGGGCACGCCGCCGACCGCTCCGAGGAGGATGGCGTCGTGCGAGGCGATCGCGGCGAGGTCCGCGTCGGTCAGCACGTCACCGGTCTCGAGGAACCGCGCGGCGCCGAGCGAGAAGGGCGTCTGCTCGAACCGGACGTCGCCACCCTGCACCGCCGCATCGAGGACCTTGAGCGCCTCGCCGACGACCTCGGGACCGATCCCGTCGCCGGGGATGACTGCGAGCTTGACGGTGCGGGACATGCGACTCCTGAGGATGCGACGACGGTGTGCGCCCAGCTTAACGCCTCCGACCTCGGGCGGATCGTGCCACCCGTCTCCGGGTGGCACGATCGACGGAGCCCTACCGGACCCGGCGAAGACCGATCGCCGCGACGAGCATGGCGGCCACGATGAGGCCGACGCCGATCCACGCTGCGACACCGACACCGCTGTCGAAGGCGTGCCGCGCGGAGTCCATGAGTGCACCCGCGAGGTCACCGGGCAGCTGCTCGGCGACGTTCGCCGCACCACCCAGGGTCTCCCCCGCCGCCTGCTGCTGAGCAGCGGTCAGTCCGTCCGGCAGGACGACCGTGGAACGGTAGGACGCGGTGAGCACCGTACCGAGCGTCGCCGTGCCGAGCACCGCGCCCAGCTCGTAGGCGGTCTCGGAGACACCGGACGCCGCACCGGCCTTCTCCGGCGGCGCACTCGCGATCACGAGCTCGTTCGACACCGTCTCGGCGGAGCCGATGCCGAGCCCGAGGGCGACGAACGCGAGGCCGATCCCGAGGGCCGACACGTCTCCCCCGGTGATCGCGATGGAGGCGTAGCCGACGGCGGACACGACGAGTGCGATCGGGACCACGATGCCCGGACGGACCCGCTTGGAGATGGGCACGATCACGAGGCCGGCGATGATCATCACGATGAGGCCGGGGAGTAGGACGAGCCCGGCGTCGAGCGGCTGCAGGCCCAGCACCAGCTGCAGGTGCTGCGACACGAAGAACAGCCCACCGACGAGCGCCGTCACGCTCAGCAGGTTGATGACCACGGCGCCGCTGAACGAGGCCCGCCGGAACAGGCTCAGGTCGAGCAGCGGGTGCTCGAGGCGGAGCTGACGGCGGATGAACAGGACGCCACTGACCACGCCGACGACCATCGAGACGACCGTGAGGAGGTCGAAGCCGGCTTCCGCCAGGTGCTTGATGCTGAACACGAGTGGCGTCATCGTCAGGAGGATGAGCAGGATGCTCGGGACGTCGATGCGTCCCGGGTTCGGGTCCTTCGACTCCGGGATGAGGAAGGGCGCCAGGACGACGAGCGGCAGGAGGACCGGGACGGCGAGCAGGAACACCGCGCCCCAGGCGAAGTGCTCGAGGATGATCCCACCGACGATCGGCCCGAGCGCGCTGCCGGCGGCGAACCCGCTGGCCCAGACGGCGATGGCGAACCGTCGCTGGTCGCGGTCGAGGAAGATGTTCCGCAGCAGCGAGAGCGTCGACGGCATGAGCATCGCTCCGAAGAACCCGAGCGCCGCCCGAGCCGCGATCAGGAGCTCGGCGCTGGGCGCGAACGCCGCGGCGACGGAGACGACACCGAATCCGATGGAGCCGATGAGCAGGAGGCGACGACGACCGATGCGGTCGCCGAGGCTGCCCATCGACACGAGCAGGCCGGCGAGCACCAGCGGGTAGATGTCGACGATCCAGAGCAGCTGTGTCCCGGTCGGGGTGAGCGCGCTCGAGATCGCGGGCAGCGCGAAGTTGAGGACCGTGTTGTCGACCGACACCAGCAGGACGGGGAGCATGAGGACGGCGAGCGCGAACCAGGCTCGCCGACCGGCACGGGGAGCGGCGACGGCGGTGGGTTCGGTGGCGGTGGACACGGTGACCTCTTTCAAAGCGTGGAGAACGGCGCCGGTCGGGCGCCGCCCGCTCGACTATACCGTCCAGCCGGTATAGTATCAATCCGAATCCGACGAGCCGAATACGATGGAGCCATGGCGAAGCAGACCGCAGCCCGAGAACGCGTCCTCGACGCCTTCGCCGAACTCCTCATCGAGCAGGGCGAACGCGCCGCCACCCTCGACGCCGTCGCCGCGGCGGCCGGCGTCTCCAAGGGCGGACTGCTCTACCACTTCGGCAGCAAGGAGGCCCTCGTCGACGGCCTCATCGAGCGGCTCTCGGACATGAGCGAGGCCGACACGGCGCGGATGCTCGCGGCCCCGGAGGGCGTCGTCGAGTACTTCGTGCGCACCTCCGTCGACTGCGGCACCCCGTTCGACCGGACGATCATCGCCGTCGCGCGGCTGGCGCAGGGACAGCACGCCCAGGCGAGCGACGCGATGGCGGACATCCGCCGGAGCTGGTTGCGCACGGTGGAGGACGCCGTCGGCGACCCCGACACCGCTCGTGCCATCGTGTTGATGTCCGACGGCCTCTACGCCAACACGGCGCAGCTCGGCATGGGTGTCAGCGACCCCGACGAGGGCAGCGACGAGTCGATCGAGCGGCTCCTGGCCGTCATCGCGCGACTGCTCCCCGCCGGCGGGCGCTGAGCCGCGACGCCCGCCGGGCGCACCGGAACGGCGTCGGCGCCTCGGCCTGCGGACGACGATGCCCCGCACCGGACGGCGCGGGGCATCGGGTCGGAGCAGCGGTCGGGCTACTGCTCGGTGATGTCGATCTCGCGGAGCAGTGTCGCGTCGATCGTCTCGCGGATGACCTCGAGGACGTCGTCGGCGACCGGTGAGTCGACCGTCAGGACGCTGAGCGCCGGGCCACCGGCCTCGTGACGGGCGATCTGCATGCCCGCGATGTTGATGCCCGCCTCGCCGAACCGCTGGCCGTAGACGGCCACGATGCCGGGTCGGTCGGTGTAGACCATCACGATGTGGTGCTTCGCGAACGGCACCTCGACGTCGTAGCCGTTGATCTCGACGATCTTCTCGGTCTGCTTCGTGCCCGTCAGCGTACCCGACACCGAGATCTGCGATCCGTCGCTGAGGGCTCCGCGCAGCGTGATGACGTTGCGGTACTCCTCGCTCACCTCGTCGGTGAGCAGGCGCGTGACGACACCGCGCTGTTCGGCGAGCAGCGGGGCGTTCACGTACGAGACCGTCTCGCTGACGATGTTCGTGAAGATCCCCTTGAGCGCGGCCAGCTTCAAGACGCTGACGTCGTACCCGCTCAGCTCGCCGTGGACCTCGACGTCGACGCTCGTGAGCGACGAGGTCGACAGCGCGGCGAACACCTGCCCGAGCTTCTCGACGAGCGGGATGCCGGGACGGACGTAGGGGTCGATCACGCCGCCGGCGACGTTGACCGCGTCCGGGACGAGTTCGCCGCCGAGCGCGAGGCGCACGGACTTGGCGACCGAGACGCCGGCCTTCTCCTGTGCCTCATCCGTGGACGCACCGAGGTGCGGCGTCACGATGACGTTCTCGAGCCCGAGCAGCTTCGTGTCGGTGGGCGGCTCGCTGACGAAGACGTCGAGGCCGGCACCGGCGATGACGTTGTTGGACAGCGCCTCGTACAGCGCGTCCTCGTCGATCAGGCCGCCGCGGGCGACGTTGACGACGTAGGCCGTCGGCTTCATGAGCGCGAACTGCGGGCCGGCGATCATGCCCGTCGTCTCCGGCGTCTTCGGCATGTGGATGGTGATGAAGTCGGACTGCGCCAGCAGCTCGTCGAGCGTGACCAGCTGCACCCCGAGCTGCTGCGCACGAGCGGACGTGATGTAGGGGTCGTACGCGATGACGTTCGTGCCGAACGCCTGCAGACGGGCCGTGATGAGGGCACCGATACGGCCGAGGCCGATGATGCCGATGGTCTTCTCATAGAGCTCGGTACCGGTGTACTTGGACCGCTTCCACTGCCCCTGGGCGAGCGCGGCGTGCGCGGCCGGGATGTGGCGGGCGAGGCTCAGGATGTGGCCGACGGTGAGCTCGGCCGCGGAGATGATGTTCGACGTGGGTGCGTTGACGACCATGACCCCGGCCGTCGTGGCGGCCTTGATGTCGACGTTGTCGAGACCGACACCCGCGCGCGCGACGACCTTCAACCGGGTGGCCGCCTGGATGGCCTCCTCGTCGACCTTGGTCGCGGATCGGACCAGGATGGCGTCGGCGTCGGCGATCGCCGCGAGCAGAGCCGGGCGGTCCGTCCCGTCGACGGAGCGCACGTCGAAGTCGGGCCCGAGGGCGTCGACGGTTGCTGGTGAGAGTTCTTCGGCGATCAGTACGACCGGTTTCGACACGGAACGGTTCCTTCGCAGTAGCAGTGGGGTGGGCAGCGCGTCGGTGTCCGGCGGCCATCGCAAGCCTATCGGAGGCGCACCGGGCGGTTCGTCGTGTGACGATGCGGCGGCCGGGTCAGACGGAGAGGTCGATCAGCTGCTGCGCGCCGAACATCGCGAGGACCGACAGCGAGATCGCCGCGACGACGCACAGGGCGACGAGGTAGCGCACGGCCTGCTCGCCGAGCGACCGCTCGCGACCGGTCCAGAAGGCGATCGCGAAGGCCACGACCGGCAGGAGCAGGCCGCCGATGAGGACGACCCAGCCGAGCGGCAGGACCGGCACGGCGAGGCCGCTCGCCGTCCCGACGATGCCGACGAGGTTGCCGACGGCTTCGAAGACGTCATAGGCGAAGAACAGGCCGAACAGGACGGCGATGGACCAGCTGAGCCAGCCGGGTCGCTCGGCGGCGGGTTTCGACACGGGGTCCGCGGTGATGGAGGGCATCAGGGTCACACTCCTCGGAGGAACGGCCAGGGCAGGATGAGCACGACACCGAGCAGGAGCATCGCGATCCTGACGACGGGTCTGCCGCCACGGGTCAACCAGAGCGTCGCGGCCATCCACACGGGTCCCGCGGCGACCGCGAGTCCCTGTCCGAGATCGAACATGAACCGGCCGACCGCATCGCTCGGGACGGCCGCGTCAGGACGGAACGCCGAGATCAGCCAACCGACGCTGTACAGCAGGAAGACCCCACCGAAGATGCCGAGGGTGACCAGCATGACCGAGCTCATCTGCTCGCGCTCTCCGGCGGCAGCCTCGCCCGTGACCCGGTCGGTCGGCTTCGCGACGTCGACCTCGACAGGAGGAGTCATCGGTTCCGCGATCGGACCGGCCGACTCCGCGGCCGGCTGGATCGCCTCGGTCGCCCGAACACGCGTGATCGGCTCCGGCGATGCGGGCTCGAGCGTGGTCCGGTCGCCGGAAGCCGAGGCGTCGAGCGTCGGATCGTCGTCGCCCGCCCAGCTCAGCGCGTCTTCGTCCCGCGGCTCAGTCATACCGCCAGCCTATCGCCGCCGGGCCGATCACCGAGTGCGGCGATCCGGACTCGACGGAGCAGAATTGGCTGGTGAACCCGTTCCCGCTCCTGCAGTCCGTCCTGACCGTCGTCCTCGCGATCATGTTCATCGGCATGGGAGTCCTCCACTTCCTCCCGGGACCGGCGAGGACCATGGCCGCGATGATCCCGGGACCCCTGCGGGGCAGCACCATCACACCGCGGATGCTCGTCGCCATCACCGGTGTGTGCGAGATCGCGGGCGGCGTCGGCCTGCTCGTCCCACCCGCCAGGCTCGCCGCAGTGGTCTGCCTGATCGTGTTCCTCGTCGCGGTGTTCCCGGCGAACGCCGCGGCCGCGCGGCAGCCCGAGCGGTTCGGCCGCCTCGCCGTGCCGTTCGTCCCACGGCTCATCGGTCAGCTCGTGCTGATCCTCGCCCTCGTCATCGTGGCGATCTGATCGCTCGACGGGACCTGTCGACGATCCCGTCAGTGCCGACGGATCTCAGACGGCGACGGCAGCGCGCCTGGCCGCGGCCACCGCGCGAGCGACGGTCGTCGCGTCCGTGATGTCGTAGCTCGGCGACCCTCCGCCGGGGCCGGTCTCCGTGACCCGGCCGGCACGACGACGGGCGGAGAGGTGCACTGCGTCGACACCCGCCCGCGCGAGGGCGGGGATCGCATCGATCGTGACGCCGCCACCGGCCATGATCTGCATCGAGCTGTCGCCCCTCGAGGCCATCTGCGCGAGCTTCTCCGCGCCGTCGATGCTCGCCCGCGCGCCGCCGGACGTCAGCAGACGGTCCACACCGGCGTCGCGCAGCTGGTCGGCGGACCGGACGGGGTCGGTCGTCGCGTCGACGGCCCGGTGGAACGTCACCGCGAGCGAGCCCGCAGCCTGACGCAGCTGCGCCAGCGCCTCCAGATCGATCGTGCGATCGGACCGGAGGGCGCCGACGACGATGCCCGCAGCACCCGCGGCCTCGAGCGCGAGGATGTCGCCGGACATGACGTCGATCTCCGCGGGCGAGTAGACGAAACCGCCCTCTCGCGGACGCACGAGGACGTGCACGAAGTCGTTGAGCCCGGCTTCGTCCGCAGCGCGGACCGCCGCCATGACCAGTCCGATGGAGGGGGTGAGCCCACCGGTGCCGAGGGCCTGGCACAGCTCGACCCGCTGGGCTCCCTCGCGGATGGCGATGCGGACCCCCTCCACGTCCTGGACGGCGATCTCGACGGCGATTGGCGACTGGAGGCTCATTGGACCCATTGTTCCAGTGATCCGCTCGAGCCGAGGACGCGCACGCCGCTGCGCTACTTGTCCGTGCCCTGCGACACCGAACCCTGCAGCTGGCGCTGGAAGATCAGGTACACGATGAGCACGGGGACCACGGTGATCACGGACGCCGCGAAGAGCGCACCGAAGTCCACCGAGTACCCGGCCTGGGCGGCGAAGGACGCCATCCCCTGCGTCAGGACGTAGTTCTGCGGGTTCGAGTTGAGCGCCACCGGCAGGAGGAACTGGTTCCAGAGCCCCACGAAGTTGAGGATCGCGACGGTCGCGAGCCCCGGCCTCGCCATGGGCAGCATCACCTGGAAGAAGGTCCGCCACTCCCCCGCTCCGTCGATCGCAGCCGCCTCCGCGATGGAGACCGGCAGCGACTTGAAGAACGAGAACAGGAAGAACACCGTGAACGGGAAGGCGAACGCCGCGTACGTGAGGATGAGTCCCGGGAGCGAGTTGAGCAACCCGAGGCTCTGCAGCACGAAGAACAACGGCACGATCGCGAGGAACACGGGGAACGTGAGGCCGGCGAGCATCAGGTAGTAGATGGCCCGGCTCCCGAAGAAGCGGAACCGCGCCAGCACGTACGCACACATCGAGCCGAACAGCATGGTCACGATCAGGGCGCCGAACACCACCACGATCGAGTTCAGGAAGAAGCTGCCGATACCGGCCGTCGTCCACGCGTTCACGTAGTTGTCGAAGTTCCACTTCGACGGCAGCGAGAACGGCGAGGCGAAGATCTCGGAGCTCGTCTTGAACGACGACATGACCGTCCAGAGCAGCGGGACGACGACCACGATCGACCAGATGATGAGCACCGTGTGCGATGCCGTCCCGACGACGCGGTCGCCCGTGGTCGGCTTGCGGCTGGCCGGTGTGCGCGTGCCGGTTCCGACGACCGCCGGGTTCGCGGTCGTCGCCGTGGTCTGGACGGTCATTCCGCCACCCCTTCATCGTTGCCGCCGGTGAGTCGGCTGACCAGGAAGACGACGCCCGCGAACATCAGGGTGACGAGCGCGAGCACGACCCCCATCGCGCAGGCGTAGCCGAACTGGCCCTTGGTGAACGCCGTCGTGAACAGTTGCTGCGACATCACGAGCGTCGTGTTGGACGGGCCGCCGCCGGGATTCAACGCGGCCATGTACACGAACGCGTCGAGGGCGAGGATGCCCATGTAGATGTACGCCGTCTGGATGTTGTCGCGGATCAGCGGGATCGTGATCGTGAGCGCGGTCCGCAGGCGGCCCGCGCCGTCGATCCGTGCCGCCTCGTACACTTCGGCCGGCACGCCCTTGATCGCCGCGATGAAGAGCACCGTGTAGAACCCGATGAGTCCCCAGACGATGACGAACATGGTCGCGATCATCGCCGTGTCCGGCGAACCGAGCCAGGCGAAGGAGGTGAACTGGTCGAGCCCGATGCCGGTCAGGAAGCCGTTCAGCAGCCCGGACGACGGGTCGTAGATCTGCTTCCAGATGAGGCCGATGACGATGGCCGGCACGACGTACGGGAAGAAGGTGATGACCCGGTACACGCTCGAGTTGCGGAGGCCGCGGATCGGACCGTTGCTCGGCCCGCCGATCGTGATGAGGGAGGCGAAGAGGAATGCGATCCCGAGGGTCACGAGCGGCAGGACGATCGCGAGCGCGACGCTGTTGCCCATGGACTGGAGGAAGGTCTGGTCCTGGAAGAGCTTCGTGTAGTTCGAGAACCCGACGAAGTCCATGCCCGGGGAGAACCCGGACCAGTTCGTCAACGAGTAGTACGCCGCTTGCGCGAACGGTGAGACCACGAAGACGACGTACCCCACCACCGGCACGATCAGGAAGACCAGGAAGAACGAGACCCGGTCGAACGTGAAGTCCCGGCGGCGCAACCGCCGGGCGGCGGGAGGGGTAGCCCCTCCCACCTTCCCGATCGGCGTGCCGACCGCCGTCATTTGACGGTGACCTTGTCCACGGAGTCGTCGTTACGGACCTTGTCGGAGATGTCCTGCATGCCCTTGGTGAGCGTGGCGACGTCGGAACCACCCTGCAGGAACGTGTTCCAGAGGACGAGGAGGTCCGTGTTGAGTCCGTACAGGTCGATGAAGCTCCACGAGAACACGTCGGTGCCCGCGTCGTTCAACATCTTCACCTGGGACACGAGCGCCGTCGAGCCGAAGCCGTCCTCGGGGATCGTGTCCTTGACGATCGTCGACGAGAAGGTCGTCTTGGCGAAGTTCACCGCGGCGTCGTTCGACAGCATGGCCCGCAGGAACTCCTTGCCACCGCCGACGTTCTTGCCCTGCGACGGGACGATGAACCCTTCACCGGCGGTGCTGTGCAGCGCCGAGTACGGCAGGGCTGAGTCGGCGGAGACCGTCGGCTCGGGCGCGCCGGTCATCTTGAATCCGTCCTTCGTCTGGGTCTTCATCTCGTTCTCGATCCAGCCACCCGAGGGGTAGAGGATGAAGTCCTCCGAGTTGCTCCACTGCGCCTGCGCAGCGGTGAACTGCGTTCCGGCGCCACCGGGCTTGACGTAGCCGGCGTCGATGATCGCCTTGAGACCCTTGAGCACGTCCTGGACGGCCGGCTTCGACCAGCAGTCCGCCTCGAGGTTCTCGAGCGCCAGACGGACCTCGTCGCCGCCCTCCTTGATCGCGGACGCGATCGCCATCGTCAGGTAGTAGGTGGCCGCCTCGGTGCCCCAACCGAACAGGTACTTGCCCTGCGCCTTGGCCTTCGCACCGAGATCGAGTGCCTCAGCCCAGGTCTTCGGGGGCGTCCAGCCGTTCGCCTCGAAGAGCGCTGCCGAGTACCAGACCGCGTAGACCGTCAGCACGTAGTTCAGCTGCACGAACTTGCCGTCGAAGGTGCCCGGCTCGACGACACCCGGGTAGAGGGTGTCCTTGATGACCTTGCCCTCGTAGTTCTTCGCCTCGATGACGTCCGTCAGGTCGGCGAGCTGCTCGCGGATCGTGTTGATGCCGATGAGGCCGGCGCCGCTGTTGTCGATGACGTCCGGCGGGTTGCCGGCGACGAACCGCGGCTGGAGGGTCTGCGCGATGTTCGTCGCGGCCGTGACCTTGACGGTCGAGCCTGCCTGCTGCTTCTCGACGAGCTTCCCGGCGAACTCGGTGTACTCGATGCCGTACCCGCCCTTGAAGATGACGGCGTCGACCGTCGAGTTGGCGGCCATGCCGAACGGGTTGTCGGCCGAGACCGGTCCGCCGGTGGTGGTCGCCCCGCCTCCGCCGCCGACACAGGACGCGAGCGTCCCGCCCAGCGGGAGGAGGATCGCGGTCGCGAGTGCTCCTCGCAGGAAATCGCGGCGTTGGAGCGTTGCTGGCTGCTTGTCCATCGGTCTACCTTCCAGTGATTCGAGTGTTGCCCGGGTGTGGTGCTGTCGGGGTGGTGTTGTCGGGTGTGTGGTGCGGGTGTTGCGACGCCTCGGGTTCAGGCGTCACGTCTGATCCGGCCCCGGTAGCGGTCCTCGAGCACACCGTTGTGCTCGTCGCCGCCCGGGATGTTGGCCGAGATGTAGAGCGGTGGGGTCTCGCCGGTCGCCGCGATCCTCGCCGCGACGCCGATGGTGAGGAGCTGCGCGAGGTAGGCCGCCGTGATCGAGGACACCGCGCCGACCGGGACGCCGTCCTGGACCTCGATCGTCGCGTCGCCGAACGGAGCACGGTTGTCGAGCACCACGTCGGCCACCTCGGAGAGCCGCAGCCCGCTCGGGTGCTTCGGCTCGACGCGCGAGGTGTGCTCGAGCGAGGTCACGGCGATGACGGGGTGGCCGTGCTCCTTGGCGATCAGGGCGAGTCCCACGATCGACCCGTTGACGCCGGAGTTCGACGCGATGATGAACACGTCGCCCTCCCCCACCGGTGAGACCGCGAAGAGTTCCGCCGCGACGTCGCCACTGCGCTCCAGCGCGGCACCACCGAGGTCGTCGACGGACCGTCCGCCGCGGAGGACGACGTCCCGAAGGGCGATCTTGTTCGTCGGGATCAGCCCACCGGCGCGGCCGGCGATCTCCATCGCGAACGCCTCCGAGTGGCCGGTGCCGAACGCCTGGATGACCGCACCGCGTTCGAGGGCCGCGACCAGCAGGTCGATCGCGGGGTCGAGTTCGCCGGCCCGTGCCGCCTGGGTGATGTCCGCGAGGCGCGAGGTGACCTCGTCGGTGTAGCGATCGACGTGATCGGTCCAGGTGGTGGTGGATGTGGTGCTCATTCGGTTCCTCTCAGACGCCCACGGGCGAGGCGGTCTCGGACAGGGCTCCGGCCTTGGTGGGTCGGCGGTGCGGGGCGACCGCGAGGGCGGAGGCCGCGAGGCGCTTGGTCGTGCGCTCGAAGTTCTGCTGCGCGACGAACAGGTACAACAGATCCAGGACGAACAGCTGACCGTGCTTGGCGGAGAGGTCGTCGGGCTGCAGGAACCGTTCGTGGGCCGAGGTGATGATGGCCAACGTCGACGCGGCGACGAGCGGGGAGTCCGGGTTGTTGCTGATCGCCACGGTGAGCGCGCCCGCGCGACCCGCCTGGCGGAGCATCTGGATGGTCTCCTCGGTGCGCCCGGTGTTGCTGATCCCCAGGGCGACCGAGTCCGGGCCCTGGATCGCCGCGCTCGTGAGGCCCGCGTGGACCTCCGACCAGGCGTGCGTGCTGATGCCGATCCGGTACAGCCTGGCCTGCATCTCGTCGGCGAGCATCGCGCTGCCGCCGACACCGTAGATGTCGACGTTCCGGGCGCGCGCGATGGCTGCGGCGATCTCGAGCATGACCTCGAGGTCGATCACGTCGGCGGTCTCCCGCAGCGTCCGGGTGTGCGCGTTGAGCAGCGTGCTCAGGACGTCCGGAGCCGAGTCGTCGGGGCCGAACGCCCGGCCGATGTCGGTCTGCCAGGAGTCGCGTGCGGTGCTGCGACCGAAGTCCTTGGCGAGGTCGACCCGGAACGGCGCGTAGCCGGTGTACCCGATGATCCGGCAGAAGCGGGTGATGGTCGCCGCTGAGACGCCCGAATCGGCTGCGAGCTCACCGATCGTGAGGGTGAGGGGCGCGTCTGGGTTCTCCAACAGGTAGTCCGCGATACGCAGCATGACCCCGGACATCTCCGGCATCCGCGACCGAATCCGGTTGGTCACGCCGGTGGCGTGCTCGACCGGTGGGTCGGTGCGGATGGAAACAGTCATGGAAATTCCTTTTCTCCTTCGTTGGAGTGACGCGAAACTGATTCTTACAGTACGTTGTGGCCCACGGCAACATGTTTCGAGATGATGACGATGATGAAAACAACTCTGGCGGTCGACGCCGGCGGCACCTCGTCCCGCGCGGTGCTCGTGGACGCCTCAGGACGTCGCCTCGGTTCCGGGCGCGCGGGCGGCGGGAATCCGACGTCGTCCGGTGTGGACAGCGCTGCCACGCAGATCGCGCTCGCGGCTCGTGCCGCACTCGACCAGGCCAGGACGACGTCGTCCATACCGCCCCTCCCGTCCGGGTCGCTCGTGGTGATCACGCAGGCGGGGCAGGTGTCCGACGCCTACCGCCGCGCCTTGGACGCACACCTCGTACCGCTCGGACTCGGACCGGTCGTCATCGAACCGGATCTGCTCGGCATGTACGGCTCCGGCTCGGCGTCGCCGGACGGCGTCGTGCTCGTCGCGGGGACCGGGAGCGTCGCGGGACGGATCAGGGACCGTCTCGTCGTCCGGGAGGTCGGTGGTGCCGGCTGGCTCCTCGGCGATGGCGGCTCCGGATTCTGGATCGCCCGGCGCGTGATCCGCGCGGTCGCCGCCGACCTCGACGGCATCGGCCCCCGCACGGGCCTCACCCCGCTGCTCTCCCGGGCGGTCGGGTTCACTCCGGACCCGTCCTCATCCGGTGACGCGGACCACCGCCGGTCCCCGGTACTCGACACACTCATCCGCTCGGTGAACGACGGTCCCCCCATCGCCATCGCCCGCCTGGCGCCGCTCGCCTTCCAAGCCGCGGACGACGACGTCGCGCGGTCCATCCTCGACGCTGCCGTCGACCGCCTGGCGGTCCTCGTGGAACGGGTGCTGGCTCCGGATTCGGACCACAGGGAGAGCACGCTCGTCGTCGGCGGCAGCGTGCTCGTCGACGGACTCCTCCCGTCCGTCCCCTCCGCCGCGGAGCGCCTGTCATCGGCTGCCGCCGAGGCCCGACTCGTCCCAGTCGCCGACGGCCTGGTCGGAGCCGCCGCCCTGGGCATCAGGATGCTGGGCGGGGACGTCGACGACGCGACCCTCAGCCGCCTGCGCGAGGACCTGGCTGCTGGAGAGAAGCGGTGACGCGGTGATGGCGGACCGGATCGCCGTCATCGGCACCGGTGCCATGGGACTGGCGCACGTCCGCGCGCTCGCCGGACTCGGTGCAGCCGACCGGATCACTTACCTGTGCTCGGCTCGGTCGCCGAGAGCCATGCCGGAGGCACCGGCCGCACGACTCACCACCTCGGTCGACGAGGTGCTCCTGGATGCCTCCGTGGGGATCGTCGTCATCTGCACGCCGACCGACACCCATCGGGATCTCGCCGTCAGGGCGCTCCGTGCCGGCAAGCACGTCCTGCTGGAGAAACCGATCGCCCTGACGCTCGCCGACGCCAACGCGATCCTGCAGGCCGCCGACGAGTCCGGCCGGACGTTCATGGTCGCGCACGTCGTCAGGTTCTTCGGCGGGTACGAGGCGATCGACGACGCGGTGCGGGCCGGGGCTGTCGGCACACCCCTCGCCGTCACGGCCGAACGGCTGAGCTCCCCCGCCGCCCCGTCACCGTGGTGGCAGGACGAGCGACGCTCCGGCGGCCCCCTCGTCGACTTCGCGATCCACGACTTCGACCAGCTGAACCAGCTCCTCGGTCAGCCGCGATCCGTGTCAGCACGACGCACCGGCACCGGTCGCCCGATCGAGACGACGGTCGACTACGCCGACGGCGGGATCGGGCGCGTCCTCACCTCCATGGAGCTCCCGCCGGCCTTCGGATTCAGCTCGGCCATCGAGGTGCTCGGCAGCACCGGGCTCATCGCCCACCGATTCGTCGGTGCGTCCCCGACCCACGCACCGCCGCTCTCGGTCGACGCGCTGGGATCGGCCGCCGCGCACGGCTCCTACGACCTCGACGAGACCGATCCCTACCGACGACAGATGGCCTCCTTCCTCGACTGCGTGAAGCGAGACGTCCAACCGTTCCGAGTGACCGGCCGGAGTGCCCTCGCGGCCCTGACGGTCGCGTTGGCGGCGAAGGCATCGCTGGACACCGGCGTGCCCGTGCAGGTCTTCGAACCCCACGACGCCTGAACCGTCGACGCGCAGGAGGTCCGACGTCCTGACCACGCCGGCCCACCGGACAGCAGACATCCGACCTTTCGTGTTAGCCTGCCCCCGCACCGCCGTGAACCCACTCGACGATCGAAGGGCCGCCGTGACCGAGACCACCATCCCCCGACCCGACACCGCCTGGTTCGACGAGGCGAGATTCGGATTGTTCCTGCACTGGGGCCTCTACGCCCTCCCGGCACGCCATGAGTGGGTGCAGACGCGGGAACACCTCTCGGCCGAACACTACGAGCGCTACCGCGAGCACTTCGACCCCGACCGGTTCGACCCCCGCGCCTGGGCCAGGCAGGCCAAGGCGGCCGGCTTCCGGTACGCGGTGCTCACGACGAAGCACCACGACGGCTTCTGCCTGTGGGATTCGGCACTCACCGACTTCACGTCCATGCACACGCCCGCCGGCCGTGACCTCGTGGCGGAGTTCGTGGAGGCCTTCCGCGCCGAGGGGCTCCGGATCGGCTTCTACCACTCGCTCATCGACTGGCATCACCCCGACTTCACGGTCGACGGCATCCACCCGCGACGCGACGACCCCGAGGCGCTCGCAGCGAACGCCGACCGTGACTGGTCCCGCTACCGGGACTACCTGCACGGCCAGGTGCGCGAGCTGCTCACCGGCTACGGCCCGATCGACTACCTCTTCTTCGACTTCAGCTACTCGCAGGGCATCGAAGGTCTGCCGGGGAAGGGCGCCGCCGACTGGGGCTCCGAGGAACTCGTCGAGATGATCCGCGGGCTGCAGCCGGAGATCCTCATCAACGACCGCCTCGAACTCCCGGGCGACGTCACCACCCCCGAGCAGTACCAGCCCGTGGTGACACCGGTCGGTCCCGACGGCGACCCCCTCCGGTGGGAGGCCTGCCAGACCCTGAACGGCAGCTGGGGGTACGACCGCGACAACCTCGACTACAAGTCGCCGGAGCTGCTCCTGCGGATGCTCATCGATTCGGTCTCGAAGAACGGCAACATGCTGCTGAACATCGGACCGACCGCGCGCGGGACCATCGATCCTCGCGCGATCGAACGACTCGACGTCCTCGCCGACTGGTTCGCGCTCCACGAGCGGGCGATCCGAGGATGCGGCCCGTCGGAGTTCAGCAGTCCGACCGACGTCCGATACACGCAACGCGGCGACCGGCTGTACGTACACGTCTTCGCCTGGCCGTTCGTGCACCTGCACCTGCCCGGTCTCGGCGGCCGGGTGCGCTACGCGCAGCTGTTGTCGGACGGCTCCGAGGTGCCGTTCCAGGTGCATCGCCCGGAGCACGATCTGCCGAACCAGCACACCCAACCGAAGGGACTCGGTCCCGACACGGTGACCCTGCACCTGCCGATCGGTGAACCCGACACCCCGATCCCGGTCATCGAGATCTTCCTCGAGCCGGGCACGACCGGAGCAGCGACGGCCTGAGGCTCCCGCAGACGACGGAACGCCCGCCCCGACGGATCGGGGCGGGCGTTCTGGCTCGGTGCCGCTGAGCGGCTGGACGAGCGGAGACTAGCGGGCGACGCTGCCGTCGACGTAGTCGTCGTCGTTCGAGGCGTTCCACGCGAAGAGCTTGCGCAGCTCGCGACCGGTGGCCTCGATCGGGTGGTCCTCGCCCTTCTTGCGCAGCTCGAGGAACTCGGGCGCGCCGGCGTCCTGGTCGTCGATGAAGCGCTTGGCGAAGGTGCCGTCCTGGATGTCCTTGAGGACCGCCTGCATGTTGGTCTTGACGCTCGGGTCGATGACGCGCGGGCCGGAGACGTAGTCGCCGTACTCAGCCGTGTCGGAGACGCTCCAACGCTGCTTGGCGATGCCACCCTCCCAGATGAGGTCGACGATGAGCTTCAGCTCGTGGAGCACCTCGAAGTAGGCGATCTGCGGCTGGTACCCGGCCTCGGTCAGGGTCTCGAAGCCGTACTGGATCAGCTGCGAGACGCCACCGCACAGGACGGCCTGCTCGCCGAAGAGGTCGGTCTCGGTCTCCTCGGTGAAGGTGGTCTTGATGCCACCGGCACGGAGGCCACCGATCGCCTTGGCGTAGGACCAGGCGAGCGCCCAGGCGCCACCGGTCTCGTCCTTCTCGACGGCGACGATGACGGGGACGCCGCGGCCGGCCTCGTACTCGCGACGAACGGTGTGGCCCGGGCCCTTCGGGGCGACCATGAAGATGTCGACGCCCTCAGGAGCCTCGATGTAGCCGAAGCGGATGTTGAAGCCGTGGCCGAAGACGAGCGCCTTGCCCGGAGCGAGCTGGTCCTTGATGGACTCGGCGAAGATCGTGCGCTGGTGCTGGTCCGGAGCGAGGATGACGATGACGTCGGCCCATGCGGAGGCGTCGGCGACGTTCTTGACGGTGAAGCCCTGCTCCTCGGCCTTGGCGATCGACTTCGAGCCGTCCTTCAGGCCGACGACGACCTCGACACCGGAGTCGCGGAGGTTGAGCGCGTGTGCGTGGCCCTGCGAGCCGTAGCCGATAACGGCAACCTTCTTGCCCTGGATGAGCGACAGGTCTGCGTCCTGGTCGTAGAAAATCTCAGTCACTGGTGGTTCTCTCCTTGGTTGTGGTTTCGCAATATGCCGCAGATGCGACTAGTTCTTGAAGACGCGTTCGGTGATGGACTTCGAGCCGCGCCCGATGGCGAGGAGACCCGATTGGGCGATCTCCTTGATGCCGTAGGGCTCGAGCACCTTGAGGAGCGCGGTCGTCTTCCCGGAGTCGCCCGTGACCTCGATCACGAGGGCGTCGGTCGCCACGTCGACGACGCGGGCCCGGAACAGGTTGACGGCTTCCAGCACCTGGGAACGGGTGGAGTTGTCGACGCGGACCTTGATGAGCAGGTGCTCACGCTGGACGGACTGCGCCGGATCCAGCTCGACGATCTTGATGACGTTGATGAGCTTGTTCAGCTGCTTCGTCACCTGCTCGAGCGGAAGCTCCTCGACGTCGACGACGACCGTGATCCGGGACAGACCCTCGATCTCGCTGTGGCCGACCGCGAGACTCTCGATGTTGAAGCCCCGGCGGGCGAACAACCCGGCGACGCGGGTCAGCAGACCGGGCTTGTCCTCGACGAGGAGGCTCAGGACGTGGCTGCTCATGCTCAGGCCTCCTCATCGAACGACGGACTGTGGTCCTTGGCGTACTGGACGTAGCTGTTGCTGACACCCTGCGGCACCATCGGCCACACCATCGCGTCGGCACTCACGACGAAGTCGATGACGACCGGACGGTCGTTCGTCTCCAGGGCGAGCTTGATGGCGGCGTCGACCTCCTCCTCCTTCGTCACGCGGATCGCGAGGCAACCGTAGGCCTCGGCCAGCTTGACGAAGTCCGGGATCCGGATGGTGTCGTGCCCGGTGTTCAGGTCGGTGTTCGAGTACCGACCGTCGTAGAAGAGCGTCTGCCACTGGCGGACCATGCCCAGCGAGGAGTTGTTGATGATCGCGACCTTGATCGGGATGTTGTTGATCGTGCAGGTCGCGAGTTCCTGGTTGGTCATCTGGAAGCAGCCGTCGCCGTCGATCGCCCACACGTGGCGATCGGGCTGGGCCACCTTGGCGCCCATGGCCGCGGGGACCGAGTAGCCCATGGTCCCGGCACCGCCGGAGTTCAGCCAGGAGTTCGGACGCTCGTACTTGATGAACTGCGCCGCCCACATCTGGTGCTGGCCGACGCCCGACGCGAAGACGCCCTCCGGACCGGTGATCTCGCCGATGCGGGAGATCACGTGCTGTGGCGAGAGCAGACCGTCGGTCGGCTCGGCGTAGCCCAGCGGGAACTCCTCGCGGAGACCGTCGAGGTAGGACCACCACTCGGCGATGTCGGGGGTGACCTCGCGGGCGGCTGCCTCGAACGCCGACTGGAGGTCGACGATGACGTCCTTCGCGTCGCCCACGATGGGGACGTCCGCGATGCGGATCTTCGAGATCTCGGCCGGGTCGACGTCCACGTGGACGACCTTCGCGTTCGGCGCGAAGAGCGAGGCCTTGCCGGTCACGCGGTCGTCGAATCGGGCACCGAGCGACACGAGCAGGTCGGCCTCCTGCAGCGCGAGCACTGCCGGGACGGTGCCGTGCATGCCGGGCATGCCGAGGTGCTGCGTGTGCGAGTCGGGGAACGCCCCGCGAGCCATGAGCGTCGTCACGACCGGAGCCCCGGTCGCCTCGGCCAGCGCGAGCAGTTCCTCGGAGGCCTTGGAGCGGATCACGCCGCCGCCGACGTACAGCACCGGCTTCTTGGCGTTGACGAGCAGCTGCGCAGCGGCCTGGATCTGCTTGCCGTGCGCCTTCGTCACCGGGCGGTAGCCGGGCAGGTCGACCTTCGGCGGCCAGATGAACGGCGCCTCGGCCTGCTGGGCGTCCTTCGTGATGTCGACCAGCACCGGTCCGGGTCGGCCGGTACCCGCGATCTCGTAGGCCGCGGCGATGGCCGCCGGGACCTCCTCCGGGGTCTTGACGAGGAAGGAGTGCTTCGTGATCGGCATGGTGATGCCGACGATGTCCGCCTCCTGGAACGCGTCCGTGCCCATGAGGGTCGAGAACACCTGACCGGTGATCGCGACCATCGGCACCGAGTCCATGTAGGCGTCGGCGATGGCGGTGACGAGGTTCGTCGCGCCGGGGCCGGACGTCGCGATGCACACGCCGATCCCGCCACCGGCGGCGGCGTATCCTTCGGCCGCGTGGCCGGCGCCCTGCTCGTGTCGGACCAGGATGTGACGGAGCTTCGTCGAGTCCATCAGCGGGTCGTAGGTCGGCAGGATCGCTCCGCCGGGCAGACCGAAGATGTCGGTGACCCCGAGGAGCTCGAGCGATCGGACGATCGCCTGGGCTCCCGTCAGGATCTCCGGTGCGGCCGGGGCCGCAGGTGTTCTGGGATGAGGCACGGGTTGGGATTCCGTGGGCATGATGATTCCTTCAGCGATGAGATGCACGAACGAGATGCTCGGTTATCCCGTGATCGCGCCCTCCGCTGCGGAGTGCACGAGACGAGAGTACTTTGCGAGAACGCCACGGGTATAGCGCGGGGGAAGAGGCGCCCAGCCGTCGCGGCGGGCTTCCAGCTCTGCTTCGTCGACGAGTAGGTCGAGCGAGCGGCCAGCGATATCGACCCGTATCAGATCACCATCGCGCACGAAGGCGATTGGACCTGCGTCCACCGCTTCGGGTGCTATGTGGCCGATGCACAGTCCGGTTGTGCCGCCTGAGAATCGACCGTCCGTCAACAGTAGTACATCCTTGCCGAGTCCGGCGCCCTTGATGGCGGCCGTGATCGCGAGCATCTCGCGCATCCCCGGCCCACCCTTCGGGCCCTCGTAGCGGATGATGACGACGTCGCCCTTGTTGATCTTGCCCTCGGTGAGCGCGTCCATGGCTCCGCGTTCACGTTCGAAGACCCGCGCGGGTCCTTCGAAGACCTCGGCGTCGAATCCGGCCGTCTTCACGACGGCGCCCTCGGGCGCGAACGACCCCTTGAGGATCGTGATGCCGCCGGTCGCGTGGATCGGGTTGTCGAGCGTGCGGATGACCGTGCCGTCGATCGGGTCGGGGTTGATGTCGGCGAGGTTCTCGGCGACCGTCTTGCCGGTGACCGTGAGGCAGTCGCCGTGCAGCAGACCGGCGTCGAGCAGCGCCTTCATGACGACGGGGACGCCGCCGTGACGGTCGACGTCGTTCATGACGTACTGGCCGAACGGCTTCAGGTCGCCGATGTGCGGCACCTTGTCGCCGATGCGGTTGAAGTCGTCGAGCGTGAGGTCGACCTCGGCCTCGCGGGCGATCGCGAGCAGGTGCAGGACCACGTTCGTCGATCCGCCGAATGCCATCGCGACGGCGATGGCGTTCTCGAACGCCTCCTTCGTCAGGATGTCGCGCGCGGTGATGCCGAGTCGGAGCATGTTGACCACGGCCTCGCCCGAGCGGTGCGCGAAGTAGTCGCGACGGCGGTCGGCCGAGGGGGGCGATGCCGAACCCGGGAGGCTCATGCCGAGCGCCTCGGCGACCGACGCCATCGTGTTGGCCGTGTACATCCCGCCGCAGGCGCCCTCGCCCGGGGCGATGGCGCACTCGATGCGCTTCAGGTCCTCTTCACTCATGTTGCCGGCCTTGCAGGCCCCGACCGCCTCGAAGGAGTCGATGATCGTGACCTCCTTCTCGGTGCCGTCGGAGAGCTTGACCCAACCCGGCGCGATCGATCCGGCGTAGAGGAAGACCGAGGAGAGGTCGAGCCGCGCGGCGGCCATGAGCATGCCCGGCAGCGACTTGTCGCAGCCGGCGAGCAGGACCGTGCCGTCGAGGCGTTCGGCCATGACCACGGTCTCGACGCTGTCGGCGATGACCTCGCGCGAGACGAGCGAGAAGTGCATTCCCTCGTGGCCCATCGAGATGCCGTCGGAGACGGAGATGGTGCCGAACTGCAGCGGGTATCCCCCACCCGAGTGCACGCCCTCCTTGGCCCCCTGCGCGAGGCGGTCGAGCGAGAGGTTGCAGGGCGTGATCTCGTTCCACGAGCTCGCGATGCCGATCTGGGGCTTGTCCCAGTCCTCGTCGCCCATGCCGACGGCGCGGAGCATGCCGCGCGAAGTGGTCGCCTCGATCCCGTCGGTGACGGCACGACTGCGTGGTTTGATGTCGATCTCTGGCATTTTAAGAGTCTACGGCTTCCTTGTTGCTTCGATATTCCGCGAGCATGCCGAGGACGCGCGCGATCTCGGAGGGTCCTTCGACCCTGAAGTCGGCGGCGGTCACGCCGGTGCCGCTCTTCACCCCGAGGTCGCCGGGGCCGAGTGCGCCGAACGCGTCCTCGTCCGTGACGTCGTCGCCCGCGTAGAACACGGCATCTGCTTTGGTGTACCGCCGGAGGTGTTCGACGGCTTCGCCCTTGGTCGCGCTCCTGAGCGAGAACTCGAGGACGTTCTTGCCCTCTCGAACCGTCAGGGCGCCGAACTCGTCCTTGGTGTGGGCGAGTGCTTCGAGGTGGGCGATCCTGGAGTCTTCTTCACTGGCGAGCCTCGTGTGCAGGGCGAACCCTGCCGGCTTCCGCTCGATCCAGACATTATCGTAACCCTCCGCGACGTCCTGGAGGATCCGTTGGAGGGTCTCCCGCTGTTCGCGTTCCTCGTCGTCGAGGGCGAGGGCGTCGTCGGGGTTGTCGAGACGGATCTCGACGCCGTGCGAGCCGGCGAACAGGGCGTGGTCGGGCAGCTCGGCCACCGCCACGAGACTGTCGATCGCGCGCCCGGACACGAGTGCGACGCGCGTCCCGGGCAGGTCCATCAGCGCCAACACTGCCTTGCGGGCCGCGGGCAGCGCCCGCGCCTGGTCCGGGTCGTCGACCTCGGGGGCCAGCGTGCCGTCGAAGTCCAGGGCCACCAGGAGCTTCGGGACGTCGGCCAGGCGGCGGAGTTCCGCACGCAGTCCGAGGGGAAGCCCCCCGAGGGTGTCGGTGGGCTCGTCGGTGGTGCTCATGACTGGGTGGTGCTCCCCTGCTCGATGGTCGGTGACTGGTCACGCACACGCTGCAACTCGTCGAGGAAGGACGCCGACCACCGCGCGACGTCGTACTCCATGACGCGCTTGCGCAGCGCCCGCATGCGACGACCACGCTCGGCCTTCGTCATGTGCACGGCCTGGAGGATCGCCGACTTCATCCCCTCGATGTCGTGCGGGTTGATCTTGAGGGCCTGCTTCAGCTCGTCGGACGCGCCGGCGAACTCGCTCAGCACGAGGACGCCGTCGTTGTCGTAGCGAGCGGCGACGTACTCCTTCGCGACGAGGTTCATGCCGTCGCGCAGGGCTGTGACGAGCATGACGTCGGCGGCGAGGTAGAGGGCAGCCATCTCCTCGCGGGGGTACCCGTGGTGCAGGTACTGGATCGCGGTGTGGCCGATGGTGCCGAAGTCGCCGTTGATCCGGCCGACCGTCTGCTCGATGTCGTCGCGGAGCTGACGGTACGTCTCGACGCGTTCGCGGCTGGGGCTGGCGACCTGGACGAGCGTGACGTCCTCGACCGCGAGCTTGCCCTGTGCGAGGAGCTCTCCGAAGGCCTTGAGTCGGTGCCCGATGCCCTTCGTGTAGTCGAGGCGGTCGACGCCGAGCATGATCGTCTCCGGGTTGCCGAGCTCCTCGCGGATCTGCTTGGCACGGGCGATGATGTCGGGGCGTTGCGCGAGGGCCTGGTACCCCTTGCTGTCGATCGAGATCGGGAAGTGCCGGGCGATCACCGTGCGGTACGGGGCGCCACGCTTCGAGGCAACCGGTGCCGCGTCCGTCGTGACCGACACGAGTGCCGCATCGAGCGGGACCTGGATCGCGGCCCCCTTCGTCTCGTACCCGAACAGGCGGCGGACCGCCCGGGAGAAGTTGCCCGCGTCCGCGACGCGCTGGAAGCCGATGACGTCGGCGCCGAGCAGTCCCTCGATGATCTGGCGTCGCCATGGGAGCTGCGAGTAGATGCCGTAGGCCGGGAACGGGATGTGGTTGAAGAAGCCGATCGTGAGATCGGGTCGCAGCTCACGCAGCATCTTCGGCACGAGCTGCAGCTGGTAGTCCTGCACCCAGACGGTCCCGCCGTCGGACGCGGCCGCTGCGGCCGCCTCCGCGAACCGTCGGTTCACGGCGACGTAGGAGTCCCACCACTCGCGGTGGTAGCTCGGCGGAGCGATGACGTCGTGGTAGAGCGGCCAGATGGTGTCGTTCGAGAAGCCCTCGTAGTAGCGGGCGATCTCGTCCTCGGACAGCGGGACCGGGATGATCCACATGTCGTCGTTGTCGAACGGCTCGATCTCGAGGTCGGCGGAGCCGGCCCATCCGATCCAGGCGCCGTCGGCACCGCGCATGACGGGTTCGAGGGCGGTCACGAGTCCACCGGGTGAGGTCCGCCAGCTCTCGGCGCCGTCTGCATCGACGACGCGGTCGACCGGCAGCCGGTTGGATACCACGATGAAGTCGAAGGTCGACGCTGATCCGCCGTCAGGCGCGGAATATCTGGTGATGATGGCCCTCCCGGGGTACTCGGGTTCGCTGTTCAGGCTAGCAGCGTTCCGCATGGCGAAACCGCGTGTTCAGACGGCGAGCATATGCTTGCGCTGATGATCCGCCATGGCATGAGCACGTCCTGCGTCTACCCGATGGGAACCCGGCGCGCGTTCGAGTTGGCCGCCGAAGCCGGCTACGACGGCGTCGAGGTCATGGTCACCCAGGACCGCGTGACGCAGGACGCCGACGCCCTCCGCGCCCTCGCCGCCGAGACCGGGCTCGACATCCTCTCGATCCACGCGCCGGTCCTGACCCGGACCGCGTTCGTCTGGGGCCGCGACCATCGGGAGAAGCTCCGCCGCTCGGCCGAGCTCGCCGCCGCCGTCGGCGCGTCGACCGTCGTCGTCCACCCGCCGTTCCGCTGGCAGCGGCGCTACGCGCACGCCTTCGTCGACCTCGTCGCCGAGCTGAGCGAGACGCACGGACTCGAGCTGGCCGTCGAGAACATGGCGTGCTTCCAGAGCCGCGGGCTCCGGGTGCAGCCGTTCGCCTTCGGCTACGACCCGGCCCCGCTCGCCTGCGCCGCCCTGACGCTCGACTTCTCCCATGCGGCCCTCGCGGGTGAGGACTCGCTCGAGATCGCGACCCGCTACGGCGGCCGCCTCCGCCACGTGCACCTGTGCGACGGGACCGCACCGTCGCCGCGGGGTGCCTTCCTCGACGAGCACCTCCTCCCGGGCGACGGTGAGCAGCCGGTCGCCGAGGTCCTCGAGCTGCTGCGCGCGGCGGACTGGTCGGGAAGCATCGTCGCGGAGGTGCACCTGCCCGCGACCGGCGGCGACGCGCTCCGCCTCAGCCAGCTGCGCGCCTCACTGGCCTTCGCGAAGCGTGCATTCGCTAGCACAGGCGAGAACCCGAAGGAAAGCCCGGATGCGGGGGGCCTCCCCTACCGGCTAGCGTGAAGTCATGCGCAAATTCCTCTTCAACGGCAGCATGATCTCCACGGTCTTCGGCGGGATCTCCGCTCTCCAGGCGACCCGACAGGGACCGCGGGACTGGAAGCTCGCCCTCCTCTGGGTGAGCTGGGGCATCTCGCTCGCCCTCGCGATCAGCTCGGTGCTCGACGACAGCAAGCAGGCGGAGATCGGCCGCTGAGGTCACACCACCGCGCTACCACGACCGCCCGGAAAACCCGAGAATTGGGGCGCTCACCCGCGTGTCTCCGCGTCGTTCCGCGCCTCGTGATCGACAATGAAGGCAGTCCAGCCTCACGGATGATCCGCTTTCGATGAAGGGCCCGCCATGTTCGGTCGCCGACGCCACGCAGCACCAGTCTCCGCATCGAAGCTGACCGAGAAGCAGCTGTTCGACCTCGTCCACGCTCGACTGGCGAGCGA
>Ga0308160_10001916_pt1 | contig 27003 bp, 29 predicted proteins | sample PhyFR1_FD_201036 | JGI IMG/M metagenome (GOLD analysis project Ga0308160, IMG submission 201036) | Phyllosphere microbial communities from UC Gill Tract Community Farm, Albany, California, United States - DLSLF.R1 | ecosystem: Host-associated > Plants > Phyllosphere > Unclassified | place: USA... | reverse complement strand
CGGCTTCCTGCTCGACGAGGGCGCGCTGCCGCAACAGGTCGACCGCGCCGTCGAAGCCTTCGGCTTTGCCATGGGCCCGTTCCGCATGAGCGACCTGGCCGGCAACGACATCGGCTGGTACATCCGCAAGCGGCGCCAGGTCGAGATGCCGGACGTGACATGTTCGAAGACGGCCGACCTGCTGTGCGAGCAGGGCCGTTTCGGCCAGAAGACCGGCGCCGGCTGGTACGACTACACGGCCGGCGACCGCGCCGGGTATCCGTCGCCGCTGGTCGACGACATGATCACCGGGCATTCGGCCGGCCTGAGCATCGTGCGTCGTGCCATCTCCGACGAAGAGATCGTCCAGCGCCTCGTGTACGCGCTGGTGAACGAAGGCGCGAAGATCCTGGAAGAGGGCATCGCACAGCGCGCCTCGGACATCGACATGGTCTACCTGTCCGGCTACGGCTTCCCGCTGCACCGTGGCGGACCGATGTTCTATGCCGACACGGTCGGTTTGCCGAAGGTGCTGGCCGCCATCGAGAAGTACGCGGGCGGCTACCAGGGCGATGCGTGGACGCCGGCGCCGCTGCTGGTGCGCCTGGCGGGCGAAAGCAAGGGCTTTAACGCTTAGTTTCGACGCGTAATCCCGGGATGCGGGTAGGGTCGGCCTCATGCTAGGCTTGTTACACTTTGGTTAACGAGCCGACATGAAGAACGCCCTGCTGATCGCCACCGCCTGCCTGTTGGGACTGCTGTCCACGACCGGCGCTTCGCTGCCGTATCCGATCCTGCCGCCGCTGTTTGTCCATGGGGCGGCGGACGGGCTGACCAATTTCCTCGGACTCCCGCCCAAGCTGCTGTTTTCGGTGGCGCTGATGGTGAATCCGGTCGGGCTGCTGATCGGCACCGCGGTGCTGGGCTCGCTGTCGGACCGCTTCGGGCGCCGTCCGCTGCTGCTGGGCACGGCGGCCGGGGCTGCGCTCGGCCACGTGCTGACCGCCTGGGCGCTGGCCAGCCATTCCTATCCGCTGTTCCTGCTGGCCCGTTTCGGCACCGGCCTGCTCGAAGGGCAGAGCTCGATCGTGCGGGCGATGCTGGCCGACCGCCTGCAGGGGCCGCTGCGCAACCATGCGCTGTCCTGGCTTAACGGGGCGCTGCACCTGGGCTGGCTGTTCGGGCCTTTGCTGGCCGGCTTCACGGTGGGCTGGGGCGTCACGGTCCCTTTCTATATCGCCGCCGGCGCGCTGCTGCTCGGCGCGGTGCTGGTGACGATCGCGCTGCCGCGCCAGGCCAGCAGCCACGGTCCATCGTGGTGGCAGGTGGCGCGCGAACGCCACGCTTTCAACCTGCTGCGCCACCCAGGTCTGCGCACGCTGTTCGGGGTGCAGCTGGCCTACACCTGCGGGGTGACCGCCTTTTACGAGTTCTACCCCCTGTGGCTGGTCGAAGTCGGACATTACGATACCCGTTCGATTGCGCTGGTGAACGTCGGCATGTGCGGCATCATGACCTGCTCGGCGCTGTTTGCGGGGCGCCGGAGCCGCGCCGACCCGCTGCAGCGCGCCGGTTTGCTGGCCGTGGTGGTGGCGGCGGCGATCGCGTCGCTCGGCGCCGGCCACCTGTGGATCGGCATTGTCGGCATCATGGTATTCGGGCTGCCGCACGCGTTTTATAACGCCGTGATCCAGGCCTGGGCTGCGGACCGCTTCGGCGGCCATGGCCAGGGTGCGGTGATGGGCTTGCTGTCGACCACCTTCTGCCTGGCCAATATCCTGATGGCGGCGGCCGGTGCCGTGCTGACCCTGTTCGACACGCGCCTGGTGCTGCTGGTCGGCGCGGCCATGACGGCGTGGGCGGCGACGCGGATGCGGGCCTGGAGCCGGGTGCCGTTGGCGGCTGCGAACGAGACGCCGGTCGAAAGCATGAAATGAGGTATCGGCGTCGGATTTCTTTACAGATAGTATTTTCCAGAGGAATACATTGAGTTAAGTCACTGTTTTCAAAGAAATGTATTTACTGGCATGCCAGTTGCTTAGGACATGGCACCACACTAACAAAAGGGGTGTTCCATGTCCGGCCTTCCAGCTTTCCATCTGTCTTCCCGCTTCCTGAAGTTTGCCGTGGCGGCTGCCGCCCTGGTTTCCCAGGCGGCCTTTGCGGTACCGGTCACTTTTTCGGGCGCGCTGACGCAATCCGACCCGGTCTTCAACCGGCCGTTCACGGCCACTACCTTGAGTACGGTCGGCACCGCCGTTGCGTACGACCTCTACGGGTTCCACGTCGATGCGGCAGGCACCTACTCGGCCGAAGCGACGGGTTTCCTGTCGAACACTGCGGACACCTTCCTGGCCTTGTACCAGGGCACATTCAATCCTCGCTCGCCGCTGACGAACCTGGTGACCTACGACGACGACAGCGGTACCGGCGCGCTTTCGCTGCTGACCGCGTCGCTGCAGGCCGGCACCCAGTACTACCTCGTCTTCACGTCCTATTCGAACGGCCAGTACGGCGAGTACAACGGGCGTTTCAACACGGTCTCGGGCAGCGGCCAGGTCACGCTGGATGGTGCCGCGGCGGCGGTCCCCGAACCGGCCAGCCTGGCGCTGACCGGCGCCGGCCTGGCCGGCCTGCTGGCACTGCGCCGGCGCCGCCGCCAGGCTTGACGCGGACCGGGCCGCCGTTCGCCTGCGGCCCGGCCTCGTCCCGGCTTGCTGCACGGACAGCGTCAGCGGTCCGGATTGCCCGATCCGGTGCCCTCGTAATGCAGCCGGGCGACGGTCCCGTTGTGGTCGTCGCTGATATAGACATGGCCTGCGGCATCGAGCGCGATGCCGACCGGCGCGCCCATCGGACGGCCGCGCTCGCCCGTGACGAGCGTCACGCTGCGTCCCAGCGGGCCGTCCTTGCCCCCGTCGAGCAGGGCGACGATGCGGTGGCCGTGCTTGCGGTAGCCGTGGTAGGTGAGGAGCAGGCTGTTGCGGATGGCTGCCGGAAATTGCGTGCCGGTGTAGAACAGCATGCCCAGCGGCGCCGCATGCGCCGGCAGCAGCCTGGCCGGCGGACGGCCGCCGCGGCAGTTCGCCGCCGGGTATTCCGGACTCGGCAGGTTGTTGTCGTAGCAGTAGGGCCAGCCCTAGTCGGCGCCGGCGACAATCCGGTTGAGCTCGTCGTGCGGCAGTTCGTCGTCGTTCTTCAGTGACGGCATCGCCAGCTGGATCGCATCGCGCGCATTGTCGGCCTGCCACAGGGTGGCGCTGCGCGCATCGATCGCCATCGCCATCGAATTGCGCAAGCCCCTGGCGAGCACTTGCCAGCGCCCGGCTTTGCCAAAGGGCCACTGCATCGCGTAAGTGCGGATCACGCCCAGGGCTTCGGAGCCGTTGCGCTCGGCGCAGACGCCGCCCGGCGCCATGGTTCCCTCCGCGTTCTCGCAGTGATCGCTGGCCGAGCCGACGCTGACGATCAGGTTGCCTTTGGCATCGAACAGCAGCGCCGGCAACAGGTGGCGGTCGCGGCCCGGCAAGGGCGCGCTGCCGGAATTGCCGCCGATGACATCAAGCAGCGCCGGCTTACCATCGGGCGCAATGCCCGGCTGACCGATCGGATGAAAAAAGGCCGCCATCGCTGGCGGCCCGGGTCGGCAACGCGTCTGGCGGCAGGGTCAGTCCGCCGCGTAGATATTGTTGTCCTTGGTCTCGCGCACGAACAGCGCCCCGATCACGACGCACACCACCGCAATAATGATCGGATACCACAGCCCGTAATAGATGTTCCCGTTGGACGCCACCAGCGCGAACGAGATGGTCGGCAGCAGCCCGCCGAACCAGCCGTTACCGATGTGGTAGGGCAGGGACATCGAGGTGTAGCGGATGCGGGTCGGGAACATCTCGACCAGCATGGCCGCGATCGGGCCGTAGACCATGGTCACGAACAGCACCAGGATGAACAGCATCAGCACCAGCATAGGCCGGTTGATCTGCTCGGGATCGGCCTTGGCAGGGTAGCCGGCCGCCTTCAGCGAGGCGCCCAGGTCTTTCTTCAGTGCCGCTTCACGCGCCTTGCTGGCCTTGTCGAAGTCCAGCCCGTCCGCGGTCATGGTGGCGTTGAAGGAGGGGTAGACCTTGTCGCCGATCTTGATGCTGGCGATGGTGCCGGCCGGCGCGCCCTGGTGGGTGTAGCTGACCGAGGCGGCGGTCAATTGTGCGGTGGCGATATCGCACGACGAAGGGAACTTGGCGGTGCCGGTCGGGTTGAACTGGAAGTGGCAGGAAGCCGGATCGGCCACCACCACCACCGGCGCGCTGTTGATCGCGCTTGCCAGGGCCGGGTTGCCGTAGTGGGTGATGGCCTTGAAGATCGGGAAGTAGGTGAGGGCGGCGATGGCGCAGCCGCCCAGGATGATCCACTTGCGCCCAATGCGGTCGGACAGGATGCCGAAGAAGACGAAGAAGGGCGTGGCCAGCGCCAGCGCGATCGCCAGCATGATGTTGGCCGACGCCGCCTCGATCTTGAGGGTCTGGGTCAGGAAGAACAGGGCGTAGAACTGGCCGGTGTACCAGACCACGGCCTGGCCCATCACCAGCCCGACCAGGGCCAGCAGCACGATCTTGCCGTTGCGCCATGTCAGGAAGGCTTCGCTGAGCGGCGCCTTCGAGGTCTTGCCCTCGGCTTTCATCTTCGCGAAGGCGGGCGATTCGGCCATCGACATCCGGATCCACACCGAAATCCCGAGCAACAGCACCGATACCAGGAAGGGGATGCGCCAGCCCCAGGCGTCGAAGGCGGTCGTGCTCATCGAGGTGCGCACGCCGAGGATCACCAGCAGCGACAGGAACAGGCCCAGCGTCGCGGTGGTCTGGATCCAGGCCGTGAAGTAGCCGCGCCGGCCATGCGGGGCATGTTCGGCGACGTAGGTGGCGGCGCCGCCGTACTCGCCGCCCAGCGCCAGGCCCTGCAGGACACGCAGGCTGACCAGCAGGATCGGCGCGGCGATGCCGATCGAGGCGTAGCCGGGCAGGATGCCGACGATGAAGGTGGAACCGCCCATGATCAGGATCGTGACCAGGAAGGTGTATTTGCGGCCGATCATGTCGCCCAGGCGGCCGAACACCAGCGCGCCGAAGGGGCGCACCAGGAAGCCGGCGGCGAAGGTCAGCAGCGCAAAGATGAAGGAGGTGGTGGGGTCGCCCAGGAAGAACTGCTTGCCGATGATCGCGGCGAGCGAACCGTACAGGTAGAAGTCGTACCATTCGAAGACGGTACCGAGTGAGGAAGCGAAGATGACTTTCCGCTCTTCCCTGGTGAGCCCGCTGGAAGGCGCTGCCTTCCCGCCGGCGGCCATGCCGGGTGTGATCGCCATTGTAGTCTCCATGTTGTAGGTTTACAGTCCCGCGGCCTCGTATTTACGCTGGCCGCGGAGCGACTGTGCGCCGCGAAGCTTACGCGGCGCTGTCTGCAAACTTACGTGAAACTGACGGGTTAGCCGGGCTGGACGGCACTTCGGGCGGTTACGGGAGCCGGATCCTTCATGGCAGGATGACGTCGATCTCGACCAGCGCACTGCCTTTCGCCGCGTAGCCGAGCTTGGCTGCGGCAACGTACGACAGATCGATGATCCTGTCAGAGTGGAATGGGCCGCGGTCGTTTACGCGAACGACCAGCGTTCGACCGTTCTCGAGATTGGTAACCCTGACATAAGAGGGAATGGGAAGGAGCGGATGCGCAGCCGTGAGCTTCATCACGTCGTAGCGTTCACCACTTGCCGTCGGCAATCCGTGGTAACGGGTTCCGTACCAGCTTGCCACGCCACGCGCATGGTAGGGCGTCAACTTGTTCATCGGCCGGTAGCTGTTTCCCATAGCGACATAAGGCTTGAGCGTACCGGAGACAAACCGCTCTGCCCTGGGCACCGGCTCCTTGCCGGCAAGGCACCATTCGGGGTGACTTGCCTCAGCGAAGGTCCTGATTGATACGCTGGAGACCGTCGGCTCGGTACAGCGTTTTGCTGAAACAACAACGCCATGCGGTGTCGTGACTGTCCAGTGAATGAGCAGCCGACATCCGGAACGGCTTAGTGCACGAGCTCGCTACTCGCACGTCAAGAACGGGTATCGTCAATCCTTTCTAGCCATCTGACTTCGGCGGCAGGACATCGTCCAGCTCATCGTCCGGATCCTGGCCCGGCTCCGCGCCATCCTCCGGATTGGTCCGCGCATATTTATAAGCATGCGCCGAACGTTCCAGCGCCAGGCCGAGCACGGCCGTCATTTCGTCCGGCGTCGCCCCCTGCTGCCACTGGCGCGCGGCAAAGGTGTTGCGCAGGGTGCGGCCGCCGGCGCGCGGCACTGCCACGCCGGCACGTTCGAAGGTGGCGCGCACCTGCCGGTAGACGGTTGCCTTGTGCAGCGTGTCCCCCTCGAGGCTGGCCGGGAACACCAGGTCCCCCGGGATGCGCAGCTCGGCGCGTTCGCGCAGCCAGGCTTCCAGCTCGACCACGCCTTCGCGTGGCAGTTTCGCCGTGTGCTCGTAGCTGGTGCGGTGCTTTTGTTCAGGCGTGATGTTGAGCTCGATCGCGCCGTCGACGTCGGCCTGGCGCCCGATCTCCTCGACCAGCAGGCCGACCGCTTCCGCGACGCGCAGCCCGGCCAGCGCCATCACGATCTGCATGGCGCGGTCGCGGCGCCGCTTCCAGCCGGCGCTCCCGGCCTGGTCCGGCGCGCGGCCGGCGGGGAGGGCGGCCAGGAAGCGCTCCAGCTCGTCGCCGTTGAGGGCGGCCATCGGCGCATCCTTGGCGAGGTGGGCACGGTCGGTGGCGGCGATGGCGTCGCGCGCCGGGTTGGGGCTGCGCTCCAGCCAGTCGTAGCAGCGCTCGAGCAGGCGCAGGTAGCGGTAGGCGATCTTGCTGTTGAGGTCGCGTTTGCCGTCGGTGCTGTTCGCAACAAAGCGCTGCAGGTCGGCGGCGTTGACGGCCGACATCTTGAGGCGCTGTTCGACCATCCAGGCGGCGAATTTGCCGAACATGAATTTGTAGACGGCGGCCGACTCGGCCGAGATCGGCATCGGCACGATGTCGCTCTGGCGGCTCGAGGTCAGCACGAATTCGGGGGTGACCACGAAGTTGGCGAAGGCGACGTTGGGGGCGCGGTCCCAGTCGGCCGCGGTCTGTCTGGCTGGGGTGGTGCTCATGCTTACATCCGATCATCAATATGAAGCGCTATGTTGCAACTAACCGACCAGGTTACGCAAGGGGCACACACGATCGTCCTCAGCAGCGGGCCTCATAAGATAGTTTTGCAACTAACCGACATTCACCAAAAATCCAAAAACCAACCCCGCCACCAGCACCGAGAGGGCGCACCCAGCCATCATAATGTGACGCATCACGACAATGAGAGCATGTCACAGCCGGCCAGACTCGCCATTCCGGCGTCGAAGCGGTATGCTCACCCCGGCACTATTACCGTAATCACTTAGAACCAGGGAACCCGAATGCTGAAACACATCGTCATGTGGAAACTGAAAGACCATGCCGAAGGCGCTGATCGCGCCGCAAATGCCATCGAGATGAAGCGCCGTCTCGACGAGTGCGCCACCATCGTCCCCGGCATCCTCAAGTTCGAGGTCACGATTGCCCAGCCCGGGCTGGAAGCCACCTACGATGTCGTGCTGTATTCGGAATTCCAGGACAAAGCCGCACTCGAGGCTTACGCCAAACACCCGACTCACCAGGCACTGGTACCGTTCATCGGCGCGATCCGCGAAGGGCGCCAGTGCATGGACTACATCGTTTGAGCGCATACTCGCATCGACAGGTATCGACAGGCATGGACATCAGCCGGGAGGGCGCCCGATGAAGGATTTTGCAGGCCGCGTGGCGGTCATCACCGGCGCCGCGACCGGCCTCGGGCGCGAGTTCGCCAACACCGCGGCGGCGCTCGGCATGAGGCTGGTGCTGGCCGATCTCGACGCCGACGCGCTGGAACAGGCCACCGACGACCTGCTGGCCGGCGGTGCCGAAGTGCTGGCGATGGTGTGCGACGTCCGTAAATGTTCGCATGTGGAGGAGCTGGCGGACGCCGCCATGATCCGCTTCCATGGCGTGCACCTGCTGGTCAACAACGACTGCGCCCGCGTGGATGGCCTGAGCTGGGAACTGGATGAAGCCGAGTGGGAACGCGTGCTCGACACCAACCTGTGGGGCGTGATCCATGGCGTGCGCATCTTCGTGCCCCTGATGCTGGATTGCGCCCGGCGCGATCCGGCGTATGCCGGCCACATCGTCAACACGGCGTCGATGGCCGGGCAGGGCGCGGTGAAGGTGGCCAGGCAGGCGGTGCTGGCCCTGTCGGAAACCCTGCACCAGGAACTGCGCCAGACCGAGGCGCCGATCGCGGCATCGGTCCTGTGTCCGGAAGACGTGACGGCGCGCAGCGACGCCGAGGTCGCCCGCATGGCCTTCGACGCCATCTGCGCCGGTACCCTGCACATTCGTTAGGCGGCCCATGGCGCACCAGGCGATACCCGGCCTACCGCCATGATGCCGAAGGGCCGGACGACATGGCTGCACATGCGCGCAGCATGCTGACGGCCACCGGCCTGAGCGTGCCGGTCGGCGGCGGCCGGCTGCTGCTCGGCACCTGGCAGGGCATTTATTTGTGGGAACACCGCACCAGCCCGCACCGGCGTTCGGTGGTGGTGACGGTGCTGGGCGGCTGATCAGGAGGCAGGCGCCGGCGTGTTCCTGGCCGCGGCACGCCGGGCCACCGCGCGGCTGACCGGATTCAGGGCAAACAGCAGCAGGAAGGCGAAATTGGCCGAGCCCGGAAACAACCCGGCCAGCGGTACCGCCACTGCAGCAACCAGGATCAGGCCCAGGATGCGTACCATGGTCGCGCGCCAGGTCGCGCGGTCCAGCGGCTGTGCGCACAGCTGCGGATTGCGGTGGATATGCGTCGCCACCAGCAGCGCGCCGGCGGCCATCACGATCATCACGCTCGAATACACCAGCTGGGCCAGTTGCGAGGCGAACTGGTTGTTGATGGCGGATGCGAACGGCATCAGGCTGGCCCCGGCCAGCGACAGCATGGTGTAGGCGAGCAGCCTGCCGTCGCTGTGGCGCACGTAGCTGTAGAGCCGGTGGTTGCCGGTCCAGAAGATGGCCAGCACGATGAAGCTGACCACCCAGGAAAAGAAGGTCGGCGCCAGCCCGGCCAGCGCCTCGGCCAGCTCGGCCTGGGTCGCGTGGTGCAGGTGCTCGGGCAGGCGCAGTTCGATCACCAGCAGCGTCATCGCCACCGCGAAGATGCCGTCGACCAGGGCTTCGATGCGGTGCTTGCCGAGCTGGGGCGTACCGCCGGTGATCATGTCTTCCATGCACGAGTCCCGAAAAACGCCGATGTTGGCCGAACGTTAATTCTCTCTGCTTGCATGTAAATATGCAAGGTCGAAAACGATCAACTCGCTGAGTGGCTGTCGAGACAATTTACGTAGTTTCAGTTCAATATTGCTGGTATCGTGATGGCCGTTCCGGCCCACTCACTCTGCACATGCCCGCAATGCCACGTCATCGACTCCGTTCCGCCTGCGCCGCCGCTCCCTTCCTGCTGATCGCCCCCGTCACCGCACTGGCGCAATCGGCCACGCCGCCCGCGCCTTCACCGGTCGAACAAGCTGCCGACAGGCCGGCGGCCACGGAAACCGCGCCTGAAAGGAAGGCAGCCATCCAGACCGTCGAAGTCAAGGGCGCCGCCGCCAGCTACGACGCCCGCCGCGACGACACCGCCAGCAAGACCGTCCTCAGCGCCGAAGAAATCCGCAAGTACGGCGACGACAACATCTTCGACGTGCTGAAACGCGCACCTGGCGTCACCGTCACCGGGAAGACCCTGCGCATGCGCGGCCTGGGCGCCGGCTACACCCAGATCCTGGTCAACGGCGACCGTCCGCCGCCCGGCTTTTCGCTGGACGCGCTGACCCCGGACCAGATCGAACGGATCGAGATCGTGCGCGCCGCCAGTGCCGAATTCTCGATGCAGTCGATTGCCGGCACCATCAACGTCGTGCTGCGCAAGGTCGTCAGCAAGCCGCAGCGCGACCTGCGCCTGAGCGCCATGCGATCGCAGGAAAGCCGCAACCTGAACGCCGGCGGCACGCTGGGCGACAAGAAGGGCAACTTGTCCTATTTCCTGAACGGCAGCATGTACGCCGGCGAGAATGCCTTCACCAACCGCAGCGCCGATTATTTCTATGCGCCGGACGGCACGCTGGTGCAGGCGCGCGAGACCCCTTACCAAGGCTCGGGCAACTATCGCGGCGCTGCGCTGTTCCCCCGGCTTTCATGGAAGCTCGAGAATGGCGACGAACTGAACCTCTCGGCCGGCCTGCAGGCGACCCGCTCGACCTGGGGCGGCAACACCTTGAATACCAACCTGGTGGGCACCTTCCCGGATCCGGACTACGTCGAGTACTACCAGAGTTCGCCCAACAGCAGCCGCATGCAGCGGGTCGAAGGGAACTGGGTCGCGAAGATCGCCGGCGGCAAGCTGGAGTTGACGGCATCGGCGGAACGCAGCCGCAACACCAGCGACGCCTGGAACGACCAGTACACGGCCGGGCGCGCGCTGCGCTTCCTGCGCGACTGGGACAGCGAGACCAACGGCCGCCGCAGCAGCCTGCGCGGGAAGTACGCGCGCTCGGTCGGCGAGGGCCACGCGCTGACGACCGGTTTCGACACCAGCGTCCAGACCAGCGACGAGGTACGCGACCGTAACGAAAGCTTCGGTACCGGCGCGCCCACGCACCTGGTCGAGACCTTCGAACCGAAGGTCACGCGCCTGGCCGGCTACGTGCAGGACGAGTGGAGCATCGACAAGCTGTTGTCGCTGTACTTCGGCGCGCGCTGGGAGGGCGTCAAGACCGAGAGCGAAGCGTCGGGCCTGCCGTCGACGACCTCCAACAGCCACGTCCTCAGCCCGGTCGCGCAGACTTTATATAAATTCGCCGACGCGGAGGGCAAGGCCAGCGGGCGCCAGTTGCGCCTCGCGCTCACCCGCACCTATAAAGCACCGACCATCGACCAGCTGACCGCGCGCCGCTACGAATCGGCGCTGAACACCCGTTTCAACGCCGACGGCAGCGGCAATCCGGACCTGCAGCCGGAGCTGGCCAAAGGCCTCGACCTCACCTACGAACACTTCCTGCCGCAGGGCGCGATGTTCTCGGCCAGCGCCTCGCGCCGCGAGATCACCGATTACATCCGCACCCGCCTCGACCTCGATCCGGATGGGCGCTGGGTCTACCGCCCGGTCAACGACGGCGATGCGCTGGTGCGCTCGTTCGAGGCCGAGCTCAAGATGCCGGGCAAGCTGCTGATGGACGCGGCGGCGGCCTTCGACTTCCGTGCGGCGCTCACCCGCAACTGGTCGGACGTGGCCTCGGTGCCGGGTCCGGGCAACCGCCTCGACGCCCAGACGCCGATGTCGGCCAACCTCGGCGTCGACTGGCGCAAGGGCGACCTGAGCATGGGCGCCAGCCTGGCCTACCAGCAGGGCGGCTGGGTGCGGATCTCGGAGGCGCAGAGCCAGCGCCAGCAGACCCGGCGCGACCTCGACGCCTTTGCGCTGTGGAAGCTGAATCCGCACTACCAGCTGCGCTTTTCGGTCAACAACCTGCTGGGCATGGACAGCCCGTCGGACCGCATCTACGAGGACGCGAGCGGCACCTCGCGCGAGACCGGCCTCAGTCCGGGCTCGGCGCGGGTCGGCCTGAACCTGGAGATGAAGCTCTGAGGCGGTCCGCCCTCAATCCGGCAGCCGCGCATCGTTGCCGACCATGCTCTCCAGCCGCTTCTGCGAGATCGCCGGACTGAAATAAAAGCCCTGCATCTCGTCGCAGCCGTGGTCGCGCAAAAAGGTGAGTTGTTCGCGCGTTTCGACGCCCTCGGCGATCACCTTCAGCTTGAGGTTGTGGCCGAGGGCGATGATGGTGCGCGTGATGACGGCGTCGCCGTCGGCGACGTCGCGCAGGAAGGAACGGTCGATCTTGATGTAGTCGACCGGGAATTTCTGCAGGTGGCTCAGGCTCGAGTAGCCGGTGCCGAAGTCGTCGATCGACAGCCGTACGCCGAGCGCCTTGAGGCCTGCCAGCGCCTGCAGCGCATCTTCCGGTTGATCCATCAGCTGGGTTTCGGTCACTTCCAGTTCCAGGCTGGCGGGACGCACGCCATGGCGCGCCAGCGTCGCCGCGAGGCGGTCGACGAACTGGTGCTGGCGCAGCTGGCGCGCCGACAGGTTCACCGAAATCACGAAATCGGCAATGCCGAGCGCATCCAGCGCGCGCAGCGCACCGCAGGCTTCGTCGATCACCCATTCGCCCAGCGGTACGATGAGCCCGGTTTCCTCGGCCACCGGAATGAAGCGCTCGGGCGGCATCAGGCCGTGTTCCGGATGGTGCCAGCGCACCAGCGCCTCGGCGCCCACCACCTTGCCGCTGCGCAGGTCGACCTTGGGCTGGTAGCCCAGCCGCAGTTCGCCGTTGCCGATGGCGCGGCCGAGGCTGGCCTCGAGCTGCAGGTGCTGGTGCACCACGCGGTTCAGCTCTTCCGAATAGAACTGGCAGTTGTTCTTGCCGAGGGTCTTGGCGTGGTACATGGCTGCGTCGGCGGCGCGCATGATGCGGTCGACCGTGTCGCCGTCGCGCGGGAACAGGCTGATCCCGATGCTGGCGCCGCTCACGATCTCCTTGCCGGCGGCGTGGATCGGCTGCGCGATGGCGTGGCGGATCCTCTCCACCATGTCGGCGATGTGGGTGGCGCTGGGCTGTTCGCGGATCACGAGCACGAATTCGTCGCCGCCGACCCGGGCCACGGTGTCGTCTTCGCGCACGTTGTCGCGCAGCCGGTCGGCGATCGCGTGCAGGACCGCGTCGCCGGCATCGTGGCCGAAGGTGTCGTTGATGTACTTGAAGTTGTCGAGGTCGAGGAAGGCCAGGGCGCCGAGCGTGGCGTCGTGCAGGGCGTCGTCGATCGCGTGGCGCAGCTGTTCCTGCAGCAAGGTGCGGTTGGCCAGGCCGGTCAGGGGGTCGTGGTGGGCCAGGTGGTGCAGGCGCCGTTCGTAATGCCGTGCTTCGGTGACGTCGTTGATCACCGCGACGAAGTGGGTGACTTCGTTCTCCAGGCTGGCTACCGGGTCGATCCGCAGGTCGTTCCAGAACAGCTCGCCATTCTTGCGGCGATTGCGCAGCACCGCGCGCACGCTTTCGTTACGCGCCAGCGCCTCGTTGATACGCCGGTGTTCTTCGGCATCGCAACCCTCGACGCGCATGAAGCGCGGGTCGCGCCCCTTGATCTCGGCCAGTGTGTAGCCGCTCAGCTGTTCGAAGGCCGGATTGACGTATTCGATGCGGTTGTTCCTGCCGTCCCAGCAGCTGATGAGGATTGCATTCACGCTGGAAAAGATGGCGCGCTCGCGGATGCGCAGGTCGAGCTCGGCCTGCTTGCGCGACGAAATGTCGAGCCCGGTGCCGACGATGCAGGGCAGCTCGCCCAGACTGGTGCGCGCGCAATGGAACAGGCAGGTCGTGCGCTTGCCGTTCTTGCCGACCAGTTCGGCCTCGTGCGAGGAACTGCCGTCGGTGAACGCGCTCATGATCTTTTGCACGACCTGCGGCCGCTCCGCTTCGTCGAAGAAATACTGGACGTCGGTCACCGGCATCTCGGCGCTGGTGCATTCGAGCGCCGCCTCGAGCTTGCGATTCCACAGCAGCAGGTGGCCGCTGGGGTCGATCACGTAGAACACGCAGGGCAGGTTTTCGATGATCTCGCCGACCTGCAGGTCCTGGATGAGGGCGTGGCGCGGCGGCTCGATACTGTTGCGCGGCACCACGATGACGCTGTAGGCGTTCGGTCCATCGCCGTCGAAGGATTGCGGTGCGATGGTGATGCGCACGGCCAGCGTGCGGCCGTCGGCACAGCGCATGTATCCCGCGGACTCGGCGTCGATCCGGGCCGCAATGGGCAGCTCGCTGCCGTCGGGACTGTCGAACGCGATGATGCGCCCGAGCGCCTGGCCGCGGATGTCGCGCGGCGTGAAACCGGCCAGCTGTTCGCAGGCCTTGTTCCAGCTGGTGATGATACCCGCTGCGTCGATCACGAAGACCGCCAGCGGCAAGGGTGACAGGCTCATCGCAGTCTCCTGCAGTCATGCACCCATCATAGCGCAGCCTATATGTTCATGATCTCCGGAGCATGGCGTGCGCGAACTTGCTCAGGCGGGGGCTGCGCCGCAGGGCTGCAGGATGCGCTCGTGCAGTTCCGGCTCGGCATCGCTGTACAGCTTGACCACGGTCGAGGTGCGGGTGCCGTAGCCCGGAATCTCGATGCATACCGCCGACAATTGGCGCTCGACCTCGATCGGCACGCCGGTGTCGGGCAGGCGCAGGTCGGGTGCGCGGGTGGTGTCGGCCAGCATTTCGAAATAGGCTTCCTCGGGGGCACCCTGCAGCAGCAGGCTGGCAAAGGCCGCCTTGGTGCGCAGGACTTTCGGCCACGGCGCGTCGAGCAGGCCGTTGGAGATGCCGTAGATGCCGGGTTCGAGTGCCTTGCCGTTGCGCGGGTCGCCGTCGCCGCGGTTCGAGAACCAATATAAACCGTCGCGGTCGCCCAGCACCAGGTTGAAGCCGTTGTAAACGCCGGCCACGGGAGCGATGCGCTCCAGGTAGCGCGGCGCGTCGAGGTCGCCCTTCAGGTAGTCCGCGACCAGCGCGCCGCGGGTCGGGGCGTCGTCGCGGCGTTCGCCCGGCGCGCGGATATTCGTCAGCGCCGCGAAGCGCGGGCCGTGCGGGCCGTGGCGGGTCACGCCCATCCAGCTGCCGCCGCCCTGCAGATCGCGGCCGGCGATGATGTCGGGATTGTCGGGCCAGGGACCGGCCGGGGTCGCGGGACGGTCGTAGAATTCGTCGCGGTTGGCGCAGGCGATCAGCGGCACGCCGGGGATCACGCGCCAGGCGAAAACAATCAGGCACATGGTGTCAGGTCCATAAAAACTTCGGTGCGGCGCGGGCCGGCGATGAGGGCGTCGAGCCCCGCAGCGCGTGCGGCCTCGTCGAGCGCCGCGCCAAAGGCGTCGGTGACGGCTGGGTAGACTTCCATCCAGGTTTGCAGGCCGTCGCGGGCTTCCGGACGGCGTTTCAGTTGCGGCTTCAGTTGCAGCCCCGCGCCGTGCTGCGCGGCCAGCGCGGCCTGCAGCGCACGCACGCGCGGTTCGAGGGCGGCCGCATCCTGCTCGCGCACCTTGTAGTAGACGTAGAGGTCGATATCAGGCATCGATCGCGTCGAGTGCATACGGCAGCGGCTGGAAGGCCAGCGCGGTGCCGCCGGCCGAGCCGTGGCGCACCTCGCCATCCAGCGCCGCCAGCTTGATTTCCACCAGCACGTCGGCACCGCCGGCGCCGTTCGGCGCGGCATTCACGATCATGCCGCAAGGCTGGTCGGGATCCTCGCTAGCAAACACTTCGTCGCCGGCGCGCGCCGCGGCGTTGGCCAGCGTGGCCAGCGCCATCCGGCGCTTGAGTTTGCCGAGGTACTGGCTGCGGGCGACGATTTCCTGGCCCGGGTAGCAGCCCTTGCGGAAATTCACGCCGCCGATCAGCTCGAAATTGACCATCTGCGGCACGAACTGTTCCTGGGTCGGCTGCGTCACCTGCGGCACGCCCGCGTGGATGGCGGAGAGCTGCCAGGCCGCGTTGCCGCCGAATGCCAGCCCCTCGCGCAGGGCCGGCAGGGCGGCGCTTGCCGTTTCGAACGAAGTCAGCCACAGGTAGCGCGGGGCGCCAAAAGCATCCGCCAGGCGGATCACGGTGCCGGCGGCGCCGTCGACTTTTGCATAAGGTGTCTCCGGCAGCTCGGCCATGTGGGCGCGCAGCGCGCTTTCGGCCTTGGCGCCGCCGAGGCCGAGCACGGCCAGGCGCTGCGCTTCCTCGGTCGCGTCGCGCAGCTTGGCCCGGGCGCGCAGCACGAACATCGACAGGCGCTTTTGCAGCGGCGCCTGGATCGCGCGCGGCAGCTGCAGGTAGATCCCGTCCGCTTCCTTCCACATCAGGAAGGTCGCCGTCAGGCGGCCCTTCGGGGTGCAGTAGCCGGCCAGGCGCGCTTCGCCGGTGGTCAGGTGCTCGACGTCGTTGGTCAGCTGGTTGTGCAGGAAGGAAGCGGCGTCTTCGCCGGCCACGCCGATCAGGCCCAGGTCGGTGACCGGGGCAAGGAAGCCGGCGGCAAGGTCGGCGGCGCTCAGGACGCGGCCGAAGTCTTCGATCTGGGGGGCTTCATCGGGGTGGAAGCGGGCGCCGAGCGCCGACAGGTGGTCGATCCAGGGGTTCATGCTCATAGGGCTACAATACGCGAAGAATTATTTATTGCCGATTACTTACGGCGAATGGCTTACGAATAACGCATCAGGGCTATATCATTACGGGCTCATTATAGAGATGTCGACAAAATCGCGCCGGGGACGGCGTAAAAACAAACCCTCGAGAATGGCACTCATCAAAAAACTCATCGTAACGGGCGTGATCGTGTCAGTCGCGGCCGTCGCCGGCTTCCAGTGGTGGGCGGGCCGGCCCCTCACCAGCGCGAGCGACCCGGTCATTCCGTTTGCGATCGCGCCGGGCAGCGGCGTCGCCGGTGCCGGCCAGCAGATGGCGGCGGCCGGCGTGCCGCTCAATACTTTCCTGTTCGGCGTATTGGCACGCGTCACCGGCAAGGCCGGCCAGATCAAGGCCGGCAGCTACGAGCTCAAACCCGATACCTCGCCGCGGCGCCTGCTGACCCAGCTGGTGCGCGGCGAGTTCGCGCAGGAGTCGCTGACCATCATCGAAGGCTGGACCTTCCGCCAGATGCGCCAGACGGTCGATGCCGCTCCCAACCTGAAGCACGACACCGCCAAACTGTCGGACCAGGAGCTGCTGGCCAGGGTCGCGGGCGCGGGCGCCAGATTCAGCGCGCCCGAGGGCCTGTTCTTCCCCGACACCTACCTGTTCGCCAAGAACGCCAGCGACCTGACGATCTACAAGCAGGCGCACGAAATGATGATGAAGCGCCTGAAGGCCGCCTGGGACAAACGCGATCCTGGCCTGCCGTACAAGGATCCCTACCAGGCACTGGTCATGGCCTCGCTGGTGGAAAAGGAGACCGGCCAGAAGGGCGAACGGGCGTTGATCGCCGGCGTCTTCGTCAACCGCCTCAAGACCGGCATGCTGTTGCAGACCGACCCGTCCGTCATCTACGGCATGGGTGCCAAATACGACGGCAAGATCCGCAAGAAGGACCTGGAAACCGACACGCCGTACAACACCTACACGCGGCCCGGCCTGCCGCCGACGCCGATCGCGCTGCCGGGCGTGCAGTCGCTGGCGGCGGCGCTGGCGCCTGCCAAGACCGAAGCGCTGTACTTCGTGTCGCGCGGCGACGGCACCAGCCATTTTTCGGCCAACCTGAACGAGCATAACAAGGCGGTCGACCAGTACATACGCAGTACCGGCGGCAAGCGCCCCAGTCAATAAGTTGATAAAAGAAGCAAATATGAATAGTAGTAACCAGGCGCGCGGACGGTTCATCACCTTCGAAGGCATCGACGGCGCCGGCAAGTCGACCCACATCGGCTTTATTACGGCTTATCTGGAAACCAAGCTGAAGCGCGCCGGCAAGACCGTGGTCTCGTCGCGCGAACCGGGCGGCACGCCGCTTGGCGAAAAGCTGCGCGATTTGCTGCTGCACGAAAAAATGCATCTGGAAACCGAGGCGCTGCTGATGTTCGCCAGCCGCCGCGAACACATCGCGCAAGTGATCGAACCGGCGCTGGCGCGCGGCGACTGGGTGCTGTCGGACCGCTTCACCGACGCCAGTTTTGCCTACCAGGGCGGCGGCCGCGGCATGGACCGCGCCAAGATGGAACAACTGGAAAACTGGGTGCACCCGCACCTGCAGCCCGACCTGACCCTGCTGTTCGACGTGCCGCTCGACGTCGCCCGCGCGCGCCTCGACGCGACCCGCACGCTGGACAAGTTCGAACAGGAAGAAGCCGACTTTTTTGCACGCTGCCGCAACGAGTACCTGCGCCGCGCCCAGGAATGTCCGGAGCGCATCGTGGTGATCGACTCGACCCGGTCGATCGACGCCGTTCGCGAAGCGCTGCTTTCTGCGCTGGAGAAATTGATTTGAGTATCACAATTTACCCTTGGCAAGAACAAGCCTGGGAACAATTGCAACAGATGCGCGCGCGCCTGCCGCATGCCATCCTGTTCTACGGCCCGGCCGGCATCGGCAAGGCCGATTTCCTGGAAGCCTTTGCCCAAGCCCTGTTGTGCGAAAACGTGCGCCCGGATGGCCACGCCTGCGGCGCCTGCGCCTCGTGTGGCTGGTTCGCCCAGGGCAACCATCCGGATTACCGCCGCGTGCGCCCGGAAGCGCTGGAAGACGAGGCGCCGGCCGGCGAAGGGGATGACGCTTCTTCCGGCGATGGCGAAAAAAAGTCGAAATCGTCGAAGACGGCCTCGAAAGACATCAAGATCGAGCAAATTCGCGCGCTGGCCGACTTCATGAACATTTCGACCCACCGCCAGGGCTTGCGGGTGGTCGTGCTGTACCCGGCCGAAGCGCTCAACATGCCGTCCAGCAATGCCTTACTGAAGACGCTGGAAGAGCCGCCGCCCGGCACAGTGTTCCTGCTGGCCTCCAACGGCCTCGACCGGCTGCTGCCGACGATCCTGTCGCGCTGCCGCAAGTTCGCCTTGCCGACGCCGGACCACGCCACCGCACTGGCCTGGCTGCAGGCGCAAGGCGTCAAAGATGCCGATGGCTGGCTGCGCGAACAGGGCGGGGCGCCGCTGGCGGCCCTGGCCCAGGCCGAGAACGGCAGCCGCGAAGAACTGGATACGCTGCTGCAGATCCTGGCCCAGCCCAGCGTCGACGCCGCGTTGCGCGCTGCCGACAAACTCAGCAAGGCGCCGCTGGCGACACTTGTGGCATGGCAGCAGCGTTGGCTGTATGACGTATTTTCGTACAAGCTCTCGGGCGCGATCCGTTATTATCCGCGTTACCAACGCGAACTCGCGGCATTGGCTGGCCGGGTGTCGACGCCCAGGCTGATGCGCGCGATCAAGTCGGCCAACGAACGCCGCGCAGTGGCGGATCACCCGTTGTCGCCGAAACTGTTTGTGGAAGATATGTTGCTTGATTACACTGCAAATTGCAGCTGATCCGGTGTTGAACCCATGAAAGGAATCCGATGAGCGGCATGACCGTGGACCCGAACGCCGCGCAGGCCCCGCGCCCGTCCGTGCTGTCGCTGGCCATCAAGGAAAAAGCGGCGCTGTATGCCGCCTACATGCCTTTCCTGAAAAATGGCGGCATGTTCGTACCGACCACCAAGCCGTACAAGATCGGCGACGAGATCTATTTGATCCTGTCGCTGATGGACGATCCCAACAAGTACCCGATCGCCGGCAAGGTCGCCTGGATCACCCCGGCGGGCGCCAACAACAACAAGGCGCAGGGCATCGGCGTGCATTTCCCGGCCGACGAAACCGGGCAGCGTGCCAAGCTGCGCATCGAAGAAATCCTGGGGGCCGCGCTGCGCTCTTCCCGCGCCACCCATACGCTTTAATTTTCCCACGCACCAACTTTTTATGCCGTCCTACGTTCACCGCCTCGCCCGCCTCGAAGACCTGCCCGTCATCGTCGACATCTACAACTCCACCATCGCCTCGCGCGAGGTCACTGCCGACACCGAACCGATCACGGTGCAGTCGCGCGAAGTCTGGTTCGCCGACCACACCCCGGAACGCCGCCCGCTGTGGGTGATCCACGATGCGGCCGACACGTCCGGGAACCCGGCGGTGATCGGCTGGCTGTCCTATTCGAACTTCTATGGCCGCCCGGCGTATTCGGGCACGGCCGAGCTGTCGATTTATATCGCCGAAGCATGGCGCGGCAAGGGGATCGGCAAGTATTGCCTGGAACAGGCGATGGCGTTTGCGCCGAATGTGAATGTGCATACCTTGCTCGGGTTTATCTTCGGGCACAATGCGCCCAGCCTGGCCTTGTTCCGCAAGTATGGTTTCGATACCTGGGCGCATTTCCCGCGGGTGGCGAACCTGGATGGGATCGAACGGGATCTGATCATTCTCGGCAAACGCGTGGCCTGATAGCGCCCACCCTGCGAAAACCGTCGCGCCTGCGGCCTGATTCTGCCTCGCGTACAATGTTGGCATGTACATCGATTCCCACTGCCACATCAATTTCCCCGAGCTCGCTGCCCGGATGCCCGAGATCCTCGCCAAGATGGCCGAGAACAAGGTCACGCACGCACTGTGCGTGTCGGTCGACCTGCCGGACTTCCCGGGCGTGCTCGCGCTCGCTGAGCAATATCCTCATATATATGCATCGGTCGGCGTCCACCCCGACTATGAAGACACGCCGGAACCGACCGTCGAGCAGCTGGTCGAGATGGCGAACCACCCGAAGATCGTCGCCATCGGCGAGACCGGCCTCGATTACTACCGCCTGGAAGGCGATCTCGAGTGGCAGCGCGAGCGCTTCCGCACCCATATCCGGGCTTCGCGCGCGACCCGCAAGCCGCTGATCATCCACACCCGCGCGGCCAGCGCCGACACCATACGCATCCTGCAGGAAGAGGGCGCGGGCGTGGAGCAGGGCGGCGTCGCCGGCGTCATGCACTGCTTTACGGAAACGCTGGAAGTCGCGCAGGCGGCGATCGAGATGGGTTTTTACATCTCTTTCTCCGGCATCGTGACCTTCAAGAGCGCAAAAGACCTGCAGGCGGTGGCCAGGGCGCTGCCGCTGGAGCGCATCCTGATCGAAACCGACTCGCCCTATCTGGCGCCAGTGCCCTACCGTGGCAAAATGAACGAGCCGGGTTTCGTGCCGCACGTGGCCGAATTTATTGCCACGCTGAAAGACGTGCCGCTGCGCGAAGTCGCGGACCGCACGACCGAGAACTTCCACAAGCTGTTCAACGTGCCGAGGGACTGAAGCCATGCTGCTGCGCCGCGCGCTGTGTTCGATCCTGGTGTCTGCCGCCTGCACCCTGGCGGCAGCGGCCACCCCGCAACAGGTCAGCACCTTCTTCCGCGCGGTGCAGATGGACGATGCGCGCACCGTCAAGGCCATGCTCGGCAGCCAGATCGATCCCAACGAGACCAGCCCGGTCGGCGGCGAGCCGCCGCTGGTGCTGGCCCTGCGCGAAGGCTCGATGGACGTGTTCAAGACGCTGCTCGAGCATCCCGGCACCCGGCTCGAGACGCCGGCCATGAACGGCAACACGGCGCTCATGATGGCCGCCTTCAAGGGCAACCGGCCGGCGGCCGAGGCGCTGATCGCCAAAGGGGCGGCCGTCAACCGCCCGGGCTGGACGCCGCTGCACTACGCCGCGGCGGCCGGGGACGATGGCATTGCAGCCTTGCTGCTGCAGCACGGCGCGAAAATCGATGCCGTGTCGCCGCGCCCGAGCGGCAGCTATACCCCGCTGATGATGGCGGCGCGCGAAGGCAAGGAAGACACTGCGCTGTTCCTGCTCAGGCGCGGTGCCAACCCCAGGCTCAAGAACGGCGAAGGCCTCACCGCGGCCCAGATCGCCGCGCGTGCCGAGCACGCTTCGCTGGCCAAGGCGCTGGCCCCCTGAAGGTTCCCGAAACCGCATAAGCGTCAAACTGGACCCGAAAACTCCGTTTCCTCAACGCATCAATTCTTTCTCCGCTTGTCGATAATGGCTACGTGAACAATAACCACGGCGCCAGCGATACCGCGGCCTCCACTGAAAGAATTCCATGCTGAACGAACGCGACATCGAGAGCTGCTACCTGGGCCAATTTATTCCGGTCCACTACCATCACAACATGCTGATGGACCATAACCGGATGCACAGCTTCAAGTCGGCGATCTACCACGCCGTCAAGCCGGGCGCCAAGGTGCTGGAACTGGGCGGCGGCACCGGTGTTCTTTCGTTCTTCGCGGCCCAGCAGGCCGACAAAGTGTATTGCGTCGAATTCAACCCGGACATGGTGCAGGAGGCGCGCCGCTTCCTGGCGATGAACGAGAATGGCCACAAGGTCGAAGTCATCCACGCCGACGCCTTCGACTACCTGCCGCCGGAGCCGGTCGACATCGTGATCTGCGAAATGATCCACGTCGGCATGCTGCGCGAAAAGCAGGTCGAGGTGATCGAATCGTTCAAGCGTCGCTACCTGGCCCGTTTCGGCGGCCCGCTGCCGGTGTTCCTGCCGGAAGCCGTGATCATGGCGGTACAGCCGCTGCAGCTGGAATACGATTTCGAGGGCTTCCACGCGCCGATCATCCAGTTCCAGGCGACCAACGTGATCTATCCGGGCACGATCGACATCGCCCAGCCCGGCGTGTACAGCATCATCGATTTCAGCCGGCCGGTCGATGCGCTGATCGCCTGGGAAGGCCAGTTCCTGGTCGAAAAGGCCGGCAGCCTGAACGCGCTGCGCTTCATCACCAAGAACGTGCTGTCGATCATCGAAGAGCGCGGCACCACCATCGACTGGCTGAATCACTACATGATGCTGCCGCTGGCGCGTCCGCTGGACGTGCGGCCGGGCGACGTCGTGCAGGTGAGTTTTGCCTACCGCGCGGGCGGCTCGATTCCGTCGCTGGAAGCGTCGATCCGGACCGAAGTGGTGGCAAGGTTTGAAGAAGCAGTCCAGGCGCCGCTCGATGAGACCGTGTTTGCTTGAGTAAATGCCGGACGGGGCGCAGCGGCACCGCTCGCCCCCCCATTTCCCCCATTCATCGTCCCAGCGCACCATCCATCGCATCCGCATTGCCCACCCGGGCCGGCGCGACTACAGTACCCGCATTGTCCACCCACCCGATGGAGCCAACGATGCCGGGTTTCCTCCTCTGGCTGTGCCTGCTCTTCCTGTGCTGGCCGCTCGCCCTGCTGGCGCTTGTCCTGTATCCTGTATTCTGGCTGGTCCTGCTGCCGTTCCGCCTGATCGGCATCGGCGTCGACGCCGTGTTCGAGTTGCTGCGCGCGATCGTGATGCTGCCGGCGCGGGTGCTGGGGCGCTGATTTCGTTGTTGGCAATCCAGTGTGCGTCCATTAACAGACGAGGGCAGGGGCTTCGCCTATCGTGAACCCTACTGATGGCTTTCATTCGACAGCCATGCTTATAAAGGAAAACGACTATGCGCCTGGACATCTACCGCAGAGCCGAACACGACGGCAAATTCTCTTACCTGGTGGTTCCCGAAACGAAAAACATCCCCGAGGAAGCCACCAACACCGATTGGGAAGTCGAAGCCCGTGCCGTCGAAGTCGACGACAATGCTGCCGACCTGCCCGATTATCAGATCGAAAACGTGAGTGGCCAGCTGGCCGAAAAAGGCTACGCCGTCACCTCGATCACGCACTAAGCCAGCCAGCAACCAAGCAACGACAGGCACTGCATGTAGCGCAGTCACGACAGACTGCGCTGCCGGGACCTGCCTGCGTCGCCAGTCCGCCATTCGCCGGGCTGGTGGCGCACGGCCATATCTGCCCTATGGTATCCTTGCGCCTCGATGAATGTGTCAGGAGGCATAATGAAGTGGGCAGTGGTCGGTTTTCTCATCCTTTCGGTTTTGCATATCCATTTCCGAGGGAAAGTCCGTCTGCCGTTCGGCCGCCAGCTGTTCGACCATTCGTCGTTCATGGCTCCGATCAATATCTTCATGCACTTGTTTTCGCGGGTACCGAGCACGCCCTACATTCCGGTGCGCGAATTCCCGGAACTGGCCGTGCTGCAACAGAACTGGCAAGTCATCCGTGACGAAGGCGAAAACCTGCTGGCGTTGAAAAAGATCAAGGCCTCCGAAGAGAACAACGACGCCGGTTTCAATTCCTTCTTCAAGACCGGCTGGAAGCGTTTCTACCTGAAATGGTACGACGCCAGCCACCCGTCGGCCGAGCGCCTGTGCCCGCGCACCTATGCGCTGCTGAAGGGTATTCCCTCGGTCAAGGCGGCGATGTTCGCCGAACTGCCACCCGGCGCCAAGCTGAACCCGCACCGCGACCCCTTCGCCGGTTCGATGCGCTACCACCTGGGCCTGGCCACGCCGAACGACGACCGCTGCTTCATCGACGTGGACGGTACCCCCTACAGCTGGCGCGACGGCGAAGGCGTGATCTTCGACGAAACCTATATTCACTGGGCCATCAACGGCAGCGACAGCGACCGCCTGATCCTGTTCTGCGACGTCGAGCGCCCGATGCGCTTCCGCTGGGCGCAGGCGGTCAATCGCTGGCTCGGCCGCACCATGATGACGGCCGCGGCCTCGCCCAACGAAACCGGCGACCAGACCGGCCTGGTGAGCAAGCTGTTCCGCATTTCGCACGTGATGGGGCAGTATCGCCGCCGTTACAAGGCCTGGAACAAGACGGCGTACAAGGTCACCAAGGTGGCGCTGATCGTGGCGTTGGCGGCGATCGTGTACTACATCTGATCGCTGAACGAATATACCAATGAGAGGGGCCACCGCGAGGTGGCCCTTTTGCTTTGCAGTGCTGCTTGCTGAATCCGCACCCTTACAGGTTGAACGGCATCCTTACCATCAAGGTCACGTCCGGTGTATCGCGCGTCAGGCCCGCGCCGACCGACAGGTTCAGCGTGCGGTTGTGGCTCAGGCGGTAGGAACCGCCCAGCAACAGCGTGCCCAGCTGGATGCGCACCGAGCCCGGGATCACCTGGCCGTTCTGGCGCATGCGCGAGACCGAGTTGTGGTCGTAGCCGATACTGAAGGATGCCTTTTCGTTGAGCGCCAGGCCCATGCCGACGTTGAAGCCGAACACGTTGCCCGGATCGATGTCGCCCAGCAGTTCGCGCTCGCCGTTCAGCACGGTACGGTAGATGTTACCGCGCTTGAAGTTCTTGGTGTAGCTGAAGGTGCCGAAGAAGATCGCCGGGTCCGACGGCAGCAGCCAGGTCAGGCTCGGCTGCAGCGAATAGAAGCCGGAACCGGTCGGCAGGTCGAGCGGCAGGCCGGTGCCCGTCACGTTCTGGCCGACGCAGCGCGAGGCGCAATCGGTGACCACTTCGAACGGGTCGCGGCCGGTGCGCGACTTGAAGCGCATGCCGGCGATGTAGTACGGCTTCTCGACGCCGCCGTCGTTTAGCTGGTAACGCCAGCCGAGTTCGATGTCGCCGATCCCCTTGCCGCTGGTCTGGAAAGCACGCTCGGCGGCGGTGCCGGTGAAGATCTCGCGGCTGACGGTCGAGTCGCTGCGGTAGACGTAAGGAATCTTGGCTTCGACTTCGAAGCGGTTGCCGACGCCGTAGCGGAAGGTGGCGGCGCCGGTGGTGCTGTTGCGCTTGACCTCGCGCACGTCGAGCAGGCCGATCAGGATCGCGGGAATCACGGTATAGCCGACCAGGGCCACGCGGTTGCTGGAGGAATAGCCGTACTGGATCGACGGTTCGAACACGACCTTGCCGCGCGGCGTCAGCACGCCCGGCGTTTCGAAGATCGGCGCCACTTCCGGCGTGCGCTGCTGGGCCTGCTCAGGGGCGCGGCCGACGGCACCCTGGGGCGCAGGCGCGTTCGATGGCGTGGTGCTGCCGGTCACCGGCGCCGGCAGGCCAGCCTGCGGCGCGTCGGCGCCGCCGGTACCGCGCAGCACGTCCAGGCGGGCGGCGGTCGCGGTGTTGACCGGGGCCGGTGCCGCGGCGGCGGGCTGGTCGGCCCAGTCCCCGGACACGACGGGCCCGGTGCCGCGCAGGCGCTCGAGTTGGGATGGGGTGGCGGCACCCACGGGCGGCTTGACGCCGCTGGCGCGCAGCTGGCGTTCGAGGTCGTCGACGCGGGCGCGCTGTTCTTCCAGCTGTTGTCGCATGATTTTCAACTGCTCGGCCAGGTCGGGCGCGGTCTGGGCGCCGGCCGGAATACAGGCCAGGGCCGCTGCGAGCCCAATCACGCTGTACAGCGCTGGAATTTTTTGCATCTTCGATTACTCCGGTTGTGCCGTCACCTTCCGGTCGCGGCGGTGTTGAGTGCGTTGGACAGTGTCGACTGGAAGTTCATGGCTTGCAGCATGCCCCGGGTGTCGACGCTGGCGTTTATTATAGTTGCATTATTAATAATCTGATTGTTCAGGCTGTTTTGAATCACGGTCCCTCCCATGGCGCCCGAGCCGAGCTGGACGTTGAAGGTGCCGTGGCCGTTCTGAATCAGGTTCAATTGGTTCGCAGCATCCGTCGACAGCGTGGTCTTGCCGCTGGCCAGGCTGCCGAGGTCGCCGAAGTTCATGCTGGTGGTGGCGGCGACATTGCCGTTGACGGTGACGATGCGGTCGATCCCCAACGAGACGGCGAGGCCGTTCGGGTCGGTGAAGCCACCGCGGTAGTCGTCGAGCGTGGCGGGCGCCACGGCATTCTGCTCAACGAATGCAGTCGCGCTGGAGGGGGCATCGGCCGGAGCCGCAACCGCGCTGGCGGCGAGGGCGATGGCGGCGCCTGCCAATGCGGTCTGGAGGATGATGCGCATGAATGCTCCTGTCAAAAATCGCCGGGACCGAACTTCGGCAGGTTGCTGATGTCCAGTACCATGCGGCTCATCGCCTGGTCCAGCGGCGCGCGCGGCGCGGCACGCCAGTCGGCGGTGAGGTTGAATTGGGGCCGGGTCGGCGATTCGTGGATCACGAACAGCAGCTTGGTCGGCCAGATCGACTCGAAATGTTCGCGCGTGATCGCGCGGGTGCCCGCCGACGGATCGCCGATCAGGATGCGGCCGTCGTCGGCGCCCTTGATCACCACGAAGTGGTTATAGCCTTTTTCGGTCACCAGCACGATGGCGGGGAGTTTGGCCTCGAACAGCTTGTCGAGGGGTTGGCGGAAGCCGTCGGACTTGAAGCCGATCGTCGCCAGGTAGCGCTGCATGTCGAGCAGCGAAAAGCCTTCGCGCCGGATCTTGGCCTGGTCGCCGTGTTCCCACATGGCCTGGAAGGCGGTGGT
>Ga0308160_10001915_pt1 | contig 27009 bp, 22 predicted proteins | sample PhyFR1_FD_201036 | JGI IMG/M metagenome (GOLD analysis project Ga0308160, IMG submission 201036) | Phyllosphere microbial communities from UC Gill Tract Community Farm, Albany, California, United States - DLSLF.R1 | ecosystem: Host-associated > Plants > Phyllosphere > Unclassified | place: USA... | reverse complement strand
CAGCAAATCACTAAGCCCATATTGTTGCGCTGCATCTGTTGGTTTCGCTTTGTTGATACTTAATCCACCACCTTGAATGGTCTTCTTTACTTCTCCCTTTGATGGGAAAATACTTGTTTTTTCTGCCAGCAAAGTCGCCGCATCAATACCTGCTTCAAGCTCCGCCAAAGAAATTGTGAACTGAGGAACACCATCGAATATCTCCAATACCTGAGCATCACTTAACGTGGCAAAGAAATCCAGGGAACCGTTACCAAATAAGAATCCAGAGGTTTTAATGGCCGTTTCTAAAGCAGCCTCTGAATGGGTGCGGATGGTGATATCTTCTGCTAAAGCTTTCTGAAGAATTCGTAAATGAGGTGCCTGATCATGTTCTACTTCCAGTTGTTCAATCTCCTCCTGAGTTTTCAGCGTAAAGATTCTGATCCATTTCTTAACATCGTCATCGGATGCATTTAACCAAAACTGGTAGAAACGATATGGAGATGTTTTTTCAGGATCCAACCATACGGCACCTGTTTCAGTTTTACCAAATTTGGTACCATCGGCCTTTTTGATAAGCTGGGTGGTTAAGGCGTATGCGGTGCCATTATCTTTACGACGGATAAATTCTGTTCCGGTAACGATGTTGCCCCATTGATCAGATCCGCCCATTTGCAGGATGCAGTTATGGTGTTTCCATAAATAATAAAAGTCATAGCCCTGGATCAACTGGTAGCTGAACTCCGTAAATGATAAACCTGCACCGGATTCCCCATTCAAACGCTTTTTAACGCTATCCTTGGCCATCATATAGTTTACGGTAATGTGTTTACCCACATCCCGGATAAAATCAAGGAAGCTGAAGTTTTTGAACCAGTCGGCGTTATTCACCATAACGGCATCATTACCTTGTTCGCCGAAAACCATGAATTTACTTAACTGCGCCTTAATACCAGTTAAATTGTGTTCCAGGCTTTCTTCTGTAAGCAAATTTCTTTCAGCAGATTTTCCCGAAGGGTCACCCACCATGCCGGTTGCACCACCTACAAGTGCATACGGTTTGTGGCCGGCACGTTGAAAGTGGATCAAAGTCATGATCTGTGTTAAATGGCCAACGTGAAGGGAATCCGCTGTAGGGTCGAAACCGATATATCCGGCAGACATGCCTTCATTTAATTTTTCTTCAGTATTCGGCATGATGTCATGCAACATACCTCTCCAGCGTAATTCTTCTACAAAATTGGTCATTAGTTTATCCTTTTGCGGCAAAGATAGGAAAAGCGCCGTTAAAAAATTTCTACTTTTAAGGGATGAACTTCCTCTCGCATTATTACTTCGAACGCAATAACCCAAATCATTACATGGTTATGGGCGTGGTATTACCGGATCTGGTGAAAAATGCGCATAAAGACTGGAACTTAAATCCGCAGAAACATCCCGAACGTTATGAAGGGCAGCCTTCCTGGCAATCCATCCTGAGGGGTTGGAATAAACACCTCCAGGTAGACAATCATTTCCATTCCTCGGAATTTTTTAAAGTAGAAACCGCCAGGTTAAAGCAGTTGATACTTCCGGCCGTTGCCGTTGGACCGGTGAAGCCATTTTTTTTGGCGCATATCGGATTGGAGCTGATGCTTGACCACCTCTTGCTGCATTCGAAAGTGATCAATATTGAGACATTTTATCAGCAGCTGAAGCAATCGCACAGTGAAGATTTGCTTAGCTTTTTAAATCTTTCCGGATTACCGGATGAAAACATATTTGATGCCTTTTTACAGGATTTCATTGAAAGTCACTACCTGTTTACCTATAGCGAATTGAAAAATGTGAGCTATGCTTTGAATCGGATTTGCATGCGGCTATGGGACAAACCCTTTACAGATCAGCAACTTGAAATGCTTACTTTAAAGCTGGATGACTACTGTAGGGAGCTGGAGCCAAAGTTTATGCAAATCTTTGATGAACTAGACGCTAATCCAGCCATAAGCTCAATTTAATTACAATTTGTATCTTCGCTCCATGTCGGCATTGAGCATAAAAGATACAATGGATGCGATGGTTAAGGAGCTTAACCAGCATACCTATAATTACTACGTTTTGGCTATGCCAACCATTGCTGATTATGAATTTGATAAGAAGCTGGAAGCCTTGGCGCAGTTGGAAAAGGAACATCCGGAGTTCCTGGATCCAAACTCTCCTACGCAACGGGTAGGTGGTGACCTCACTAAAAACTTCGTTACAGTAAAGCACAAGTGGCCAATGTTGTCGCTCGGTAATACCTATAATGAGCAGGATTTACGGGATTTTGATGACCGCATCAAAAGAGCAATCGGCTCAAATTTTCAATATGTATGTGAGTTAAAGTTCGACGGCCTGTCTATAAGCCTTACCTATGAAAATCACCAGCTGGTACGGGCGGTTACCCGTGGAGATGGCACCAAAGGTGATGACGTGACCACAAACATCAAGACGATAAGAAACATTCCGCATCACTTAAGAAGTAAGGACAACCCGGATATATTTGAAATACGTGGCGAGATATTTATGCACCGGGCGGCTTTTGAGCGTTTGAACCGGGAGAAGGAAGAGCTTGGCGAGGTTACTTACGCCAATCCAAGAAACTTTGCTTCCGGTACGGTAAAGATGCAGGATTCGGCTGAGGTGGCTAAGAGACCGCTGGACTGTATTTTTTATGCCCTAAATACGGATAAAACGCTTTTCCATACCCATTGGGAAAGTTTGCAGGCCATTCAATCCTGGGGATTTCATGTAAGTGAACATGCAAAACTTGTGGGCGACATTGATGAGGTATTTGCTTTTATAAAATACTGGGAAAATGAGCGTTTTAATCTCGGCTACGATATTGATGGTATCGTAATTAAGGTTAACAGCTATGGACAACAGGAAGAATTGGGATTTACTGCCAAATCACCCCGTTGGGCAATTTCCTATAAGTACAAAGCGCAGGAGGTTGAAACTGTACTGCAAAAAGTAACTTATCAGGTTGGACGAACCGGTGCAGTAACGCCTGTAGCTAACCTTAAACCGGTGCAACTGGCAGGAACCACCGTAAAGCGAGCTACCCTGCATAATGCCAATGAGATTGAACGCCTTGACCTGCATGAAGGGGATACGGTTTTTGTGGAAAAAGGCGGGGAAATAATTCCGAAAATCATCAATGTAAACCTGGAGAAACGGGATAAAGCTGCCGCAAAAATCATTTATCCAACGGTTTGCCCCGAGTGCAACACCAAACTGATAAGAAATGAAGGTGAAGTAGCCTTTTATTGTCCCAATGATGAAGGTTGCCCCCCTCAAATAGTTGGTAAGATGCAGCATTTCATCGGCCGTAAGGCAATGAACATTGACGGCTTGGGCGATGAAACGATTGAAACCTTTTACCGGCATGGACTGGTAAGGCACATCAGCGACCTTTATACCTTAAAAGAGAAAGCCGGGGAACTGAAATCACTGGAACGATTTGGTGAAAAATCAATTGTAAATATGCTTAACGGAATTGAAAAATCTAAGGAGATGCCATTTGAAAAGGTACTCTTTGGGCTCGGCATCCGTTATGTGGGTGAAACGGTAGCCCGAAAGCTTGCTTTTGGCATCAAAAATATTGATCATTTATCCAACGCAACCATTGAAGAGCTCACCGCTATAGATGAAATTGGTCAGCGTATTGCCGAAAGTATTGTTGAATATTTCAAAAAACCAGAACATATCCGCCAGATTGCTTTACTAAAGTCGTACGGATTGCAGTTTGAAGCAGTGGAAAATACAATTACCCTTCAAAGTGATAAATTAACCGGAAAAACATTTGTAATTTCAGGCGTTTTTGAAGGAATAAGCAGAGAAGCGTTAAAAGATCTGATAGAAGGCAACGGTGGAAAGATATTAAGCAGCATTTCTGCCAAACTAAACTTCCTGGTTGCCGGTGATAATATGGGCCCATCTAAACTGGAAAAAGCACAAAAATTAAAAATTCCGATGATTAGTCAACAGGAATTAATGGAGATGTTGAATTAAATGAGAATGGAAAAATTTCATGGTACCGGTGTAGCGTTGGTTACACCTTTTAAACAAGATGGATCAGTTGATTATGATGGGTTAAGAAAACTCATTAATCACATGGTGGACGGGAAAGTGGATTACCTGGTATCCTTAGGTACAACCGGTGAATCTTCAACACTGAATAAGAAGGAAAAAAGTGAAGTTTGGTCCTTCACTGCCGAAGTAAATGATGGACGGTTACCCTTAATCGCAGGTATCGGTGGTAATGATACTGCAGCTGTTACAGAAAGTATTAAAGCTTTTGAAAGCAATGGTTATGATGCCATACTATCTGCAAGCCCTAACTATAATAAACCAACGCAGGAAGGTATTTATCAGCATTATAAAGCCATCAGCGAGGCCAGTGCATTGCCAATCCTGTTATATAATGTTCCTGGAAGAACAGCGAGTAATGTTAGTCCGGAAACCACCTGCCGCCTGGCTCATGATTTCAAAAACATCATCGGTACGAAAGAAGCATCAGGAAGTTTTGATCAATTTAACCAGATCATGCGCGATAAGCCTACAGATTTTATGTTAATCTCCGGCGATGATCCTGTAGCGTTACCTATGATTGCTTTAGGTTGTGTAGGCGTAATTTCTGTGGTGGGTAATGCCTTGCCATTTGAATTATCTGAAATGATCAGGTTATCCCTGCAAGGGAATTTTAAAGCTGCTTTGCCGCTGCACCTAAGCTTGATCGAATTTACGCGCTTGATCTTCGCTGAAGGTAACCCCGCTGGTGTTAAAGCCGCCCTTAAACATTTAGATATTTGCGGCGATAAGGTAAGGTTGCCTTTGGTGCCTGTTTCCAGCGCTTTAGAAGCGAAAATCATCGAGCAGATTCAAAAAATCAAAGGATAATTTATTGAACGTTGCGTGTTTAACAATTGAATGATGCAGCTAAACTTTCCTATTTAGTAAAAGCCTCTGAACGTAATGTTTAGGGGCTTTTATATTATTGACTTTGATAGCATTTAAACTGTAAAGAACGTTTAGAGCTTTAATATTATTATTTTTGTAAAGTATTAATATTGAAATCATTAAAACTTTAAAAGAATGTTTAGGGCTTTTATATTATTACTTTTAATTTTAATAGCATTAAAACTTTAAAAGAATGTTTAAGGGCTTTTATAAAAGATATCAAAGTAATCCTTTATTACATAATTGCCTTCAACAAAAGCTTAGGCTTTGAATTTAAAAAGTTCCTTATAATAAAGAAGCCCTTCAGTAATTACTAAAGGGCTTCTTTGTTTCATAGATTTTAAACTAACATTACGGCTTTGCAATGCAACAACCGCACTATTACGATTACATTATGCTACTGCAAATTTGTTGTCTTTATAAAATCCGCTTTTCAGTTTCTCAAAGATCTCACTGAATGCATCCAGGGTTCTTTGTACATCTTCCAAAGTATGAACAGCGGTAGGAATTAACCTTAACTCAATTAATCCCTTAGGGATAACCGGATACACTACAATAGAACAGAAAATGCCATAATTCTCACGCAGATCCATGGTTAAGGCCGTTGCTTCTTGTAATTCACCTTTCAAGAACACAGGTGTCACCATGGTATTGGTTAAACCAAGATCAAATCCTCTTGCTCTCAAGCCAGTTTGAAGGCTTGTAGCGATGTTCCAAAGATTTTCCCTTAATTCATGGTTGTTTTTCAATAATTCCAGACGTTTAAGCAAACCGATAACCATAGGCATAGGTAGTGCTTTCGCGAAAGTCTGTGAACGCATGTTGTAACGAAGGAAATTGGTAATTTCTTCTGTAGAAGCGACAAATGCACCGATACCAGCCATTGATTTGGCAAAAGTTCCGAAATATACATCCACGCCTTCAATGCAATCCTGCGCCTCATGAGTTCCGGCACCGGTTTTACCCATCGTACCAAAGCCATGTGCATCATCAATCAGCAAGCGGAAATTATATTGTTTTTTAAGTTCAATAAGCTCTTTTAATTTACCCTGTGCACCGGACATACCAAATACACCTTCTGTAATTACAAGGATACCACCTCCACTTTGTTCTACCAATTTAGAAGCCCGTGCAAGTTGTTTAGCTGCACTATCAATATCATTGTGCTGATAAACGAAACGTTTACCCATGTGTAATCTTAAACCATCAATTATGCAGGCATGAGATTCACCATCATAAACGATTACATCATTCCGGTCAACCAAGGCGTCAATAATTGAAACCATACCCTGGTAGCCATAATTAAGCAAAAAAGCATCAGGCTTACCTACAAATGCAGCAAGTTCACGCTCCAGTTGTTCATGATATTTAGTATTACCAGACATCATTCTCGCACCCATTGGGTATGCCATTCCAAAGTCTGCTGCACCTTGCATATCAGCTGCTCTAACTTCTGGATGATTAGCCAGTCCAAGGTAATTGTTAAGGCTCCATACCAAATGCTCTTTTCCACGGAAAGTCATATGAGGACCTAATTCGCCTTCCAATTTAGGGAAAGAGAAATATCCATGAGACCATTTCTGGTGCTGGCCAAGTGGCCCCATATGTTTTGTAATCTTTTCGAAAATATCCAATGTATTATGTTTTAAGGTTATTCTATTCCTGCAAATTTAAGCTTTATAAGGCTTATTTACAACTACGTAATCCGGGCTTCAAGACGCCCGATTTTGTCTATAATTAAAAAAGCCTTAAAGGTTTTATGCTTTAAGGCTCTAAAAATATGGTTGTTTAATTAATCGACATTATCATGAAGAAATGAGTTGTTCGGGCGAATCTCTGTAGATCCATCTTCGTCATTACTTAAAGTGAACCTCGAAACCTGTGATTCAGAAGAATGCTGAACCTGCTGTAACTGCATTTGTTTTCTTTTATAAGCAGGTTCATTTTCCAACTCCTGTAAACCATTAGCCGTACGTAACTTCATGCTCAGGTCTTTCAGTCTTAGAATTCTTTCTTTTGATTTTCTAAGCTGATCTTCCATGGACTCATCTGTTTTATGGTCATCAGCACCAGCTTGTTCTACTTCCGGTTGTCTTTCTTCCTGTTGTGGCGTTCCGAAATTAGCAATTGGTTTTTCAAATGTAAAGTCAGTTTCAGCAACCTTAACTTCAAACTCAAATCCTGGTTCAGGTTGCTGTGCATCATTAGGATAAATTTCTTCCTCAATCAACGTATGTTTAATCACATTAGATTCCTGCTCATCAGTTCTTCTGCTTTTTGCATTGTTCATCATGTCGCCAAACATATCAGACTGCACTTCCTTAGCTTTTAAAACAGGTTCAGTAGCATGTACTGCTGCCTGTGGTGCCATAAAAGTATTCACTGCTTCGATTGGCTTTACCAATGGTGCTTCCTCAGGCGTAAGCAACGAAATTTTCTTTACATTTTTTTTATCCTGTGCCCTTTGCTCTGTAGTTTGGAAACCAGTAGCAATGATGGTAACGGATAAACGGTCTTCAAGACTTTCATCGATACAGTTACCCCAGATCAAATCAGCCGATAGGCCTGCTTTGTCCTGAATATAATCTGTGATGATGGCTACCTCGTCCATGGTTACTTCGTTGATACCAGAACTGATGTTTAACAAAATATACCTTGCACCTTCAATCTCGTTATCTTTCAATAATGGAGATGCCAATGCGCCTTCAACAGCAACCAATGCACGGTTTTCACCACTTGCAGAATAGCTACCCATGATGGATACACCGCTGTCTTTCATCACGGTACGAACATCTTTGAAGTCGACGTTTATATAACCAGGCACGGTAATAATCTCTGCAATTCCTTTTGCCGCTGTGGTTAAGATGTCATCTGCCTGCGCAAACGCGGAACCAAGGGTTAAGTTTCCGAAGATCTCCCTTAACCTGTCGTTGGAAATAACCAGGTAAGAATCAACGTATTTTCTAAGCTCATCCAAACCGTCTTCTGCCTGCATCTTTCTGCGCTTTCCTTCGAAAGAGAAAGGCGTTGTGATGATGGCAACCGTTAATATGTCCAGTTCTTTTGCAGCTTGTGCTATAATTGGGCTTGCACCGGTTCCGGTACCACCACCCATACCAGCTGTGATAAACAACATCTTTGTTGTATTGCCAAGCATGGTTTTAATATCATCTATATTTTCAATTGCGGAGTTCTTTCCTACTTCCGGAATTGAGCCAGCACCCATTCCTTCTGTTAAACTTGCACCCAATTGCACTTTGTTCGGGATAGGACTTGATTCCAATGCCTGCGCATCGGTATTACAAATGATGAAATCCACACCTGTTATTCCCTGACGGTACATATGGTTTACCGCGTTACCTCCACCTCCACCAACACCAATTACCTTGATTATTGATGATTTATCTTTTAACATTTCGAATTGCATATCTTTATGAATCAGTCGATTATAAATACCTTAAACCTTTTCTGCTCTATTTGTAATATTAACACTTTTTAACATTAGTTTTCCACATGTGTTAATAATGTGGAAAACTTAGCTGATGTTGAAAATATTACGGCTTAATATAATCTTCATCACTAACATTCATATCGTCTTTGATGAAGTCTTTCGTTTTAGCAAGCAGCTTGTCAAACAGACCACTACCGCTCTTTTTAACCTTCTCTTTTGCTTCTTTAGGTTTCTCTACAAATACCCCCGGCTGTTTCATTTCTTCAACAAGCTCTTCGGCTTTCTGGATCCCTTTAATCAACAAACCAACACTGGTTGCATACATTGGGCTTTTCAAATCATCATAGATGGTTTTAGGCATATCTTCGTACTTAGACAGGTGTTCATTCGGGTAACCTACCCTGCAATCTAATCCTGTAACATACTCAACCAACTGCGACAAATGTTTTAATAACGCACCGCCACCGGTAATCACTATACCACCGATCAATTTTTTTTCATATCCCGAAGATTTAATCTCGTAATAGATATGCTCAATGATCTCTTCCATCCTTGCCTGAATTACATAAGCAAGGTTTTTCACCGAGATTTCTTTAGGCTCACGTCCCCTTAATCCAGGTACGCAGATAATTTCATTTTCTTTATTTTCTTCGGCCAGGGCAGAACCGAATCTTGTTTTTAATAACTCCGCCTGGTTACGCATTACCGAGCAACCTTCACGGATATCTTCAGTCACGCTGTTACCACCAAAAGGAATCACAGCGGTATGACGGATAATACCTTCATGGAAAATGGCGATGTCTGTGGTACCACCACCAATATCTACCAGGGCAATTCCAGCTTCTTTTTCTTCGTCGCTCAACACCGACTCAGAAGAAGCCAAAGGCTCTAAAATTAACTCCTGCGTTTGCAGGCCTGCATTGCTTACGCAACGCATAATATTTTTCACAGCGGTTACCTGACCAGAGATGATGTGGAAGTTCGCTTCAAGGCGGACACCTGCCATACCAATCGGATCTTTAATACCAGGTTCACTGTCTACTGTAAACTCCTGTGGCAACACATGAATGATTTCTTCTCCTGGGGGCATAACCAGTTTAAACATATCGTCAATAAGCTTGTCGATGTCTTTTTTAGAAATCTCATTATTTAATTCCCTTCTCGTCAGGATACCACGGTGTTGTAAACTTTTTATATGCTGACCGGCAATACCCACGTTAACCACCCTAACTTCTACGTTAGACTGGCCGCTGGCGATTTCAACAGCTTGTTGAATGCCTTGAACGGTTTTCTGAATGTTAGAAACCACTCCCCGTGTAACACCCGCAGACTCCGCTTTGCCAATGCCGAGTACTTCTATTTTATTGTGTTGTGTTCTGCGACCAACAATCACACAAATTTTTGTTGTGCCAATATCTAATCCAACTACAATAGGTGATTGAATCGTTAATTTTTCTTTGCCCATAACTATATTAATTTGTCGAGTTTTATATCTTATTTGTTTTTCTGGTATCTGTTTTAATCTATTCTTTTGCTTATTTATCGTGGTCTGGCGGTTGATGTACTTTCTGTTCCCGACTTCATAATCTCTCTCTGGATCTCATTTTTAACTATGGAATCTACCACTTTCCTTCCAGTAATAATACTATCCTTTTTGTTCTTCACTACAGGTGGTAAAGTCCGCATTAATGAGTCCATCTTACTTCGTTCACACACCACTTGATTGGTGTATTTAATATTTATGCTTTTATAGGTATCCCATCCCACTTTAGGCATGGCTTGTTTATAAAATTCCCTTAAATTTTCCATTTTAAGGCTCAATGAATCTGCATTTCCTAAAATGATGCGTTGATTTCCAACCCTTGGAATCAGCTCAATATCCAGGTTATCGTTTACAAAAAGTTGCTCAATCTGCGCATCCCAAAGCGTGTCTGCTTTCAGGTAAAGCGCAGTAGTATAAAGATCTTCAGCAAGTGGATTTCTGATGCTATCTAGTTTACCGTTAAAAAATTCCCTGATGTTCCCATTGGCCACCAAGACATTCGCAGTGAAATTCGAAGATATTGGCATTTTCAACCCATGGCGGTCCACATAAAAATCCTGCCCTCCAGCGTTTATGATTCTTAACACGGGTTCACGTTGTTTAATTTCAATATGAATCACACCATCCATGTCGCCATACACTTTCGCAAAAGCGATGTATGGATTGGATTTTATTTTTTCTTCAATCTCATTCAGGTTTATCTTTTCCAGCGGTTTGCCAATCAAGATGCCCTGGTTCTTTTTCAGGATGTCATCAACCTCTTCCCGTTCAATAAAATTGTCGGCACCAGGAATTAAAATCATCACATTGGAGCATTTTACGCTTTGCTTTTTTACTTCCACAAAACTCATCAGCACCACCACACCAGTCAAACTGATGATCCAGGCAGTAGCCTTAAAAACGCCTTTCCAATTGATCCCTTTAAGCATCGTAAATAGTCTTTAAAGGTCCAACTAAAGTATCAATATCACCGGCTCCAACAGTCAGTAAAAGCGAAGGTTTTTTAGCTTCAATATAACCAGGAACCTGCGTTTTATTTAAAATCCGCTTATCCATAATGCTGATTTTATCAAATAAAAATTCCACGTTAATACCTGCAATCGGAAGTTCACGGGCAGGATAAATATCCAGCAATACCAACTCGTCAACTGTGCTCAACACGGCAGCAAACTCATCGGCAAAATCACGGGTACGAGTAAACAAATGCGGCTGAAAAATGACGGCCAGCTTTCTGCCCGGGAAAAGCTCCCGCACTGCGGCAAAGCAGGCACTTAATTCTGCAGGATGATGCGCATAATCGTCGATATAAACATTTTCTTCATTCCTTACTACAAATTCAAAACGTCGTTTAACCCCCTTAAAACTTTCCACCGCTGCTTTTATCAGGACGGCATCAATGCCAAGTTTCAATGCAACAGCTATCGCCGCAGTTGCATTTTCTATATTGTGTCTTCCAGGCAGCATCATACGGATGCCTTTTATTTCCTGTGTCTCATCGTTATAGTCAAAAACAAAATGCCCTGCTTCAACTGCAATTCCAGACGCTGAAATACCAGCTGTATGATTTATGCCATAGCTGTTTCCTAAATCAAGTGGTAAACCCTGCTTATGCAATAAAGTTCCTTCCGGTTTCAACTGTCCTGCAAACAACTTAAAGGAATCCTCAAGCTGACCAGCATCACCATAGATATCCAAATGATCTGCATCCATGGACGTAATTACAGCAATATCAGGATGCAGCGTTAAAAAAGAGCGATCATATTCATCAGCTTCTACAACCACCACATTATTATTTCCAAGCAAAAAATTGCTCTCATAATTTGTTGCAATACCACCTAAAAATGCGGTACAGTCATAACCCGTAGCTTTTAAGATATGTGCAATCATGGAAGATGTAGTGGTCTTGCCATGGGTACCGGCAACTGCAACACAAAACATACCGGCACTGATGATGCCCAGCACTTCTGAACGCTTATGCAGGGCAAAACCTGCCTGTTTGAAGTAATTCAACAGCTTTGAATCTTTTGGAATAGCTGGCGTGTAAACAATCAGCGTTGATTCATCCGGCTTTAAAAATTCTGCTGCTAAGCCATCCGCATCATCCGAATAGCTGATAGGGATCCCTTCAGCTTCCAGTGATTCACATAAAGCCGTGCGTGTTTTATCATAACCATGCACCAGGCATCCGCGTTTCGCAAAATACCGGGCAATCGCGCTCATACCGATCCCACCAATTCCTACAAAATACACTCGCTCAATTGCCTGCAACTCCATCTTATAACCCCCCCCTGGTTAATTTTAAAACTTCTCCTGCAATAATTTCGTCTGCATCAGGTAAAGCCATTTTTCCGATATTTTCAGAAAATGTCTCACAACGGTCTTTATCAGCCAGCAATGTTAATGCGGCCTTCACTAAAGTATCTTCAGCACTTAAGTCCGCAATCATCAATGCGGCATTGTTCTTCACCAAGGCCAAAGCATTCTTAGTCTGGTGGTCCTCCGCAACGTTTGGAGAAGGCACCAGGATTACTGGTTTTTTAATCAGGCAAAGCTCCGCAATAGTACCAGCACCCGCCCTCGAAATGATGACATCTGCTGCAGCATAAGCCAGATCCATACGGTTTAAAAACTGCAGGATCCTGACATTAGGATGCGGATTTTCACCAAGCCGCTCTATAATGCCTTTATAATAGAATTTCCCAGTTTGCCAGATCAACTGCACATCCTGATCAATGATTTCCTGTAAATGTTTCTCCAGACTTTTATTCAGTGTTCCAGCGCCAAGACTTCCTCCTGTAACCAAAATGGTTTTTTTCAGGGGATCAAGCTTAAGCAGCTCAGAACCTTCAAAATGTTTGTTTTTTATATCAACAACTTCCGTCCTTACCGGATTACCAGTTTTTATGATTTTATCACCTGGAAAAAACTGCTCCATGCCATCAAAGGCCACACAAATCTTAGCCGCATTCTTGCCTAACTTCTTATTGGTTACGCCGGCATAAGAATTCTGCTCCTGAATCAGGTACGGAATATTCTTCCAGGAAGCAGCAAACAGTAACGGTCCGGAAGCATAACCCCCTACACCTACTGCAGCATCAGGTTTAAAGTCAGAAATAAGCTTTAGTGCCTTCCGCATGCTGTCGAACATCTTGTACGGCAATGCAAGGTTCTTAACAATAGAACCACGCTGTATCCCACTGATGTTTAACCCAACAATTTTATATCCTGCAGCTGGAATCATTTCCATTTCCATCCTGCCCAGCGCACCTACAAACAGGATTTCACAACCCGGCTCAAGGCGTTTCAGCGCATTGGCAATCGCAATAGCAGGGAAAATATGCCCCCCTGTACCGCCACCTGATATGATTACTCTTGTTGGTCTCATTTTTTATTTATTATGCCATCGCAGGAATCTCACCCACAATTACTTTTTTATTATTTTCTTCTACGTCCCTGCTTACACTCAGGATAATGCCGAAAGCTATACTCGTAAAAATCATGGAGGTTCCCCCCATACTCACCAGCGGTAATGGCACACCTGTTACCGGTCCTAATCCAACTGCTACCGCCATGTTGGCAAAGGCCTGTATCGTTAAACTGAAACTTAATCCTGCTGCGAGCAAAGCGCCAAAGGCCTTCGGACTTTGCGTTACGATTCTAACACATCTATAGAGCAATACAAGATATAAGATTATGATAATTAAACCACCTACAAAACCCCACTCTTCCACAATTATTGCAAAAATAAAATCCGAATACGGGTGCGGTAAAAAGTTTCGTTCAATGCTGTTCCCCGGTCCGGTTCCAAAAACACCACCTTTTGCAAGCGCCATCTTTGAATGATCAGCCTGATAGGTTTTATCAGAATGTTGCATCTCCGGATGCATAAAGGAATTAATCCTCGATTTATATGTTTCACGCCTTGGACCTAATAGCACTACAAACATCAGCAGTACCAGCCCGCCTGCACAAACCATTCCAATCTGCTTAATACTAATGCGGCCAATGATTAATAATAATATGCTCACGCCAAATAGCATCAACGCTGTGGATAAATTCGCCAGTGCAATAAGGATAAATACCACACAAACCGAACCCATAATCGGAAGAAAGGCTTTCTTCACATCCTTGATGTTCTCCTGCTTCTTGGTCAACATCCGCGCTAAAAAGGTAATCAAAGCCAGTTTGGCTAAATCGGAAGTTTGAAAAGTCAAGCCGATAATGGGAATCTTAACCCACCTCGAGGCATCGTTTAAATTCGCACCAAATACCAGGGTATAAATCAATAAAGGAATCGTGATGATCATCAATACCTTAGAGATCCCTGCATAATATTTATAATCCAGCAAATGGGAAATATAAATCATGGCAATACCCATCACAACAAAAATCACATGTTTGGTAAGCAGGATTTTCTCTACGGCTTTGCCTTGTTTATAGGCAAGCGTACCTGTTGCACTATAAACTGCAAGGATGGAAATCAAAGACAGCAGGATGATGATCAGCCATATCCAGCGATCTCCTTTTGTTTTTTCCAATAGTGAACTTACCGACATATCTTTAGTTTATAACTCTTTTACCGCTTGTTTAAACTGGTTGCCACGGTCTTCATAACTCGTGAATAAATCAAAACTTGCACAGGCTGGAGACAACAAAACGGTATCCCCTTTCTTAGCCAGGTGATAAGCCACCTGCACTGCTTCACTTGCAGAAAAAGTGTTAACAATGATGTCGACATCATCTTCAAAAGCTTCGTGAATACGCTTGTTGTTTTTACCTAAACATACAATCGCTTTAACTTTACTTTTTACAAGGTCTTTCAGCATATCATAATCATTGCCTTTGTCAACCCCACCCATAATCAACACAATCTCCGTGTTTACACTCTCCAAAGCATACCAGGTAGAATTCACATTGGTTGCCTTTGAATCATTGATGTATTCAACCCCAGAGATCCTGGCCACATGCTCCAGACGATGCTCAATATTTTTGATGTCACCCATACCCTCACGAATTGTTTCATTGCGGATATCTAAAACTTTAGCCACGATACCCGAAGCCATCGAGTTATAAATATTGTGCTTGCCTTGCAAGGCCAACGCTGCTATAGACATACTTAGTGGTTCTTTTGAGTTTATATTTATGTGTATTAGGTCGTCTTCCAGATAGGCACCCGGATTGATCTGATTCAAAATTGAAAAAGGAAACTGGCGCGCCTGCAACTGCATCGTTTTCAGGATTTTGATGGTTTCCTCATCATCGGCGCAGTAGATAAAATAATCTGCATCGGTTTGATTCTGCGTAATGCGCATTTTCGATGCGGCATAATTCGCCATCTTATACTCATAGCGGTCCAGGTGATCCGGTGTGATGTTTAGTAGAACAGCAATGTCTGCTTTAAATTCATACATATTATCCAGCATAAAACTGGAAATCTCCAATACGTACCAGTCATGCTCATCGGCTACAACCTGCGCAGCGAAGCTCTTTCCGATGTTACCAGCGAGCGAAGCATTGATCCCCGCTTTTTTTAACAGGTGATAAATCAAGGTAGAAGTCGTGGTCTTTCCGTTTGATCCTGTGATACAGATCGTTTTTGCTTTTGTATAGCGTTTCGCAAACTCAATCTCAGAGATCACGGGAATATTTTTTTCCCTGATGGCTTTAACGATGCCAACGGTATCTGGTATACCCGGACTCTTAATTACCTCGATGGCATTAAGAATCAAAGCTTCTGTATGTTCACCTTCTTCAAAGGGAATGCCTGCAGCATTTAATTTATCTTTATACTGCAAAGCAATTTTGCCTGCGTCAGAAACAAAGACATCAAATCCTTGCTTCTGTGCCAGTAATGCTGCACCGTACCCACTCTCTCCCGCACCCAGGATTACTATTCTGCCCTTTTGCATTATCTTACTTTTAACGTGATGATTGTGATGATGGCCAATAAAATTCCAATTACCCAAAATCGAACAACGATTTTAGCTTCATGGTAGCCCTTTTTTTGGTAATGGTGATGTAATGGCGACATCAATAAGATCCGCCTACCTTCACCAAAACGCTTTTTGGTATATTTAAAATAAGAGACCTGTAACATCACCGACAGGATCTCTACCAGGAAAATACCGCATAAAATCGGTATCAATAACTCTTTGCGAATCATAATGGCAAAAGCCGCAATGATACCGCCGATGGCCAAACTACCGGTATCGCCCATAAAGACTTGCGCCGGATAAGAGTTGTACCATAAAAACCCTACACAAGCCCCCACAAAGGCACCTGCAAAAATCATTAATTCACCAGAGTTCGGGATGTACATGATATTCAGGTAATCGGCAATCACCGTGTTGCCAGACACATAAGCCAGTAAACCGAGGGTAATCCCGATAATCGCGGAGGTGCCCGTCGCCAGGCCATCTATCCCATCCGTTATATTGGCCCCGTTAGAAACCGCCGTAATGATGACCACAACGAAAATCATAAATACAAAAAATGCATATTTTTCGTATCCCGGACCAATAAAGCTTAATACTTTAGCGTAATCAAACTCATTGTTCTTGTAAAAAGGCACATTGGTAATAGAGGTCTTAATATCCTGGGTATAATAGAACGTTTCGCCTTTTTGCCTAAGCACCATTGGCGCTTTAGATTTCGTAATATTTGCTTCATCAACTTTTTGACGGGCAACGATGTTGGGATGATAGTACATGGTATAACCAATGATTAACCCAAGACCAACCTGACCAACAATTTTAAACCTGCCTGCAAGCCCTTCTTTGTTCTTTTTAAATACTTTGATATAGTCGTCTAAGAAACCAACTGCACCCATCCATACCGTGGTCACAATCATCAGGATCACATAAATGTTGCTTAAATTCGCAAGCAATAATGTCGGCACCAAAATACCCAGCAGGATCATAATACCACCCATAGTAGGCGTGCCTTGCTTCTGCATCTGTCCTTCTAAGCCCAGATTCCTTACCGTTTCACCCACCTGCATTTTATGCAGAAAGCCAATGATCTTATGACCAAAAACCGTAGTGATGATCAATGAGATGATGATTGCAAGGGATGTTCTGAAGGTAATGTATTGAAACAACCTTAAGCCGGGAAAATCGTAATGCTCGCGCAGGTATTCAAATAGATAATAAAGCATTAGCTGATTAGGTTTAATTGTTCCGTTAATATTTCCTTGTCATCAAAATGATGTCTCACCCCATTTATTTCCTGATACTTTTCATGTCCTTTACCGGCAATCAAAATAATGTCACCTGGTTTTGCCAGGTGGCAGGCTGTTTTAATTGCTTCTCTACGATCAGCAATTGTTAACGTTTTACGCTTATTTGTTGGTGATACACCAACCTCCATATCCTTCAAAATCTCATTCGGATCTTCCGTCCTGGGATTATCCGAAGTTAAAATCACTTTATCACTCCAGTCACAGGCTACCTGCGCCATAATCGGGCGTTTTGCCTTATCACGATCGCCGCCACAGCCAATAACCGTAATCACCTGCTCTGTTCCTTTTCTAATGTTGCTGATGGTGCTTAAAACATTCTGTACCGCATCAGGGGTATGTGCATAGTCCACAATACCAATGATCTTTTGTGCATTGGCAACGTAATCAAAACGTCCCTCGGCGCCAGATAAATCACTCAGAATCGTCAGCACATTCATTTTATCTTCACCCAATAAAATTGCGGTTCCATAAACCGCTAAAAGATTGTAGGCATTGAAAGAACCAACAAGTTTAAAAAACACTTCCATCTGGTCCATTTCCAGGTTCAAACCACTGAATCGGTTTTCAATGATTTTCGCCTTAAAATCCGCCATTTGCTTTAATGCGTAGCTTTTTTTATTCGCTTTGGTATTTTGAAGCATCACCATGCCATTTTTATCATCGACATTGGTTAAGGCAAAAGCCGACTTCGGCAACTGATCAAAAAATGCCTTTTTAGCTTTAATGTAATTATCAAAGGTTTTGTGAAAATCCAGGTGATCATGAGTGATGTTAGAGAAAACACCGCCTGCAAATGTCAACCCTTCAATGCGGTGTTGAACCACAGCATGCGAACTCACTTCCATAAAGCAATACACGCAACCCGCATCAACCATTTGTTTCAAAAGTGCATTAAGCGCCAAGGGATTTGGGGTGGTATGCGTAGATGGGATAACTGTTTCTTTAATTTGATTTTCAACTGTAGATATCAAACCTACGGCATATCCAAGTTCCGTAAACAGCTTAAACAGCAGTGTGCCAATGGTCGTCTTTCCATTTGTCCCCGTAATGCCGATCAGCTTTAGTTTTGAAGATGGATTTCCAAAATAATTCGCGGCCATTATCCCTAAAGCAACATTGGCATTTTCAACCTGTATATAAGTGATCTCAGGCACTAATGTTTCAGGCATGGTTTCACAAACCACTACAATTGCACCTGCTTTTATTGTATCCTCAATATATTTGTGCCCATCGGTCAGCGTTCCCTTAATGGCAAAGAAAACACTGCCCTTTACGATTTTTCTGGAATCAAATTCCAGGGCCGCAACTTCCCTGTTGGTTACACCAACCAGGTTTAAAATCGTTACGCCATATAATATTTCCTGCAACTGCATGTTATTTCAATTCAATTTGTACACCGAGCCCTTTGCTGATTTTTGATCCAGGCTCGATAGATTGTTTAACCACTTTTCCACTTCCCAACACTGCAGTTTTCAAACCTGCATTCCCCAATAAATAGAGTGCATCTTTTAAACCCATTCCGCTTACATTCGGCATAATGCCTTTTACGGAACTATATTCCTGATATACCAACCCATTGCTGGTATCTATACTATTAAAATAATCGCCCTTGGCAGCATACAAAGTTTTAATACCCAAAGACTTATAGACTGTTTTTACCGCATCTGTTTTTCCTGATTTTGCTTCGGGGGCCTTCGTATTACCCACAAAATGCTCTTCAGTATAATTTTTTGAAAGCGACATATCGCTGGCATAGATCCGGTCAGCAATTTCTTTAAAAGGCGGACCTGCAACTAAAGCCGCATAATAAACACCTTTAGGATCGTTTATAACTACAATCAGGGAGTATTTAGGATTATCTGCAGGAAAATATCCGCAAAACGAACTTTGATATTGTCTTTTTGCACGATATCCTTTGTTGCCATCGGCTACCTGCGCAGTACCGGTTTTACCAGCTATTTTAAAATATTTTGAAGCCAGTGATTTACCTGTACCTTCTGTGAAGACACCTTCCAGCATGTTACGCATTTTACCAAGCGTCTCATCGGATGCGATTTGATCATTAATTACCCTTGCTTGAAATTGTTCTATCGGATTGCCAAGCTTCCTGATCTCTTTCACGAAAATTGGTGCAATCAGCTTTCCGTTATTCGCAATGGCGTTGTAAAAGGTCAGCATTTTTAATGGCGTCAACTGCATCTCATAACCATAAGCCATTTGCGGCAGGGTTAAATTTTTGTTCCAGCTTTTATTTTTCGGGCTCTTAACTACCGGCTGTGCCTCACCAGGAATCTGTAAACCCAACTTTTCATTCAGGTGCCAATCATAAAGGTGATCGGTAAACTTAGCCTGATCATTTCTATAATTGGTGTTTACCAATTGTGCAATCGCTGCATTAGATGATTCTGTAAATGCTTTTTTAACGGTCACCACTCCGATACTTCCATGTGAATCCTTGATCAGCTTTCCAGGCACCTGATAGTTGCCCGTATTAACCATAGTATTGGTATCTACCAATCCATCTTCCAGCAAAGCCATGTAAGAGGCTACCTTAAACGTAGATCCAGGATCCTGGTTTCCAGCAATTGCATAGTTAAAGGTCTCTTTATATTCACCTTTTGCTACTTTGGTATAGTTAGCAATGGCACGAACTTCGCCAGTTGCAACCTCCATCAAAATCACTGTACCATGGTGCGCATCACTTGCAATAAGCTGTTTCTCTAATGCGCTTTGCGCCAGATCCTGCATGTTAATATCGATGGTTGAAATGATATCAGCACCTTCCTTCGATGCAATTTCCGCATCTTCGTTAATCGGAATCCATACCCCACCAGCGGTGCGCTGAACTAATCGTTTGCCGCTTTCACCGTTAATATATTTTCCATAAGCGCCTTCCAGACCAACCCCGTTTTCTACATTGGCATTTTTGTAGCCAATGGTACGTTTGGCCAGAAACTGAAAAGGCAGAATTCTTTTATTCTGCTGAATGGCGATTAAGCCTCCGGTATACTTACCAATATTAAATAATGGGAAACTGCGGACCGCTTTAAGATCCTGATAGTTCACCTTACGTTTCAACAGTAAGTAGCGAACAGAATCCTGTCTTGCGCGGCGAAAAATGCGCGCATATTCCTTAGGACTTTTATCCTTAAAGAATTGGGACATTTTAATGGCCAAAGAATCTACTTTAGCATAAAAAACCTCATTCTCCGTAATACCACCGGCATACAAATCCATACGCAACTCATATTCAGGAACAGAAGTAGCCAGCAAGCTGCCATCGTTAGAATAGATATTCCCACGGGCAGGCTCAATGTTGATATACTTTGTAGAGAGGCTATCGGCCATGGCACGCCACTTTCTCCCCTCTACAAACTGTACATCGCAAAGTCTGATCAATACCGCCACGGCAAGCAGTACAATCAGGCCGAAAGCCAGATAAACACGTAATAATATGTTTGCTCTAATGTTCATTATTGCTGATAATAATTTTCCTTGGCGGCTCTGTCAATGTTTTTATACCCAGGGTATCTACCTTTTTCGCTACTTCAGTCAATTTGCTTTTAAACATCAAATCAGCCTTCAACGACTTATATTCCCAACTTAACTCTTTAACTTCTTTATTCAGTTTATCAATATTGCGGATGTTTTTCATAGCCATATGACTATTGCCGATATACAGCATCCCTAAAAGGGATAAAAACAACAAAAACGGCAACATCTCCGTTGCAGCTTCTTTACTCACACCACCCTCACTAATCAGCTTTTTGAAAAATTGTCCGGCACCTAATTTTTGCTCCGCCGGCTTTTTCTTTGGCCTTTCCTTTCTGACCTTAATTATCGGCTCTTCCGACAATTCAGGCTCTTCCTCCTCATATTGTTTGAACTGGTTACTCATATCTTTTCTCCAATTCTCAATTTTGCACTTCTGGAACGGCTGTTATCCACCAATTCTGCGTCATCAGCAACAACCGCTTTCCGCGTTACTACATTAAATGGCTTCAACTGATTTCCAAAAAAGTCTTTCTCTACATCCCCTCGTACTTTTCCTTTGGCAATAAAATTTTTCACTGGCCTGTCTTCCAAAGAATGGTAAGACATCACAACCAATCTGCCCCCCGGTTTTAAAACCTCAGCAGTCTGCTCCAGGAAGCTTTCTAAAACTTCAATCTCTTTATTTACTTCAATACGCAAGGCTTGAAAAACCTGCGCCATGTATTTATTTTCTTTTCCCTTAGGGATATGTGCCGCTATAGCCGTTTTAAATTCCGCAAGGGTATTAATGGGTTGCGCTATTCTTGCCGTAACCACCGCCTTTGCTAAAGATTTCGCATTTTTTACTTCCCCGTAAATACCAAAGATCCGGTGCAACTGCTCCTCACTGTAGGTATTTAAAACCGTAGCAGCAGTTCGTTCGCCCTGCTGATCCATACGCATATCCAGGGTAGATTCAAACCTGGTTGAGAAACCACGTTCAGGCTCATTGAACTGATGAGAAGAAACACCAAGATCTGCAAGAATACCATCAACAGCTTTATAACCCAATAAACGAAGGTTGTTTTTTAAGAATGCGAAATTCTGATCTACAAAATGAAATCTCGGATCGTCAATTTTATTGCGTTGTGCATCAGGATCCTGATCAAAAGCAATCAACACACCATCTTTGCCTAAATGTTTGAGAATTTCACGAGAGTGACCACCACCACCAAAAGTAACGTCAACATACACGCCGTCTGGCTTAATGTTTAAGCCATCAATGCAGGCCTGTAGTAAAACTGGTACGTGGTAATTAGTTTCCATAACCCTCCTTGCTTTTATTTCCCATCACTTCTTCCGCCAACATTGCAAAACTTTTCGGATCTTCATCAAACAAAGCTTCATACGAGGCCTTGTTCCACACTTCAATTTTGTCAAGCTGACAAGCCAATACCAATTCAGAATTATTGGAAATCCCAACAGCGTCCATTAAAGATTTCGGAAGATTGATCCTGCCGGCGGCATCCATAACCAATTCCGTGGCGCCACGGGTAAAAAGTCGGATAAAATTTCTGTGTTTTTCTTCGTATTGATTTAGCTTTGACAGCTCATCGACTTTTTGCGCCCAGACATTTTTCGGGTAGATCACCAGATGTTTTTCAAACCCCCTGTTTATCACAAGTCCCTCCTGGTCAACATTTGGCAATTGCTTTTTTAGTGCTGAAGGCACCATCAGGCGACCCTTAGCATCTAATTTGCAATCATACTCTCCCAGTAGTTGAACCATTACCTTATCTGTACTTTTTAGTTAGTGTAAAATTAAGTACTTCTACCACTTTTTACCACTTTCTACCACAAAAAGTTTTCAACATGTAATATTTACTTAAATTACGGCCTGGCGGCTATTTTTAAGCGGTTTGTATGGTGGGAAGAATTCCCACAACCAAACTAATTTTTAGGCAAATGGCAGGGAAATATAGAAAGTCGACCCATTTCCAGGTGTACTTTCTGCCCAAATTTCACCTCCATGTGCATGCACGATTTTTGAGGCAATATACATGCCCATACCGAGGCCGGAATGCTTACTTATGACCTCTGGTTCCCGATAAAATTTATTGAAAATCTTCGAAATTCCTTCCGCGGAAATGCCAATTCCTTCATCTTTTATGGACAGTGTAAGCGTTCTGGAAGCCAGATTATTTTTAGTTTCCAGGTAGATTTTAGTACCTGGATTGGAGTATTTTGCCGCATTACTTAACAAGTTACTCAACACTTGTTCCAGCCTTAATTCATCAATAAAGATCAACTCCGTATCCGCACAATCCATAACCAGTTCATGGTTTGGTATTAAGTGCTGTAAATCATCTATACGTTGCTTTAAATAAGCACTAAAATCTATCTCCAGCATCTCATACTCCAGCTTACCAATTTCAATTTTAGCAGAATCCAGTAGCTGTAAAGCAAGGGTTGATAGTTTCGAACATTGTGCGTTCATCTTTTCCACGATAGACTGTGCCTGTTCTACCGTTTTCACCTTCGGCGACAGGGCAAGTTGTCCATAGGCTTTAAGTATCGTGATGGGCGTTTTAAGCTCGTGACTCGCCATGGATATAAACTCAGATTTAAGCTCATTCATCACCTTGGAGGCTCGAAGTTCCGCCTCCTGCATCTCTGCCTTCAAAAACAGCTCATTTTTGCTGATTTTAAGGATTTCATAAGGTGATACCGGACCATTTTGCTCCAATGCACCAACAATCTGCAAAATTTTGCTTCTATTAAGATTTAACGATTTAGGCAATCCAATAGAAAACTCAATACAGATTTTGCCATCGGCTTCTGAAGTCTCAAAAAACGGTACTAATTTCTTTGCATAGATAAAATTGGCCGGATCGATGGCTTCTTCAGCTGCTGGATAACTTACTTTACAAAAAAGCTTATAACGTCGGTCAAGTTCCTCAATACCAATACACAGCACACCATTATCGGTATGCTCTGTCATCACCCTCACCACCTCTGAAATTGCACTGGCAAAGATGCTCCTGGTAGAAAGATTTAAATGCAGTAGTTCGGTGATTTTCAGGAATTTCTGCCCCGACAGCACCACATCCATTTCGTTCTCCAGCGTTACTTCCGCAAGCCTGATCATAACTTATTTATTTTTACAATTACTACCGACATATCGTCTGTTTGCCTGGCAAAATCTTTATAAATAGCTGCCGCGATAATGATTGGATCGTATCGTTGGATTAAGGGATACTTTGCGATGTCCCATCGGGTTTTGATGCCGTCTGAACAAAGTATGATAAACCGGTAATCTTTTGCAGATATTTCGTGACTCGTCATGGTGTTCGGAATATTATGCCCAATAATGCCATTATAGGGCATCACGTTCTTACATTCTCCGTTGTTCATGATCTTCGAAGAAATATTGCCAACACCAAGCAGTGTAAAACTATCTTTTTCCCCATTATAAACCAAAATGGTACCTACCCCACCCCTGGTCTTTTTCAAAGGCGGATGCAGATATCTTATGATTTCAGCAGGATCATTCGCCGGACACAACTTGAATTGATTAAAGGCCTCTTCTACCGCCTTATTTGCCTCAATTCCATGACCCAGTCCATCTAAGAGCAATAACTTAAAATAGCGGTCAGAAAATTTATAGGTAAATCCATCACCGCTCACTTTCTCCGAAGGTTTTGGTACAACAATACCCCGAACTACCACCCTGCGGTTTTCTGTTCGAGCATCGGTCTTGTAAATGCGCGAAACCAGAATGGTACCCCAGCCTTTCAGCGAGTAAATGCTGAAAAAGTCAGACATTCTCTTGATACTTCCCAAACCATGACCAAGGGTGCTTCCTGATGAAACACCATCCATCAGCATATGATTAAGGTCACTGATTCCAGGACCATTATCAATGGCGATAATCTCTATGTATTGATCATTACCAAGCCCCTGGACAGCACAAAGCACTTCCCCACCATTGGTATACTTATCCAGATTGGAAGTGATTTCCGCAACAATTAAATCCAGATGGGCGATTTTAATTTCCGAAAACTCAGCTGCAACAGCCTGTTTATGTATTCCTTTCCGAAGTAAAGCAAAATAGCTACGGTCAGATGCCATGTAGCTGGTATAATTATTATTAACCATTACACCATTTTATAATAGAGACTTTTGTACCCACCCCCACTGTTGATTCAATTTCAAACTCGTTTACCAATCTCTTTGTACCTGGCAGACCCAGGCCAAGGCTTTTACCTGTCGAGTAACCATCTTTCATGGCCAATGCAATATCTGGAATGCCCGGTCCTTCATCAATAAAAGTTAATCTAACACCCAATTGATTTTTTCCAGAAACAGTCTCTATAAATACTTTTCCGCCGCGACCATATTTGAGCATGTTCCGCACCAGTTCACTGGCTGCTGTAATGAGCTTGGTTTGGTTAACCAGACCCATTTTTAATTTGACGGCACATTCTTTAACACGATTCCTAAACGGTACCACATCTTGATCCTGCTGGATCAACATGGATTGTTTAGTGATCACGCTGATCATCTGTGCTTTCTTCATCGTCATCCTGGTTATTATATTCATCCAGGTTAACTTTTGATCTCAGTAAATCCATGCCACGCTCCACATTCAGCGCAGTATGTACCCCTGTTAACGGTAAACCAAGTTCAATTAGTGTAATGGCAACTGCTGGCTGCATACCAACAACAACCGTTTCGGCATCAAGGATCTTAGACATGCTTGCAATGTTTCCAATAATGCGACCCATAAAAGAATCTACAATAGAAACCACGGAAATGTCAATCAATACACCTTTTGCATTCGTGTCACTGATGGTTTTAATCAAATCTGCTTCCAGATTCAGCGCCAGGCGATCATAAAGATCGACTTGAATGGTGACCAATAAAAATGGTCCCATTTTTAAAATAGGAATTTTTTCCATCTTACTATTTCACCCCCACTAAAGTCTGCTGTTTTCTCACCTCAAGTTTAAGTGTCTGGAAAGAGAATTTCAAAGCATGCGCCAAAGAAGCTTTTGTTATGATATTAGACAGGTCTATACCAAGGTGAACGATGGTTTGAGCGATTTCCGGACGAATTCCACTGATCACACATTCAGCACCCATTAAACGGGTTGCGGCAACCGTTTTCATCAGATGCTGGGCAACCAAAGAATCTACAGCAGGTACACCGGAAATATCCAGTATGGCAATGCTGCTGCCGGTTTCAACAATAGCTTCCAAAAGGTTTTCCATCACCACCTGCGTCCTTGCGCTGTCTAAGGTTCCGATAATTGGTAAAGCCAAAATACCTTCCCATACCCGAATCACTGGTGTTGATATTTCTGAAATTTCATCAGTTTGTCTGATAATCACTTCTTCACGACCACGAATAAAGGTTTCGAAGGTGATGATGCTAAAATTATCAAATAAATTATAAATGTTTTTTGTTGCCGCTAATAAAGCAGCAGGATTTGATGAAAGTTCAGTTTCCAGAACTTCTAGAATTGCATTTTTAAGGCCATTAACAAAAATACCTGTTTCTTTAGGACTAAATCCTAATTTGGCTCTGGTTATAGAAACGTCTGATAATGCTTCGATTACTTCATCGAATTCAGGCGCATCAATATTATTGATATTTTGTTCGTTAAGATTGCGTAATAAAGCACTTAGAATTTCTTCCGACTGCTCTTTAATTTCTTCGCTGCTGATTAAATCATCGTTTAAAGCCTGAGAGCTGAATTGATTGTCCACCCAGTTTTTTAAAATCAGGCTTTTTGACTTTTTTAAGATTTCAATGATATTTGATTCCATCTGTTAATTTATAAAAAACAAAGATAGCATAATGATTAACTAATTGACCGCAAGGACGAATTAGCTAATCACTAAACTATATGTAAGTAAACTGGAAGTTTAAAGACTGGTTATTAACCGATGATATTGGTTTGCAACCATTTAACACTGGCTGCAGGTTCATCAATGGACTTGGCTCCATCCTGTTCTATGAAGGTATGCTGCACACCAGACAGGCTGGAATTTTCAAATATCCGCTTAAATTCTACCTTTCCCTGACCAACCGGGCAAGGACGTTTGGTTGTAGGATTAATATCCTTGACATGCCATAGCGGGAAACGGCCGGGATACTGTTTAAACATTGCTACCGGATCCATACCTGCTTCGGTGGCCCAGGCAAGATCCACCTCCATAAACACCTGATCTTTGTTGGTCTGCCCTAATATATAATTATAGGCACTAACCCCATCAATCTCTGTAAATTCGGATTGGTGATTATGGTATGCAAACTTCATTTTTTGTTTTGCA
>Ga0308160_10001913_pt1 | contig 27016 bp, 24 predicted proteins | sample PhyFR1_FD_201036 | JGI IMG/M metagenome (GOLD analysis project Ga0308160, IMG submission 201036) | Phyllosphere microbial communities from UC Gill Tract Community Farm, Albany, California, United States - DLSLF.R1 | ecosystem: Host-associated > Plants > Phyllosphere > Unclassified | place: USA... | reverse complement strand
GCAGTGGAATCCGCCGTCGCTGGCGCAGGTCACGCCCGCCATGGTGGCGCGCTTCTTCGAGCCGGTGTGGCCGGCGTACGCGCATCCGCTCAGGCATCTTGCATGAACGCTTGCATGCATACCCGTTTTCGCGTGACACGCCATCGATGAGGTGTGAAGATCGGGCCATTCACGAACCGATGAGGAAGACCGATGCGCCTGACTGCTGTCTTGATCGCGATGACCTTGTGCGGCGCTGCCGCCGCCCAGGATTACCGGCCCGCATTCGACCCGAGCAAGCTGAAAGGCCCGGCCGCGGGGCCTGCCAATGACATCATGGTGCTGGGTTCGCCCCATCTGTCGCAGTTGCCCAGGACGATCGAGCCATCCAGCCTGGCCCTGGTGATCGAGCGGCTGGCGACCTGGAAGCCGCAAGCGATCGCGATCGAGGACCGCCCCGGCACGCAGTGCGATTTCATGCGGCGCTATCCCACGCGTTACAAGGAAACCACCGACGGTTATTGCAGCGAAACGGCGCTGGCAAAGGCGGCGATCGGACTGGATGTGCCGGCTGCCACTGACGAAGCCGAAAAGCTGCTCGGCGCCTGGCCGGCAACGCCGACGCCCGCGCAGCGCCGGCGCCTTGCCGCTGTGTTCCTGGCCGGTGGCGAACGCGCGTCAGGCCTGGTCCAGTGGCTGCGCCTGGCGCAGGGAGAACGCCGTGTAGGCGATGGCCTGGATGCAGTGCTGGTCGAGCAGCTGCGCAAACTCGAGGTGCGGCGCGACGAAAGCACGATGATTGCCGCGCGCCTGGCCGCCCGGCTAGGGCATGAGCGTGTGTATCCGATGGATGACCAGACGGCGAGTCGTCCTTACCGTGATCGCAAGGCGGCTGGCGAAGCGATCATGAAGGCCTGGGACAACCCGGCCAACAAGAAACGCAAGGCGGCCGACAGGATGCTGGAACAAGGGCTGGGCAGCGCGGAAGGCATGCTGGCGCTGTACCGCGCCTTCAATTCACCCGAGCATATCGCTGCCACGTTCGAGGTCGACTTCGGCCCGGCCATGAACGAGCCGTCGGCGCAGCGCTTCGGCCGCGAGTACGTCGGCTATTGGGAGACGCGCAACCTGCGCATGGCGGCCAATATCCGCGATGTGCTGGCGGTGACGCCGGGCGAGCGCCTGCTGGTCATTGTCGGCGCATCGCACAAGGGCTACCTGGAAGCGTATCTGCATCAGATGCATGATGTGCGGATCGTGGATGCGGCGCCGTTGCTACGCTGAAGTCCAAGGCTGCCCGCGCACGCGCCAATGATGCCGGTCCGCGCTGCCGGATATCAGGCCGTCGGATTCTTCGGCTGCTCGCGATGCCGCACGATCACGCGCTCGGTCGCGCCGAAATAGTCGCCCAGGTGCTCGGCCATGTACACCGAGCGATGCTGGCCGCCGGTGCAGCCCACCGCCACCGTCAGGTAGCTGCGGTTATCGGTCTTGAACGACGGCAGCCACTTGGCGACAAAGCCGCGGATATCGGCCAGCATCTCGATCGCGCTCGGCTGGGAATCGAGGAAGGCGATCACCGGCGCGTCCTTGCCCGTCAGCGGGCGCAGCGCCAGGTCGTAGTACGGATTCGGGATCGCGCGCACGTCGAACACGAAGTCGGCGTCGAGCGGCACGCCGACCTTGAAGGCGAACGATTCGAAGAACAGCGTCAACGGCGCATGGTCGATCTCGGCCAGCTCGCGGATCCAGCCGCGCAGCTTGTTGGCCGACAGTTCCGAGGTGTCGATCACATGCCCCAGGTTCTCGATCGACGACAGGCGCTCGCGTTCCTCGGCGATGCATTCGATCAGGGTGCGGCGCGAGGCCGGATTTTCGCCCGGACGCAGCTCGTGCGATAGCGGGTGGCTGCGCCGGGTTTCCGAGAAGCGCGCGACCAGCGAGTGGGTGCTCGAGGTCAGGAACATGACCTTCACCGAATGGCCGTCCTCGCGCAGGCGGCGCACGCTCACCGGCAGCTCGACCAGCGATTCGGCGCTGCGCGCATCGACCGCCACCGCGATCTTGCCGGTGCCGGTCTCGTTGACTGTATTGATCAGGGCCGGCAGCAGCGCGGGCGGCAGGTTGTCGACGCAGTAGTAACCCGCGTCTTCCAGGACATTCAGGGCCACGGATTTGCCCGAGCCAGAGATACCGGTGATGAGGACGATGTGCATGCGGCGATGATACCGCAACCGCTGCCCGCTGGCACGCCGGCGGCGGTTCAGGACCGGCCGATCCGCGTCAGTCGGCGCTCATCGCCTGGCGCTGGCGTTCCATGAATTCCTGCAGCGTGTCGATGCCGCGCAGTTGCAGGATGGTGTTGCGCACCGCGGCCTCGAGCAGCACCGCGATATTGCGGCCGGCCGCCACCGGAATGACAACCTTGCGGATCGGCAGGCCCAGCACATCCTCGGTCGGGAAGTGGAAGGGCAGGCGCTCGACCTCTTCGTCGAGCGCGCCGCGTTTGACCAGGTGCACGATCAGCTTCAGACGCATCTTGCGGCGCACCGCGGTCTCGCCGAAGATCGCCTTGATGTCCAATAGACCCAGCCCGCGCACCTCGAGCAGGTTCTGCAGCAGCGGTGGACAGCGGCCCTCGATCATGTTCGGCGCGATGCGCGAGAATTCGACGGCGTCGTCGGCCACCAGGCCATGCGAGCGCGAAATCAGTTCAAGGCCGAGCTCGCTTTTGCCGAGGCCCGAGTCGCCCGTGATCAGCACGCCAACACCGAGCACGTCCATGAACACGCCATGCATGATCACGCGCTGGGCCAGTTTCTTCGACAGATACACGCGCAGGAAGTCGATCACCTGCGCGGCCGGCAGTGGGGTCGAGAACAGGGGAATGTTCTGCTCGTCGCAGATGGCGAGGATGTCGGGCGGGGTTTCCAGGCCTTGCGCGATGATCAGGGCCGGCGGTCCGCCGCCGATCAGTTCGCCGATCACGTGGGTCCGTGAATTGGCCTTGAGGCGGTGGTAGTAATTCAGTTCCTGGTGCCCGAACACCTGGATGCGGCCCGGATGGATCAGGTTCAGGTGGCCGACCTGGTCGGCGGCCGAGGCGGCGTCGCCGGCGATCTGGCGTTCGCCACCGGGAAAGCCCGCGAACCAGCCAAGCTGCAGGCTGTCGCGGTTGTCGTCGTACAGCCGTTGAATGGTCAGCGGGGACTGCAGCATGGGCATTGTTGTCGTCGCAAAAAGGAACGCACGGCCCTATTGCCGCGCGATCGGGAGACGACCAGTTTAACCCAGAGCCTGGAGGCTGGGTTGCCAGTTGATAATACGCTCATGCACCGATTTTGGATCGGGATCATTGGACAGCGCGGTGCGCACGGCTTCGTCCGAGAACAGCTCGGCGATCTCGGACAGGATCTCGAGATGCTGCTGGGTGACGTGGTCCGGGATCAGCAGGAAGAACAGCAGGCTGACCGGCTGGCCGTCGGGCGACTCGAAGGGAATCGCCTCGCGCAGGCGCACGAACGCGGCCAGTGGCGCTTTCAGGCTCTTGCTGCCCTTGATGCGGCCGTGCGGCACCGCGACGCCGTGGCCCAGGCCGGTAGAGCCGAGGCGTTCGCGTGCGAACAGGTTTTCCGAGACGATCGAGCGGGCGATACCGCAGTTGTTCTCGAAGATCAGGCCGGCTTGCTCGAAAGCCCGTTTCTTGCTCGACACTTCGATGTCGAGTTGAACGTTCTCGAGCGAGAGGATTTTGCTTAGATTCGTCATAACGTGGGGTGCGATGCACAAGTGGAGTGCTTGCGAGCACGGATTATAGGCCTGTTTGCGGCCCGAGACACTCGAATTCGCGACAGTTTCGCCTTCTCGCCGAAAGGTCGCACGACACCCGTCAAAACGGGCAATCCAACAAGTTGACTGGTATCAACAGCGTGGCGCAATTTCCTCGACGAATATGTCATCGAGGCCGGCAATCGTATGCCGGCCACAGGATTGGCCGACGATTGCGTGAGTTAATGATGATAAAACGGGCAGGGCGCCTGGCATCGTAGCGCAAACCCGGATGCCTTGCCTGTGGCTGCCTGTCGCCAAAAACGCACAAGCGTGCTGATCATATCCTGGCAGAAACAGGATATTTACTGGCGCGCGCCACGCAGGTTCGGCGGCATGCCGGTAGTGAAATTGGCGCGCCATGGGTTGATGTCCAGGCCGCCGCGCCGGGTGTAGCGGGCGTACACGGCCAGCTTGCTCGGCTGGCACTGGCGCAGCACGTCCATGAAGATGCGCTCGACACACTGTTCGTGGAACTCATTGTGTTCGCGGAAGCCGATCAGGTACCTGAGCAAGCCTTCCTGGTCGATCTGCGGGCCGACATAGCGGATCTGTACCGTGCCCCAGTCCGGCTGGCCAGTGACCAGGCAATTCGACTTGAGCAGGTGCGAGACCAGGGTCTCCTCGACCGCCCCGTCGCTGTGGTTCGCCTTGAGCAGCTGCGGGGCCGGCGAGTAGGCGTCGACCTCGATGTCGAGGCGATCCAGCAGCACGCCCTCGAGCTCGCCCATCTTGATCTTGCCGAACTCGTCCGGGCTCATCAGGGTGACGTGGACCGGGGCGCCGAAGCCGTTCGACAGGTCGTCGCGCAGCAGGGCCAGCAACGCCTCCGGGCCGGCCAGGCGGGTCTGGTTGAACGAGTTCAGATACAGCTTGAACGACTTCGATTCGATGATGTTCGGCGAATCGGCGGGCGCCGTCACGGTCGCGATCGCGACCTGCGGCTTGCCGCGCAGGTTCAACCACGACAATTCGTAGGCGTTCCAGATGTCGACGCCGAAGAAGGGAAGCGCGCCGGATAGCCCGAGCTCGTCGCGCTTTTGCTGGCGCGCGATCGGGAACAGCAGTTCAGGTGCGTATTGGCTCTGGTAAGCGGAAGATTTGCCGAGTGGTGATTGATCAGGGGTATTCATAGACCTGGGGCGTCAAGCCCCCAAAAACAGTTTGTAGACGGGATTGCTGCTTTCGTCCCAGTAGCGGTAGCCGAGCGAGGCCAGGAAGTCGCGGAACGCTTCCATCTCTGCCTGCGGCACCTGCAGCCCGACCAGGATGCGGCCCACGTCGCCGCCCTGGTTGCGGTAGTGGAACAGCGAGATATTCCAGTTCGGCGCCATGCTGTCGAGGAAGCGCATCAGCGCACCCGGCCGTTCCGGAAACTCGAAACGATACAGCAATTCGTTCTGCGCAAGGGAACTTTTACCGCCGACCAGGTGCCGGATATGCAGCTTGGCCAGCTCGTCGTAGGTCAGGTCGAGCGTCTTGTAGCCGTGTTCCTCGAAGGTGCGCGCGAGCAGGCCCGATTCGCTGCGGCTGCCTACCTGCACGCCGACGAACACATGGGCTTCGCTCTCATGGCTGATGCGGTAATTGAACTCGGTCACATTGCGTGGGCCGACCAGCGCGCAGAAGCGGCGGAAGCTGCCGCGCTGCTCGGGCACGGTGACGGCGAACACGGCTTCGCGCGATTCGCCCAGCTCGGCGCGCTCGGCAACAAACCGCAGGCGGTCGAAATTCATGTTGGCGCCGCACGCCACCGCCACCAGCGTCTCGTTCCTGACCGGCTCGCGGTTCATCTGCGAGCGCTCGATATAGGCCTTGGCGCCGGCCACCGCCAGTGCGCCGGCCGGCTCGAGGATGCTGCGCGTGTCCTGGAACACGTCCTGGATCGCGGCGCAGATGGCGTCGGTATCGACCAGGATGATCTCGTCGACCACCTGCTGGGCGATGCGGAAGGTTTCCTCGCCCACCAGGCGCACCGCGGTGCCGTCCGAAAACAGGCCGACGTCGGTCAGCGTCACGCGCTGGCCCGCTTTCAGGCTGCGTGCCATGGCGTCGGAATCGAGCGTCTGCACGCCGATGATCTTGATGTCGGGGCGGATCTGCTTGACGTAGGCGCCGATGCCGGCGATCAGGCCGCCGCCGCCGATGGCGACGAAAATCGCGTGGATGGGGCTGGACAGCTGGCGCAGGATTTCCATGCCGATCGTGCCCTGGCCGGCGATCACGTCCGGATCGTCGAAGGGGTGCACGAAGGTCAGCCGCTGTTCCTTCTCGAGCAGCAGCGCGTGGTTGTAGGCGTCGGTGTACGAGTCGCCATGCAGCACGACTTCGACGCTGGCGCCGCCGCGCGCCTTGACGGCATCGATCTTGAGTTGCGGGGTCGTGGTCGGCATCACGATCAGCGCGCGGCAGCCGAGGCGGCAGGCCGACAGGGCCACGCCTTGCGCGTGATTGCCGGCCGAGGCGCAGATGACACCGCGCTTGAGCTGTTCGGGCGTCAGGTTCGCCATTTTGTTGTACGCGCCGCGCAGCTTGAAGCTGAACACGCTCTGCATGTCTTCGCGCTTGAAGTAAATGCGATTGCCCATGCGCTGGGACAGCGTAGGAGCGAGCTCGAGCGGCGTTTGTTCGGCGACGTCGTAGACGCGGGCGGTCAGGATTTTTCTGAGATAGTCGGTAGTCATGGTCGGATTGCTGAGGTCATGCCTGCGGGGCAGGCGGGACGGACGACGTGAACTGTTCCGCTAGGGTGGGTGACCGTGGCGCAAAGGTCGGTACGGCGTGCTGGGTGGCAGGCTCGTCGTATCGTGTCGTGACGAAAGTACCGGATCATTATAATGGAGGCCTAACTCATCACCTAAGCTCGCATGATCGAATCCGCTGTCCAATGGCTGCTGGCCTTTCTGGCTGCGCCGACCGTCGGGCTGACCTCCATCTTCATCGTCAGCTTTGTTTCCGCAACGCTGCTTCCGCTGGGCTCGGAGCCGGCCGTGTTCGCCGTGATCAAGGCCAATCCGGACATGTTCTGGCCGGCGATCCTGGTCGGCACGCTCGGCAATACGCTGGGCGGCGCCGTCGACTACTTCCTTGGCTACCGCGCCAAGATCGCCTTCGCGAAGGAGCGCCAGAGCCGCTGGTTCGGCTGGCTCAAGCGCTACGGCGCCAAGACCATGCTGCTGTCCTGGCTGCCGGGCGTCGGCGATCCGCTGTGCACGCTGGCCGGCTGGCTGCACCTACCGTTCTGGCCCAGCGTGCTGTACATGGCGATCGGCAAGTTCGCGCGCTATCTCACCATGACGTTGGCATTGCTGTACGTCCCGGACAGCTTCTGGACCAATCTCGGCGATATGCTGACGCGCGTCTTCGGCTGAATAAGCTCATCGGGTAGCGCGGGCGTGGCAATATCATTGCCACTACTGAAATTGCCCTGAGGACACCCCATGCTCGAACTGCGACCCAGCTGCGAACACTGCACCAGGCCCCTGCCGCCAGCCGCGACCGAGGCGCGGATCTGTTCCTATGAGTGCACCTTCTGCGCCGACTGCGTCGACGCCGTGCTGCTGGGCGTTTGCCCGAACTGCGGCGGTGGTTTCGTGCCGCGGCCGGTGCGGCCGGCCCACGACTGGAAGAACGGCAATTACCTGGGCAACGACCCGGCGCGCATCGCGCCGACCCATCGGCCGCTGGACCCTGCAGCCCACGCCACATTTGCATTAGCCATCAAGGACATTGCCCCAGAGCAGCGCTAGCGTCCCGCACGCTGGAAGAAGTTGAACCGTCATGAGGTCTGTTTTCCGCAACGCCGGATGACGTATGCCATTCGCGTTCTGCAGCTATACGAACGATGCAATGTGCGACTTGCATGCAAATTAAGTTTGGTCTTTAAAAATAGTATAGACATTTTGTTGCGTCGCCCGGCGTAGCAGGTCGGGCCCTGCGCGAGCGTGGTGCAGCGCAATACGCTAGAATGAACATCCTTCGGGCCAGTCCGATCGTCGACCAGAATTCATGAACGCCCCCGCACACATCCATACCCTGCTAGCCGACAACGCACCTGCGCGCCTGCGCGAGATCCCTTATAACTACACCTCGTTCTCGGACCGCGAAATCGTGATCCGCCTGCTCGGTGAGTCATCGTGGGCCTTGCTCGACAGCCTGCGCGGTGCACGCCAGACGGGCCGCTCGGCGCGCATGCTGTACGAGGTGCTGGGCGATATCTGGGTCGTGCGCCGCAATCCCTACCTGCAGGACGACATGCTGGACAACCCGAAGCGCCGGGCCAAGCTGATCGAGGCGCTGCACCACCGCCTGGGAGAAATCGACAAGCGCCGCACCACGGTCGATGCCCAGGATACGGCCGACCTCGGCGGCGATCCGCAGATGGTCGCGACCCGCAGCGCCGCGGTCGAGCAACTCCTGGCCGCCGCACGCCGCGCGGTCGACGACTTCGGCCGCGAGTTCGCCGACACCTACGACCTGCGCAAGCGCGCCACCAAGGTACTGGGCGCTTACACCGACAAGCGCAACATCCGCTTCGACGGCATGCACCGCACCTCGCACGTGACCGACGCCACCGACTGGCGCGTCGAATACCCGTTCCTGGTGCTGCTGCCGGACAGCGAGGACGAGATGGCCGGCCTGGTCAAGGGCTGCATCGAGCTCGGGCTGACCATCATCCCGCGCGGCGGCGGCACCGGCTACACCGGCGGCGCGATTCCGCTCACGCCGATGTCGGCCGTGATCAACACCGAAAAGCTGATCGGCATGGGCGAGGTCGAGATGTCGGCGATGCCGGGGCTGGAGCGTGAATACGCGACCATCCACACCTATGCCGGCGTGGTCACCCAGCGCGTCTCGCAGGCGGCCGAGAAGGCCGGCTTCGTGTTTGCGGTCGACCCGACCTCGGCCCATGCGTCCTGCGTGGGCGGCAATATCGCGATGAACGCGGGCGGCAAGAAGGCCGTGTTGTGGGGCACGGCGCTCGACAACCTGGCCTCGTGGCGCATGGTCGATCCCAACGGCGACTGGCTCGACGTCACCCGCATTGCCCATAACCTGGGCAAGATCCACGATGCGCCGACGGCCGAGTTCCTGCTCGAATGGACGCACCCTTCGGTAAAAGGCGCGCCCAAGGGCAAGCCATTCCGCACCGAGACCCTGACCATCGAGGGCAAGCGCTTCCGCAAGGAAGGCCTGGGCAAGGACGTCACCGATAAATTCCTGTCCGGCCTGCCGGGCATCCAGAAGGAGGGCACCGATGGCCTGATCACGTCCGGCCGCTGGATCCTGCACAAGATGCCCAAGTTCACGCGCACCGTGGCGCTGGAATTCTTCGGGCAGGCGCGCGACGCGATCCCGTCGATCGTCGAGATCAAGGATTACCTGGACAGCCTGCCGAAGAACGGCAATCCGGCGTTCTCGACCCTGCGCCTGGCGGGCCTGGAACACCTCGACGAGCGCTACCTGCGCGCGGTGGGCTACGCCACCAAGTCGAAGCGCGGCGTGCTGCCCAAGATGGCGCTGTTCGGCGACATCGTCGGCGACGACGAGAACGCTGTGGCAATGGCCGCCTCTGAAGTAGTGCGCCTGGCGAATACCCGCGTCGGCGAAGGCTTTGTCGCGGTCAGTCCCGACGCGCGCAAGAAGTTCTGGCTCGACCGCGCCCGCACCGCGGCCATCGCGCGCCACACCAACGCCTTCAAGATCAATGAAGACGTGGTCATTCCACTGAACCGCATGGGCGAGTACACCGACGGCATCGAGCGCATCAACGTCGAGCTGTCGATCAAGAACAAGCTGCAGCTGGTCGACCAGCTGCGCGCCTACCTCGCGAGCGACAACCTGCCGCTGGCCAAGAGCGACGACGCCAGCGGCGACGGCGGCGTGGACCGCGACGAGATCATGGGCGACCGTCCGCTGCAGGCGCGCGCGCTGGTCGACCTGGTCGACCAGCGTTGGACCTTCATTCTGGCCAACCTCGATGCGCCGCTGGGCGAGGTCCGGCACCAGTTGCAGTCGCTGGGCCTGGACCACCTGGACGAGGCGATCACGCAGCGCCTGGCGATCCAGCCCGACGCGGCGCTGTTCGACGCCGTGCAGGACCACACCGTGCGCGTCTCCTGGAAAGCCGAGCTGCGCGCGCCGCTGCGCCAGATCTTCAATGGCGCGGCCTACCAGTGCATCCTCGACGAAGCCACCGCGATCCATGCGCGCGTGCTGCGCTCGCGCGTGTTCGTCGCGCTGCACATGCACGCGGGCGACGGCAACGTCCACACCAACCTGCCGGTGAACTCGGACGACTACGCCATGCTGCAGGACGCCCACAAGGCGGTCGAGCGCATCATGAAGCTGGCCCGTTCGCTCGACGGCGTGATCTCGGGCGAGCACGGCATCGGCATCACCAAGCTCGAATTCCTGATGGATTCCGAAATCCAGGAATTCCGCGACTACAAGCTGCGCGTCGATCCGGAAGGGCGCTTCAACAAGGGCAAGCTGCTCAACCTCGAAGGCGCGCACGCCGACCTGCGCAACGCCTACACGCCGTCGTTCGGCCTGATGGGACACGAGTCGCTGATCATGCAGCAAAGCGATATCGGCGAGATCGCCAACAGCATCAAGGACTGCCTGCGCTGCGGCAAGTGCAAGCCGGTGTGCACCACCCACGTGCCGCAGGCGAACCTGCTGTATTCGCCGCGCGACAAGATCCTGGCCACGTCGGCGCTGATCGAAGCCTTCCTGTACGAGGAACAGACCCGGCGCGGCGTCTCGCTGCGCCACTGGGAAGAGTTCGAGGACGTGTCCGACCACTGCACCGTGTGCCACAAGTGCGTCACGCCCTGTCCGGTGAACATCGACTTCGGCGACGTGTCGATGAATATGCGTAACCTGCTGCGCAAGATGGACAAGCGCAGCTTCAAGCCGGCCAACCGGGCGGCCATGTTCTTCCTGAACGCGACCGACCCGACCACCATCAACGCCACCCGCAAGGTGATGGTCGACTTCGGCTTCAAGGCGCAGCGCTTCGGCAACCGCATGCTCAAGCAACTGTCGAAACCGCAGACGGCGGCGCCGCCGCCGACCACCGGCAAGGCGCCCGTGCGCGAGCAGGTGATCCACTTCATCAACAAGAAAATGCCGGGCAACCTGCCCAAGAAGACCGCGCGCGCGCTGCTCGATATCGAGGACGACAAGATCGTCCCGATCATCCGCAATCCGCAGAAGACGAATGCCGACACCGAGGCCGTGTTCTACTTCCCGGGCTGCGGCTCGGAGCGCCTGTTCTCGCAGGTGGGCCTGGCCACGCAGGCGATGCTGTGGGAAGTGGGCGTGCAGACCGTGCTGCCGCCGGGCTACCTGTGCTGCGGCTATCCGCAGCGCGGCGCCGGCCAGTTCGACAAGGCCGACAAGATGATGACGGATAACCGCGTGCTGTTCCACCGCATGGCCAACACGCTGAACTACCTCGACATCAAGACGGTGCTGGTCTCGTGCGGCACCTGCTACGACCAGCTGGCGACCTATGAATTCGAGAAGATCTTCCCGGGCTGCCGCATCATGGACATCCATGAATACCTGCTCGAGAAGGGCGTCAAGCTCGAAGGCGTGAACGGCACCCGCTACATGTACCACGACCCTTGCCACACGCCGATGAAGCTGCAGGACTCGATGAAGACGGTGAATGCGCTGGTCTCGACCCATGACAACGTCAGGATCGAGAAGAACGACCGCTGCTGCGGCGAGTCGGGCACGTTTGCCGTGTCGCGTCCCGACATTGCGACCCAGGTGCGTTCGCGCAAGGAAGTCGAAATGGTCAAGGGCGCCGACAAGCTGCGCGCCGACGGTTTCACGGGCGACGTCAAGATCCTGACCAGCTGCCCGTCGTGCCTGCAGGGCCTGAACCGCTACAACGACGATTCGGGCACCACCGCCGACTACATCGTGGTCGAGATCGCGAAACACCTGCTGGGCGAGAACTGGCTGCCGGAGTACGTGGCGCGCGCCAACAACGGCGGCATCGAAAGGGTGCTGGTATGACGGCGCTGCGCGAACCTGGCTGCGAACTGTGCGCGCTCGCCGCGCCGGTCGCCTGGTGCGGCGAGAAGTTCAGCGTCATCGTGGTCGACGACGCCAGCCATCCCGGCTTTTGCCGCGTGATCTGGCATGACCACGTGCGCGAGATGAGCGACCTGTCGCGCGACGACCGCCTGCTGGTGAACGAGGCCGTGTTCCTGGTGGAGGAGGCGGTGCGCGAAGTAATGCAGCCGCTGAAGGTCAACCTGGCCAGCCTCGGAAATGTGGTGCCGCACCTGCATTGGCATATCATTGCGCGCTACGCGGACGATGCGCAGTTCCCAGCCCCCGTATGGGCGCCGGCGGTGCGCGAGACCGATCCGGCGATCCTGGCCGCGCGCCGCGCGCTGGCCGAACAACTTGGCGCCGCCATCGCGCGCCGTTTTCATTGAATAGAGATTGTGTATGCCTAATCCAACCGAACTGACCGTCCACCAGAAGTCGCGCGTGCTCGACATCGCCTACGACGACGGCGCCGCCTATTCCATCCCGTTCGAGCTGATGCGCGTGTACTCGCCATCGGCCGAAGTGAAGGGCCATGGCCCCGGCCAGGAAGTCCTGCAGCTCGGCAAGCGCGAAGTCGGCATCGCCGACGTCGAGCAGGTCGGCAACTACGCAATCAAGCCGACCTTCTCGGACGGCCACGATAGCGGCATCTTCAGCTGGGACTACCTGTATGAGCTGGGACGCAGCCAGGCCTCGCTGTGGCAGCAGTACCTGGGACGCCTGCAGGCGGCGGGCTACGACGAAGAGAGCGGCCGTGCGCCGGGCATGCAGCTGGCAGGCAGCGCGCCGGCGAAATCGGGTGGCGGAGGTTGCGGCTCGGGCAGCTGCGGCTGCAAGTAAGCCGATGTAGCGCATTCGTCCACGGCCGCTCCAGGGCGCTATGGGCAGCAATGGCGCGCCACGGCGCGTACCGTTCCCTCTCAGGCCAGCGCGACGCCGCCTGCTTGCTGATCGATTCGGCGGGCGTCGCCCGCTTGCGCGCCGCGCCCATGTAGCAGTGCCGGGCGGGCGGGCAGGCAGCTGAGGTTCGCTGATCGAGTTCGCTGTTCCAGTTGCGGGATCCGGCGGGCAGCGCCAAAACAAAAGAGCACATCCATGGATGTGCTCTTTGTCGTTTGCATGCCCGCTAGCGCGGGCAAGGCAACATCAGGCCTGTGGCTGGATGTTTGCGGCTTGCTTGCCTTTAGGACCGGTGGTGACGTCGAAGGTCACGCGCTGGTTCTCTTGCAGCGACTTGAAGCCGTTGGCGTTGATCGCCGAGAAGTGTGCGAACAGGTCTTCGCCGCCGCCATCAGGGGTGATGAAGCCGAAACCTTTTGCGTCGTTGAACCATTTAACAATGCCAGTAGCCATGTTTTTTTCCCTCAAATAAGTTGTTTTTGCGTTGATGCCCTGCTTGCGTACCTCGGACAAAAACCTGGGCCACGCTCTACATTGCAAATCCGATTATAGAGACTAATTATTAAAACGGAAGCAAGTTTTTTCAATCGTGCGGATATTTACCACAAGTCGTACGAAACGCATGTCCTGTACGCAGTGAAAGTTGCTCAAAATGTCATCGGCACGCGCAGCGTCAGTGTGACGTCCGGGGTATCGCGGGTCACGCCGGCGCCCACCGCGATATTCAGCGTGCGTTTCGGGCTCAAGCGGTAGGAATAGCCCAGCAGCAGCGTGCCGAGCTGGGTGCGCACCGAGCCGGCCACTGCTTCGCCGTTCTGCTTCATGCGTGCGATGGTGCTGTGGTCGTAGCCCAGGCTGAGCGAGGCCTTGTCGTTCAGCGCCAGGCCCATGCCGAAGTTGAAGCCCAGCACATAGCCCGGCTCCAGCGTGCCCAGCGGCTCGCGCACGCCGTTGCGCACCAGGCGCGTCACGTCTTCGCGCTTGAAGTTGTGGACATAGCTCAGGTTGCCGAAGAAGACGGCCGGGTCGGACGGATACAGCCAGGTCAGCGTGCCCTGCAGCGAGTGGAAGCCGGAACCGGTCGGCAGGTCGAGCGGCAGGCCGGTGCCGGTCACGTTTTCGCCGATGCAGCGGCGGTCGCAGTCGGTGACGACCTCGAATGGATCGCGCCCGGTGCGGCTCTTGTAGCGCAGGCCGGCGATGTAGTAGCCCTTGTCGGCGCCGCCGTTGTTGAGCTGGTAGCGGCCGGCGAGCTCGATGTCGCCCATGCCCTTGCCCGAGGTGTCGAACACGCGTTCGACCGCGGTGCCGGTGAACAGTTCGCGGCTGACGGTGGCGTCCGAGCGGTAGACGTAGGGCACCTTGACCTCGACTTCCATCCGGTTGTTGATGCCGGTGCGGCCGGTGATCGCGGTGGTGAAGGTGTTGCGCTTGATCTCGCGCACGTCGACCAGGCCGATCAGGATCGCGGGGATCACGGTGTAGCCGACCAGGGCCACGCGGTTGCTCGACGAATAGCCGTACTGCACCGACGGCTCGAGCACATAGGTGCCGCGCGCGGTCAGCACGCCCGGCTGGTCGCCGATCGGCGCGACTTCCGGTGGGCGGTTCGGCTCCTGGCGCGCGTTCCCGGCCTGCTGCGGCGGGTCTTGCCGGGCCGGGCGCTGGGCCTGGGCCTGGGCCGGCGCGGCCGGCTGGCCGGCCGCCGGGGCCGGCAGGTTCGGCTGGCCGGGGCGGGGCTGCGGCGGCAGCGGGGCGGCGACGCCGCTGTCGGCGGGCGGCATGACCGGTGGCTGGGCCACCGGCGCCTGGCCGCTCATCGCGCCGCCGGTGCCGCGCTGCTGCGACAGCAGCACGCCGTCGGCCAATGCCGTCGGCACCGCGAACGGGGCGCCGGACAGTGGCGTGGCGTCATCGGCGATCCGTTCGCGCGCCGCCAGCGCCGCAGTGGCCGGCGGGGTAGCCGGCGCCTGCATGCGCTGCAGCTGTTCACGCTGCGCCTTGAGTTCCTCGACCAGACGATTCACCAATGCCCGCTGTTCGGCCAGCTCGTTCTTGAGCTGGGACAGTTCATTCCTGTTTTCCTGCAGGCTGCTGCTGTCGACCGCAGTCTGTTGGGCGAGCACGGGCGGCGCCAGGAGGGCGGCCGCCAGACCGGCGGCGCCAAGCCGCGCGATATGTGGATACATCAGATCTCCGAATGGTTGTTGGTAAATTTACAAAATTATAAAGTTCCCGGAGAACGCACGACAGCATCGCGTATCGTGCTCTGGAAATTCATGTCCTTGAGCAGCGACATGCTGTTGACGGTCGAGGTGATGGTGGTGGCGGTGCGGATATCCTGGCCATTGAGCGTGTTCTGGATCAGCGTCGCGCCATTCGGCAGGTTCAGGTCGGCCGCGGCATAGTTGTTGCCGCCGATCTGGATCATATGGGCAGCGCCGATCGCGTCCTGCGTCAGGCGTGCCTGGTCGGCTGTCATTGCTGACAGGTCTGGAATGGCGATATTGGTGCGCGCCAGGATTTCCCCGTTGACCGACACCACGCGCTCGATGCCGAGCGAGAGCGACAGGCCGCCGGCGATCTCGAAGCCGCCGCGGGTCTTGTCCAGCGCTTCGGCGTCGACCGGTTTTCCGAAGCGTTCGGCGGCGTGCGGCGCCGGCACGGCGCCCAGCAGGCACAGCATGCCGAGCAGGGCGGCGCGGCCGCTCTGGAAACAGGAACTGGGATGTGGCCGGCGCATGGTGTGTCCTCGTATTAAAAGTCGCCCGGGCCGAACTTCGGCAGCGAGGCGCTGAGCTGGTCCTGGTGCATGCCGGTCCCGAGCGGCGCGCGCGGTGCGCCGCGCCAGTCTTCCGGCGTATTGAAGGCCACCTGGTCCTTGTGGCTGTGGATCACGAACAGGATCTTGTTGCGCCAGATTTCCTGGAACCGCTCCATGCTCACCACGCGGTTGCCGGTGGACGGGTCGCCGATCAGGATGCGGCCGTCCTCGGCGCCCTTGACCACCACGAAGTGGTTGAAGCCGCGGTCGGTGATCAGGACGATGGCCGGGAGTTTCTCGGCGATCAGCTTCTCGATCGGCAGCTTGAAGCCGTCGGCGCGGAAGCCGCGCGTGGCCAGGAAGCGCTGCATGTCGAGCAGCGAAAAACCTTCCTTGTGAATCTTGGTCTTGTCGCCGTTGGCGTACATCTGCTGGAACACGTCCTGTTCCGGCGTTGGCATATGGTAGTGGTGCGACAGCAAGGTGGCCAGCGCGGCGGCGCCGCAGCTGTAGTCGTATTGCTGGCGCAGCGTGCGCTGGAACTTGATGTCCTTGAGGCTGGTGACCGGCACGTTGACGCGCCCGACCACCGCCAGTTCGAGTGCTGGCGCCGGAACTGGCGCCAGCAGGGCGCCGCACAGGGCGGCGAGGAAGAGGCATCGCTTCATGCTCGATCCGGTCCCTATTGCAGTTGCAGGTTGATGACGGTCGCGTTCTGGATCAGGACGTTCGCGCCGGAGTTCTGGATCACGACGGGCAGGCCCGACGCGTTGGCGAACGAACCGTTGTCGATCACGTTCATGCCGGTGGTGATATTGGTCGCCGTGTTGTTGCCGACCGTGCCGCCGAGCGTCGCCTCGGTGGTGATGATGTCGGCGCCGCCCCGCAACTCGCCCAGCACCGCGGCGTCGGTGGTCTTGCCCCAGCCCTTGGCGAGGCCGTCCTCCTGGGCCACGTTCACCTTGGACAGGAAGCCCACGACCACGGGCAGTTTCTCCGGTTCGGCGGCCTGGGCCGCGATCGGCAGCGCCGCGCTTGCCGCCAGCAGGGAAAAGCACATCCGGGTAATCCGTTTCATATTGCCTCGCTCTTGAAGCCGCCACGCGGCGCACAGCCATGGTCATGCGCCGCGTAACGGGGCGGCGCCCGGGCATGGCTGCCCGCGCGCCGCCGGTTTCCAGGTTACTGGCCGCCGCTTGGGGTGCCGCCGGAGCCGCCGACATTCATGTTCGACTGAACGTTGACGCTTTGCTGGATCAGCGAGGAGAAGCCGTTGTTCTGGCTGATGATCGAGATGCCGGCAGCCGATTGCGCGATATTGCTCATCGAGTTCGACATGTCGAACGAGCCTGCGCTCACGTCGTTGGTGCCGCCGTTGCCGCCAGTGCCCGCGCCGCCGAAGCCGCCGGTGCCTGCGCCCGCCACCATCTCGCCGGTCGAGCCGCCGGCGCCGCCGCTGCTCGAGCCGCCCGCGCCGCCTGCGCCACCGGCGCCCGAGGTCGCATCACCCGAGGTGGCCGAGCCGCCCGTTGCCGAGCCGCCGGTCGAGGCGCCGCCGGCGCCGCCGGCGCCGGTGGATGCGGTCGCTTCCGCGCCCGAACCGCCCATGCCGCCCGCGCCAGCCGTGCCGCCCTGGCCCGCGCCGCCGGCGCCGCCGGTGCCGGTTGCACCGTTGCCGCCCATGCCGCCGGTGCCGGCGGCGCCCGAACCGCCCGCGCCGGCCGTGCCGGTCGCGCCGGCGCCGCCGGTGCCGGCCAGCGATGCGCCCGCGCCTGCGGTGCCGCCGGTGGCTGCGCCGCCTGCTGCGCCGGCGCCCGAGGTGTTGGTGCCCGCCGCGCCCGAACCGCCGGCGCCGCCTGCCGCGCCAGCGCCGCCGGCGCCGGCCATCGCGTCACCCGCGGTGCCGGAGCTGGCGCCGCTGGTCGGGCTGCCCGCGGTCGAAGTGCCGCCGGTGTTGGTGGCCGAACCGCTGGCGCCGCCGGTGCCCGCGGTGTCCGAACCCGAGCCTGGCATGCCGCCGGAACCCGAGGTCGAGGTTGCGTCGCCGATGGCTGCGCCGCCGCCGCTGGCGCCGTTCGATGCGGTCAGGGTCGAGCCGCTGGCTGCACCGCCCGCACCGCCGGCTGCGCCCGCGCCGCCTGCCGCGCCTGCGCCGCCATTGGCCGAACCCATGCCGCCCGCGCCGCCGGCGCCGGTGCCGATGGCGCCGTTCGCGCCGCCATTGCCGCCGGCCAGGGCGCCGGTCGCGCCGCCTGCGCCGCCGGTGGCTGCGCCGCCCGCTGCACCCGAACCGCCGTTGGCCGCGCCGCCCGCAGCGCCAGCGCCGCCGGTGCCCATGCCGCCTGCCGCGCCGTTACCGCCGGCAGCGTAGCCGCCGGTTGCGCCGGCTGCGCCTGCGCCGCCAGCCGCGTCGCCCGCGCCCGACGCGCCGCCCGCGCCGCCCGCCGCGTTACCGACGGTCGAGGCGCCGGTCGAGGCCGTGCCGGCCGCAGCGTAGCCGCCGGCGCCGCCCGCCGCGCCCGCCGCGCCCGATGCCGTGCCGCCGGCCGCGCCGGTGCCCGAGGTCGAGCCGCCGTTGCCCACGCCACCGGCCGAGCCGGTGCCGGCCGCGCCGTTGGCGCCGCCGGTGTTCTGGGCGTTGTTGCCGATATTGCTGATGTTATTGCCCGACACATTGCCGGTCAGCGAGCTGGTGGCGGTGGCCGACGAGGTGTTGAACGAGTTGGCGACCGACGAGCTCGAGGTGCCGCCGTTGTTGGCGGCGGCGGCGCCGGCCACGTTGGCGGTGGCGTCGCCCGAGCTGTTGTTCTGGCCCGAGCTGTCCTGGCTGCTGTCGTTGGTGGTGTTGGTGGTGGTCGACGCGGTGCTGGTGTCGTTGCTGTCGATCGTGGTGGTGTTGGTGCGGGTGTCGGACTGGGTGTTCGTGGTGCTGGCGGTGCGGTTGTCCGAATTGTCGACCTGGTTGTTGCTCGTGTTGGTGCTGTTATTGTTTTGCTGGCTGTTGTTGTTGGCCTGGCTGTTGTTGGTGTTGTTGCTGTTGGCCTGGCTGTTGTCCGTGCTGGTGTTCGTGTTGGTATTGCTGTTGGTGCTGCTGTTGTTCGCCTGGCTGTTGTCGGTATTGGTCGAGGAGCTGGTATTCGTGGTCGACGCCGTGTTGTTGCTGTTGCGCGAGTCGGTGACGGTGCTGTTATCGGTATTCGTGTTCATGGTCGAGGTCTGGGTATTGCCGCCGCGGACGTCGCCAACCGTGTTTTCTTGCGCGTGAGCCATGGTGAATGCCAAAGCGATCGCGGTTGCCAGGATAGTGCGCTTCATTATTGCTCCCCTAATGTCACTGTTTAAATTTCCCGACGTCGTCATGACGTACGGTCCACCTGCCTATTAGCAGTTCTCATGCCAACCGAATGATGATTCCGCAAGTGCCTGATTTTGTAGGACTATTTCGATGAGCAGAACGAGAGGAAATGGCAACGATGAAGATGAACAAGAGCTGTCGAACCAGTTGTATCAACCTTGTTACATTGTTGTTAAATAGCTCATGTATCTGTATCAAATTATCACTGCGGCGCGGTGTTCGAGAGGTGACAGCCGCCCCACGGCATGCTGCCCAGAGGCAAGCACGCCGGTGCGAAAAGCCTGTCGAATCAAGGCTGTTGCGTAGGAAGAGGACGACAGGGGAGGTGGAGCGAGGCTTACGACGAGATCGAATGCTTGGCCATCAAACGATACAGTGTCATGCGCGAGACACCCAGGTCGCGCGCGGCCTGGCTGATGTTGTTGCCGCTGCGCGCGAGGCTCTCGCCGATGGCGATGCGCTCGGCCGACAGGCGCGAGTTGCCGAGACCTTCCTTGAGCGGGCAGATCGGGCCGGCGCTGGGCAGGTCGAGGTCTTCCGGCATGATCAGGCGCTGCTCGGCCAGCACCATCGCGCGCCGCACCCGGTTGATCAGCTCGCGCACATTGCCGGGCCAGTCGTAGCGCGCCATCGCCAGCAGCGCTTCGCGGCTGACGCCCTTGAGCTGCGGGCTGCGTTCCTCGGCATATTTATTGAAGATCAGGTCGGTCAGCAAGGGCAAGTCTTCCTTGCGCTCGCGCAGCGGCGGCACGCGGATCGGGAACACGCTCAGGCGGTAGTACAAGTCTTCGCGGAAGCGTCCTTCGCTGACCGCTTTCGGCAGGTTGACGTGGGTGGCGGTGATCACGCGCGCATCGACGGCGATCGTGCGGGTGCCGCCGACGCGGTAGATCACGCGCTCCTGCAAGAAGCGCAGCAGGCTGGCCTGCAGGTCGAGCGGCAGGTCGCCGATTTCGTCCAGGAAAATGCTGCCGCCGGACGCCGCTTCGAGCAGGCCCGGCTTTTCGCGGGTGGCGCCGGTGAAGGCGCCGCGCTCATGGCCGAACAGCTCGGAGTGGATCAGGGCCGGCGACACGGCTGCGCAGTTGATGGCGATGAAAGGACCGCTCGCGCGCTGCGAGCGGCGGTGGATCTCCTGGGCCGCGAGCTCCTTGCCGCTGCCGCTTTCGCCCGAGATCAGCACCGGCGCATCGACCGCGGCAATCTTGTCGATATGGGCGCGCAGGCGCACGATGGCGCTCGATGCGCCGTCGATATGGCCCACTTGCCGCGCTGCCTGGCGCTGGTGCGGCGGCGTGCCCCTGGCCAGCGTCGCCATGCCGTGCGCGTGACCCAGCGAATGCTGGAGACGCAGCCTGTCGACCGGACGGGTGTGGAAATCGAACAGGTGGGCGGCGACCAGTTCGCGCAGCGCCGGCTGCTCGAGCCGCGCTGCATCGAACACGCCGATCCAGCGCGTGTGGTGATGCTGGCGCAGGAAGCGTTCGGTTTCGCTATCGTGGGAACCGTCGCAGCCGTCGAACAGCAGCCCGACGCCGTAATGCTGTTGCGAAAGCACCTTGCGCGCCGCCGCCATGTCTTCGACCACGCACACGTCCCAACCGGCCAGTTCCCCATGGCAGGCGCGGGTCAGTGCGCAGCCTTCACTCGAAATGCACAAGAGACGTTTTACAGACACCGTTTTCCTCGTTATCACTGGATAGCGCGAACTTCGTGTAGTGAGTCCCGGTGCGCAAAGGCATGACTCATCTTTCGGTAACGGCACCGGCGCAGCACCGATTGCCGTCACGCAATGTAAACGTCATTAGACCTGAAATGCGCGCCGCATGTCGCACAAACATTAATAGAAACTTAATGACAAATACGATATTGAACCATGTGTTTCTTTTTTTACATTCCACAAGGTTAAATAATGTTAGTTGCGTGTCATGAATCTTACCGGTCGCAGGGGGTGTGGGGAAGGGTGCGCATGCCGCTACTTCACTGCTGAGCATGGTGTTAGCGCTGCTACGTTGTGACCGTCCAACAAAGACTGCCGATCAGTGCCGGGTGCTACTGGTGTTCATGCACTCGAGCATCGGTTGCCATGGGCGCGGCCGCGAACCGGCCTGCTTGTATAATGTGGCAACCCCCAACCCGCTCGAACATATGACCAATACCACCCACTTCGGCTACAAGACCGTCGCCGAGGACCAGAAGGTCCAGGAAGTCGCCAAGGTTTTCCACTCGGTTGCCGCCAAGTACGACGTCATGAATGACCTGATGTCGGCCGGCCTGCACCGCGCCTGGAAGATGTTCACGATCGCCCAGGCCGGCGTGCGTCCCGGCTTCAAGGTGCTCGATATCGCCGGCGGCACCGGCGACCTGGCCAAGGCCTTCGCCAGGCAGGCGGGCAAGACCGGCGAGGTCTGGTTGACCGATATCAACGAGTCGATGCTGCGCGTTGGCCGTGATCGTCTCTTGAATAAAGGACTTGTCACCCCAACCATGTTGTGTGACGCCGAAAAACTGCCTTTCCCCGATAATTATTTCGACCGTGTCAGCGTGGCCTTCGGCCTGCGCAATATGACGCACAAGGACCAGGCGCTGGCCGAAATGCATCGGGTGCTCAAGCCGGGTGGAAAACTGCTGGTGCTGGAGTTTTCGAAAGTGATCGCGCCGTTGCAGAAACCGTACGATGTGTACTCGTTCTCGGTGCTGCCGTGGTTGGGGCAGCGCATCGCCGGCGACGCCGAAAGCTATCGCTACCTGGCCGAATCGATCCGCATGCATCCCGACCAGGACACCCTGAAGGGGATGATGCAGGATGCCGGACTGGAGCGGGTCCAGTATTTCAACCTGACGGCGGGTGTGGCCGCATTGCACACCGGTATCAAACTGTAGTTTCAACCAGAAGGACGGAGACAATGAAAAAATTCCTGGTCACGACGATGTTGGCAGTCACCGCGTTCTCGATGGTGGCGGACGCCTTCGCCCGGCCAATGGGCGGCAAGCGCTCGATGGGCCGCCAGTCGCAATCGGTGCAGAAGATGCAGCAGCCGGCGCCCGCGCCTGCCCAGAGCATGCAGCGCCAGACCCCGAATTCGGCCGCCCCGGCAGCCGCCGGCGCCGGCGCGGCAGGCGCTGCGGCCGCCGCCAAGAAACCGAGCATGATGCGCAATATCCTGGGTGGCGCACTGCTGGGCCTGGGCCTGGGCGCGCTGCTGTCGCACCTTGGTATCGGCGGCGCACTGGCCAGCATCATCTCGACCATCCTGATGGTCGCACTGATCGGCTTCGCCATCTTCTTCATCGTGCGCATGATTCGGCGCAAGGACACGCCGGCCAATCCGTCGGCTTTCGGCGCGGGTGCGGGTGGCTTCAAGCCGCAGGCCGCGAATACGGGCGCCACGCCAGAGATCGGGTCGGGCTTGCGTCATCAACCGGCGGCTTTCCAGGGCAATGTAGGCCTGGACAAGGCGCGGCCAATGGCGACTGGCGCAGGCGCGGCTGGCTTCGGAGCCGGTGCAGCTGCGGCCGGCGCTGCGCCAGCGCACCAGCAATGGGGCGTGCCGGCTGACTTCGACACCGACACCTTCCTGCGCCATGCGAAATCGTCCTTCATCCGCATGCAGGCCGCCTGGGACCGTGGCGACACCAACGACCTGCGCGAGTTCACTTCGCCCGAAGTCTTTGCCGAACTCAAGATGCAGATCCAGGAACGCGGCGACGTGGCCGACTTCACCGACGTGGTCAATATCGACGCCCAGCTGCTGGGCATCGAGCAGACCGCCACCGACTACCTGGCGAGCGTGCAGTTCAACGCGATGATCCGTAGCGCCAAGGATGCGCTGCCGGAGCCGTTCGTCGAAGTCTGGAATATGTCGAAGCCGCTGTCGGGCCAGGGAGGCTGGGTGCTGGCCGGTATCCAGCAGCCGAACTAAGAGCCTATCCCGGTAGTGGAAGTCGCTCCTGGCGCGCTGGCAAGCGTGTGCTGCGTTGCTCGTCGTTGCATGGCTCGCCATGTGGCCTCCTCGCGCCTTGCCCCCGCCGGCCATGCATCACCATGAGCCTCCTCCCACCTACCGGGATAGACTCTAAGTACCTGCACCAAGTTGGCGGAAATATTTTTCGATAACCATTCCGTGCTGCCGGGTTTGCGCATGGCAAACTGGTAAGATCAAAACCGCCCGCCTCAGCCGGGCGGTTTTGTTTTTTTAAGGTAGTGTTCACATGTTCCCGAGTCTTTCCTCCCTGTCGCCGCAGCATGCCCTGGCGCTGCCCGCGATCGCCGCGATCAATCACCTGCTGGCCCAGGATGCGTGGGCGCGCGCGCTGCTGCAGCGCCATGCCGGCAAGGACGCCTGCATCGACGCCGGCCTGGCACGGCTGCGCATGAAAGTGGCGCGCGATGGCCTGCTCGAGGCGACCGCGGGGGACGCGGCGGGCGACACGGCGGCCAGCGTGACCATCCGCGTCAAGCCGGCCGACCTGCCGCTGATCGCGCAAGACCGCGCGCGCGCGCTGTCGTACGTGAAGATCGAGGGCGACGCCGAGTTCGCCAACGTGATCTCGCAGCTGGCCAATGGTCTGCGCTGGGATGCCGAGCACGACCTGGAAAAAGTCGTGGGCCCACTGGGTGCGCGGCGCTTGGTCATGGGCGCGCGCGGCGCCGTCGGCGGCGTGAATTCGGCCACCAGGCGCCTGGCCGACAACCTGGCCGAGTTCCTGGCCGAAGAGCGTCCAGTGCTGGTGCGCCCGGCCCAGCGCGAGCTGTTCGCGAGTGACGTGGTGCGCCTGCGCGACGACGTCGAGCGCGCCGCCAAGCGCATCGCGCGGCTGGAACAGACGCTGGCGCAACAACCTTCCACCCTGGTTTCCCCCAGCGCAGAACAACATCCGGATCGTCGATGATATTGAAATTCCTGCGCCTGCTGCGCATTCTCACCGTCTTCACCAAGTACGGCCTGGACGAAATCGCCGTCACCAGCATCAATGCGCCGCGCACCGCGCGCCTGATGAACACCTTCTTCTTCTGGCGCACGATCACCTCGCCGCGCGCGGTGCGGCTGCGCCAGGCGCTCGAAGAGCTGGGACCGATCTTCGTCAAGTTCGGCCAGGTGCTGTCGACCCGGCGCGACCTGGTGCCGCCCGATATCGCCGACGAACTGGCCATGCTGCAGGACCGCGTGCCGCCCTTCGGTTCCGACCTGGCCGTGGCCCAGATCACCCGTTCGCTCGGCGCCCATCCCGACCAGCTGTTCGCCCACTTCGAGCGCGAGCCGGTGGCCTCGGCCTCGATTGCCCAGGTCCACTTCGCGCGCCTGAAGGACGGCAAGGAAGTCGCGGTCAAGGTGCTGCGTCCCGGCATGAAGAAGCTGATCGACGAGGACATGGCGCTGATGAACCTGGCGGCCAGCCTGATCGAGCGCGTGTGGGGCGAGGCGCGGCGGCTGAAGCCGCGCGAGGTCGTGGCCGAGTTCGACAAATACCTGCATGACGAGCTGGACCTGATGCGCGAGGCGGCGAACGCCAGCCAGCTGCGCCGCAACTTCGCCGGTTCCGACTTGCTGATGGTGCCGGAGATGTACTGGGATTACTGCTCGAACAGCGTGATCGTGATGGAACGCATGCACGGCATCCCGGTGTCGCAGATCGACCGCCTGGCGGCCGAAGGCGTCGACCTCAAGAAGCTGTCGAGCGATGGCGTGGAGATATTCTTCACCCAAGTGTTCCGCGATGGCTTCTTCCACGCCGATATGCACCCTGGCAATATCCTGGTGTCGGTGGCGCCGGAGACGTTCGGCCGCTACATCGCGCTCGACTTCGGTATCGTCGGCACCCTGAACGACTTCGACAAGGATTACCTGTCGCAGAACTTCCTGGCCTTTTTCCGGCGCGACTACAAGCGCGTGGCCGAGGCCCATATCGAGTCGGGCTGGGCGCCGCCGAGCACCCGCGTCGATGAGCTGGAAGCGGCCGTGCGCGCCTGCTGCGAGCCGATCTTCGATCGGCCATTGAAGGACATCTCGTTCGGCCAGATCCTGCTGCGCCTGTTCCAGACCTCGCGCCGCTTCAATGTCGAGGTGCAGCCGCAACTGGTGCTGCTGCAGAAGACGCTGCTCAATATCGAAGGCCTGGGGCGCCAGCTCGATCCCGATCTGGACTTGTGGAAGACGGCGAAGCCGTACCTGGAGCGCTGGATGGCCGAGCAGGTCGGCTGGCAGGGGCTGGTCGAGCGCCTGCGCGCCGAGGCGCCGCGCTACGCCCAGATCTTCCCGCAACTGCCGCGGCTGGTGCACCAGGCGCTGGAACGCGAATCGAAGTCGCACCTTGCGCATTCGCATGTGGCCAATGCCGACATGCTGGCCATGCTGCTGATCGAGCAGCGGCGGACCAACCGCATGCTGGCCTTCCTGACCGTGCTTGCCACCGGCGTGTGCGCCGGACTGGCGGCCTGGTACTACCTGTAGAAGCGCCCAAGAAAAAGCCCGCATGAGCGGGCTTGGCAAGCTAGTGTTCTTGTATGGACCACGCTGACGGTGTCTTCTGTTTCTTCTGTCTGGCAGGTAGCAGGCCTTTCCTGCTACCAACATTCGGTGAAGCAGGGCGTATTAAATCACCGAAGCCCGGCCGGGGCAAACGAATCACCGTTGACGATGGTGAAAAACAACATTGCAACGCGCGCGCTTGCCCTTTGTACGGCGCCATGCCAGCGGGCATCGGCCGCAATCCGTAAAACCCTCGGTAAAAGCTTTATAATTCAGGGTTTTGAAGATTTTTGCGGAGCACGAGCATGCCGATTTACGCCTACCGCTGCGAAGAATGCGGTTTTACCAAAGATGTACTGCAAAAGATATCGGATCCGGTCCTGACCGTGTGCCCGTCCTGCGCCAAGCCGTCCTTCAAGAAACAGGTGACTGCGGCCGGCTTCCAGCTCAAGGGTAGCGGCTGGTACGTGACCGATTTCCGCGGCGGCACGCCGCCCGCCACCGGCGCCGCCGCCACTGGCGCGGCGCCGGCCGCGTCAAGCGACGCCAGCCCGGCCGCAGCCCCTGCCACGCCAGCCGCACCGGCTGCGCCGAGCGGCGGCGGCACTGGCAATGGCGGCGGCGACAAGGGAAGCACCTGACAGAGACGCGGCAAGCGCCGCGCACCAACAAGAACAAGGCGAATCCGATGCGCAAATATTTCATCACCGGCCTGCTGGTCCTGGTGCCCCTGGCGATCACCGCCTGGGTCCTGAACCTGATCATCAGCACGCTCGACCAGTCGCTGCTGTTCGTGCCCGACGCCTGGCAGCCGAGCCGGCTGATCGGCGCCGATATCCCGGGCCTGGGGGCGCTGCTGACGCTGGCCATCGTGTTCGTGACCGGGCTGTTGACGAATAACCTGGTCGGCAACTACGTCGTGCGCCTGGGCGAGCGTTTGCTCAAGCGGGTGCCGGTGGTCAGTTCGCTGTACGGCAGCGTCAAGCAGGTGTCGGACACGCTGTTCTCGTCTTCGGGCAACGCCTTCCGCCAGGCCGTGCTGATTCCGTATCCGCATGCCGATTCGTACACCATCGCGTTTCTCACCGGCGTGCCGGGCGGCGACGTGGCGAACCACCTGGTGGGCGATTTCGTGAGCGTCTACGTGCCGACCACGCCGAACCCGACCTCCGGCTTCTTCCTGATGATGGAACGCAGCCGCGTGAGGGAGCTGGACATGACGGTCGATGCGGCGCTCAAATACATCGTGTCGATGGGCGTGGTCGCCCCGGCCGAGGTGCCGGCGCCGGCCCTGGCGATCAAGTAATACCGAATTGCAGAATCCGGGCCGCCATCGAAGGCGGCGCGAGCACATTAACCAACCTGGAACGAAAACTATGTCCACCATGCGTACCAACTACTGCGGCCTCGTCACCGAGGAACTGCTGGGCCAAACCGTCAGCCTGTGCGGCTGGGTGCACCGCCGCCGCGACCACGGCGGTGTGATCTTCATCGACCTGCGCGACCGCGAAGGCCTGGTGCAGGTGGTCTGCCATCCGGACAACGCCGCCGTCTTCAAGGCCGCCGAACACGTGCGCAACGAATACTGCCTGCGCATCGTCGGCACCGTGACCAACCGCCTCGAAGGCACGGTCAACAACAACC
>Ga0308160_10001912_pt1 | contig 27022 bp, 39 predicted proteins | sample PhyFR1_FD_201036 | JGI IMG/M metagenome (GOLD analysis project Ga0308160, IMG submission 201036) | Phyllosphere microbial communities from UC Gill Tract Community Farm, Albany, California, United States - DLSLF.R1 | ecosystem: Host-associated > Plants > Phyllosphere > Unclassified | place: USA... | reverse complement strand
AGGTCGGCGTTGTGGACGGCCTGGCCGCGGTCGTAACCCTCGACGCACGAGTGCTCGATCTCGACCTTTGGGTGCAGCGCCCGCAGCCGGTCGACGAGCGCCTGTGTCCGGGCGTCGAGTGAGGTGTGCGACGGCCGGGCGATCAAGGCCAGGTGCGTGAGCGAAGGGAAGAGGAGCAGGTGGAGATGAGCGCTGCGGGAGGAGTAGAGACGGGTCAGCCCGGCTGCTGACGAGGGCGAGGACCGAGAGACGCTAGGACGCACTGCCAGAAGGCCTGGACGCCCGAGCCAAAGACGACGATCTTGGACCGGCCCTCGCCCTTGCCGAGGATGGCCCTGCTCGCGACCGCGCTCCCTGCGGCCGTCCGGACGCCAGTCAGCTCGCCCGCGTTGACGAGGCCGGCGACCTCGCCCGAGTCGGCGTCGAGGACGACCGTCGTCCCCGGCAGGCCGCGGGCGGCGATCTCAGCCGGTGCCGAGGGTGCCGGGACCGAGACGATCTTGCACGTCGGTGGCAGGCCGGCCATGGCGGCCGGCATGAAGAGCGTCGTGTGGTTGGCGAGGGCGAGCGATATCCGGAGCGGCGTCTGGACGGCAGCAGTCGACGAAGAGGACGGGGATGAGCTGGCCTCCTTGCCGGCTTGCACACGCGAGGCCGAGAAGGCCTGGAAGGCGCCCTGCTGCGACTTGAGAAAGTCGTCGAGCGAGAGCTGGTCGAGTACCGACGAGACGTCGGTCGAGGAGAGGATCCTAATGCCGCCGCTGCTTGATGTGCTGGCGTCTTTCGGAGGGAGCTTGCTGTTGCTGGAAGAAGCGGCAGCTGCGGAGGAGGCGGCGGCCGGGGTCGATGGTCTTGGGGTCATCGGCGGCGTCGGCCGCTTGAGCTCCTCCCAGTCAAGAATCGACGAGACAGTCATACTGGCAGCTGAGATGGGTGTGTGTGTACGCTCGGTCTAAGAAGGAGCGGGAGGCCGAGGAGGAGATGGGGCTGAAGGCGAGATGGCTGTCGTTGGGGTCGGAGCTCGCCGCCGCCACCCCGCGCGTAATCCCATCTCTCTCACGTGACGCTCCTTCGACTGTCAACGGGCAGTGGACGATGGTACACGGATGCGCATGCTTGATCACCGAGCAGAAACAGAAAAAAGCTAGTCGCTACAGTCGCCAGTCAGGTCTCGGCACTCCTCTCTCAGAGGCGGCCGGTCGTACGCCGCCCCCTCTACTGCTTGCTCGGCTTGTCCTTGGCTCCCTCAGCGAGAACGTCCTGGCCCTTGAGCGCCTCCTCGATCTTGATGCCGCCCTCGCCGGTGTGACCCTGGCCGCCGGTCTCCTCCCAGGCCGTGCCCCGGGTCGACGTCCTGTTCTCGCCATGGCCGAGCTTGGCCTCCTTGGGCGCATCGCGCGTCGCCTGCGCAGAGAGGTGGTCGGCTGTCGACTGCTCGGCGGCGGGCTTGGCCTCGTCCGGGTGGTCCTGCAAACAGCGAAGAGAGGCTGTCAGACCACGTGTGCCTCATAGCTGCATGTCTAGATCCAGACGCACAGAAGAGACGGCCTGCATGAGACGAGGTCAGGGCGGGGCGTCAGCACGAGCTCCTCTGCAGCGGGCGATGGCGCAGTCGTCCCTCTGCCAGTCAATGAGTTGGGGCCTTCCCAAGTCAAGAGCGGGACGAGAGCCCAACGTCAATCGACAGCAAAAGAGCAGCCAGGAGGACGTACCTGCTTGACCTTGTCCATGACGCCCATCGACCGGGCCGACGCGAGCGGGAGGCGGGCGGCGACCAGCTGCTGCCGGCGGGCGGCCGCCCGCGGGGCGGTGAGGATCGAGGTGCGAAGGAACGACATGGTGCGAGGGGGTGATCGAGGTCGGTTTGAAGGTAGGAGGGGAGGGACGAGAGGGTTCGGATTGCGGGTTGTGGTCAGAAGGTCAGCCCTGGTCTGAGCTGCTCTCTCGTCGCCTTGGGCTCGGGAGGATCGGGCGGGGCGGGGCGAGTCGATGGAGACGGCGGAGCGGCCTGCCGAGGCCTCTGACGCGGCGCAAGGGCTCTTACGCTTGGGCCGTAACGAGGGGCTTGTAACGAAAGCGCGGGCTCCGCGGGGACGACGAACCCCCGCACGCAACGGCCGCCGTCGCCGGCAAGCACCGCGCCGAGCCAACGCCATCGCCCATGGACCGAGGGAGGGCTGAAAGGGCGGCCCGGGCGAGCCTGTCCCGGTCGGCCAACGCTCACCCGAAAGGACCCCTTCTACTCTATTCTCCTCCTCCTCTAATCTAACTCGCAAGACATGTCTGACAGCACCGTCGCGCCCGGCAGCAAGGTGCTTAACTCTGCCGTCTTCGCGCCTCGTCGTCGCTCCGGCGGCTCGGCGGGCAGCTCCGAAGGCCGGGCTCGACAGCTCGTCCGCTCGGCGTCGAGCAGGAAGCAAAGGGCGTCGGCACTGGAGAGCCAGCAAAGCTTCGGCTGGTCGACAGCTGGTAACTCGGCTGACCTGCTTGCTTACGTCCTGCCGTACCGGCTTCAGGTCCTCGTCACCGGCGGCTCCGGCTTCATTGGCATTTGGGTGCGTCGGCTGCTCTGCTGCGACCGTTGTGAGTGCTGCCGACTGACGGCTGCCGCCCCTCTGTCCTCCTGCAGGTCGTCAAGAAGTGCGTCGCTGGACTCAGAGCCGCTTTCTTGCTACTGCTCGGTACTGACGCCGTTGCTCGTTCTAGGTACCTCGACGCTGGTTTCAAGGTCAAGACGACCGTCCGCTCGGCCGCCAAGGTGCGTGTGCAGCATTCGTTCCTTTTGATATGGCATGCTCGGCTGACATTGGTCTTGCGACGATCAGGGCGAGTACATCAAGAAGCAGTTCGAGGGCCAGCCGATCGAGTACTGCATCGTCGAGGACATTGGCGCGCCCGACGCCTTCGACGAGGCCGTCAAGGGAGTCGATGCCGTCGCCCACACGGCCTCGCCTTTCCACTTCAACGTCTCTGACCCCGAGGAGCTCATCCGGCCCGCCGTTGATGGCACAATCGGCGTCCTCAAGTCGGTCACCAAGAACGGCAAGGACGTCAAGCGCGTCGTCATGTGCGTCCCGCTCGGCCTATCCTGTGAGCGGAAGACTTACCTGCTGACAATCTGACCGTTTGCCGCCCTGCAGCACCTCGTCGGTCGCCGCTATTCAGGAGCCTCGGGAGGCGCCCGATGCTTATCTCGAGAGCGACTGGAACAACTACTCGATTCGGGACGTCGAGGAGAAGGGCAAGGACTGCAACAAGATCCACGCCTACCTGGCGTCGAAGAGTCTCGGTACGGTCTCTTCGGTGTTGCCTCGACTCGCGCGCCCAAATTTGCTGACTCGACGGCAATTGGCGACTCTGCAGCCGAGCGCGCCGCCTGGGACTACGTCAAGGAGCACCCGATCCCGCTCGTCACCTGCTGCCCGCCGCTCGTGTTCGGCCCGATCCTTCACGAGGTTGCCAAGCCCGAGGATCTCAACACCTCGGTCGCCATCTTCTACGACGTCATGGCCGGCAAGAAGACCGAGGCCGACCTGCCCGGAGGCGGCGGAGGCGACTGCATCGACGTCCGGACGCTCGCCGACGCGCACGTCCTCGGCCTGACGGTCCCTGAGGCTGCTGGCAACAGGTACATCATCAGCCAGGGTGCGTCTGCGTCCGCTGTCAACGTCTGACGACAGCTACCGCTGATCGCGCGCGACTCGCAGGCCCCTTCTCGACCGCTGAGCTGTGCGAGGTCGTCCTCAAGATTGCGCCCGAGACGCCGGGCGTGCCCAAGCCCGAGGCCGGCTCGGTCGCCTTCTGGAAGGACCACAAGAACGTCGTCCGTTCCGACGGCAGCAAGGCCGAGCGCGAGCTCGGCATCAAGTACCGGACGGTCGAGGAGACGGCGACCGACAGTGCGTCTGCGCCTCCTGATCTCGCTCTGGCCCGTCCTTCGGCTGACTTGCCCGTTCGTTTCGACCTGCCAGTGTACAACAGCCTCAAGGCCAAGAACTGGTGACTGCCGGGGGCTCGGCTGTGAGAGAGCAGGATGGCATCCATGACGGTCCTCGCGCACGACCCGCCCCGAGCAAGGTGCAACCCCTTTGTGAAGCTCACGTGCTGAGCGCCGCAAGCTTGCCTGCACAGCAGCCACCGGCGCTCAACCGTCAGCCCCCCTTATGCCGCAGAGGGCGCCTTCTAAAGCGCCCGTCAGCCGGCGACGATCTCTCCCTGACGACGCATCACGGTGGTCCGTGCGCTCCGGACCGCTGAGGGGTTTGAGCACACGGCGCAGTACAACAAGGCTTGGGCTGCTTAGCATGATGGAAGGTCGGATGAGGGCTGTAGGATGAGGCCGTGCGATGGAGGCGGCCGAGAGTGCAGTGTCCGTCGGAGGGAGCGAGGAGCGTGCTGCGCAGGGCAGTCGGCTGCTACGGCGACCCTGCCTTCTGCAGTCATGGACTCCCTTCCAGCCCGTCGCGATAGGAGGCGTCAAGGCTCGGCCGGCCGGCGGTTCCGGTGGCTCTGTCCCGAAGGGGCTGCTGTTTGCGAGGTGAATGTGAAGAGAGTTCTGCGTGGCCCGACTCCCCGCAGTAGATCCGAGCCGGGCAGCCAAACGAACCCCTCCTGTTGGCGGCCGGCCGGGAGGAGCCAAGTAGGGCAGGGAGAGATGAGCTCTCGCCGTTCGACCATCATCCTCCTCCCTCCTCCCTAGCGCTGCACGGCCGGCTCTCCCAGGCACACGACATAGAACGCCAACAGGGTCCTGCCGCCGCCATCTACAGCCAGCTCGAGCCAACCGGCCAGCGCCTCTTCCCCGCGTCCCTTACCCCGCACCTCTCTCCCCTCTGCTGAGCGGCCGGTCAGCTTCTCAACCTCCTTAGGAGCGATGGCCTCTGCCGACAACTCGCCCTGCCACCCGCGCTCGTCCTCGCGCTCGTCGCCTCGCCAGCGCCGGCTCGGGTCGCTCACGCCCCTACGCTCGCCATCGCCGCCGCTCGCGCCTGCGTCGTCGTCCTCGCTGCCGCTGCCTCGGGCCGTCGCCGACCAAGCTGCTTCCGCCGCCGCTGCCGCCGCCGCCGCCAGCTCAGCTCCGAACTCGCCCTCAGCGCATACCAATCCAGTCGGCCGCCGTCACTCGCAACCCTCGCTCGATTTCGACCTCGTCCCGCCCGGCTCTAGCAGCAACAGCAGCTTCAATTCGACCGCCAGCTACCAAGCCCTCGCAAGTGCCTCGTCCGGCCCCTCGAGCTACAAGGCGGTCGACGACCGGCGAACCAGGTCTGTCCCAAACTAAGCTCCGACGCCGACGACGGGGGGGGGGTCGCCAAGCTGGCTCTCTTCTATTGCGATCTAGAGAGCTGACCTCGGTACTTGTGCGCTCATCCTGCGTGCCAGCAGCAGCAGCCGACGCGTCCGCTCGCATTCGTCGACCCTGACCCCGGTCGGCTCCTTTACGTTCTTGGCCTCCGACGTGGCGCCGTCCTCAGCTTCACCTGCTGGCACCTCGGGCGCTGTCGGTGCAACTGCTTCCTCACCCGTCACGCTCGGTCGACCGCTGCAGGCCCCTGCGACGACCCTCGGAGGGCCCGTCCAAGCGTCGTCACAGCTACTGCTGCAGCACTCGCCGCAACAATCGAGCTTCTCGCTAGCCTCGACACCAGCCCCTTTGGCGGCCTCCCCTCCAAGCACCTGGCTGCCTCCGACGTCTCGCTCGTCCTCTAGTGCCAACGCTCCCGGCCCGAGCTCCTCCTCTGGCCTCACGAGCAGCCCGCCAGGCCACTACTCGTTTGGCTTCACGCCAACCGGACCTCACGCGCCGAACCCCGTCCGGCCGAAGCCACGGTGAGCAAGCTCGTCTCTGACTAGCCTCGGACATTTGCGTCTGGACGGCGTCGGGTCGGGCTGACACCTTCTTCTGCGCTCGTTCAAGGTCTCGCAACAGCTCGAGCACCTCGCTCACGACTCTCGCCCGCCGGTCGACGCGAGGCACAACGCCGCCCTCGAGCTCGATTTTGCTCCCGTCAGCCTCGCCGCCGGCTACCTTCAACGTCGCGTACCCGACCGCCGGCCTCAGCCCGCCCATTGCGCTCTCGTCACTCGGTCCCTCGCCATCGCTCTCGCTCGCAGCGCCCCACGGCTCGCCGCGACTGTCGCAGCTTACGCCGCACTATCCCCAGTACCACCCGCATCAGCCGACGACGTACGCCGCACCTGTCGCGCGGACCAACTCGCTGCCGTCCATCTATCCCTTCCCACTCGGCTTCTCGCCCGTCTCGCAGCCGCTCCCGCTCCGGTCTGCGACGACGCACATGGACGGTCCTCAGCATGCAGACCTACTCGGCCTCCACGACCAGGAGATTCCTGACGAGGCGCCGCCGTCGTATGACGGCCCGCCACTCGCGTCGTCAGCCTCGCATCCGAACCTCGGAGTCGCGCACCCGTTCTACTCGCAGTCACCGGCCGCACTCGATCTCGCCATCCATCACCAACAGGAGCGCGAGCGCGTCCAGCACCACCACGGCCGCCACGCATCTGAGGGCCGGCAAGGTATGCGGAGCAGTCAGCCGACGCCGAGCCACTCGCGTCGCAACTCCTTCGACGGCTACTCGGACGCGAGCGAGACTGAGGGTGAGCGAGGCGGTCTCAAGTTTACGACATCGTCCTCCTCGGGCAGCCGCCGGAGGAATCGGGTGGACCTCTCGAGCGCCGGCCGAGCGCGTCCCGGGGGCGGCATGTCGTCCTCGAGCAGCGTCGGTGCGTCTGGCAGCGGCAACAGCGCGCTCGGTCTCGTCGGCCTCGGCAGGCAAGGCGCCGACGGGCTCGGGAGGGGCGAGGGCGCTCTCCGGCCGCGCCGGCCGCTGCTCGACACGGCCGAGAGCGGGCTCGACATCAACATCCTCAGCACCGACGGCGAGGAGCCTGTGAGTGCAGTCGTCGTGAGTGGCGCTGGTCCGATGCAAGGTCGCCGATGCTGACCGCTTGATCGCAATCGGCCGTTCGCCTGCAGCTTCCGACTTCTCTCCTTCGGCCTCCGCCCCGACCGCCGTCACGGTTAGCCCAGTTGATCGAATCGCTGCCGCTCATCATGGCGCTCCGACTGCTGTCGGCTGTGCCGGCGACGATCGGCACAGCCTACCTGATCGGCCGCGCCCTCGGCGGCGTTGGCGTCGAGGGAGGCGTCGAAGACAGCCGCGAGGACGGCAGCCGGCGCGAATGCGTGCTCGCCATCTTCTGGGTGCGTTCGCCCCGCCGCACTCTGCCGCAGGTCCTCAGCGGCTCCCGCAGTTGCTGAACCGTCGTGCCGCCCGCTCGTTGCAGACGCTCTTGACGGGAATGCAGTGCTTCCTCCTGACGTCTGGCCTGACAAGGCGTTGGCTGGCCTACTACTCGCTGCCCTCAACGCTGCTCCGGCTGCTGTCGCTTCAGTCAATCTGCTGGCCGGCGACGTCGCTAACGCTGAAGCTTGTTGGGCCCTCACGGCCGCTCATCGGCTGGGTCCTCATCGGCACAACGACAAGCCTGAGCAACACGATCCGGATCTGGGTGACGAGCAACATTGCGACTTTTCCGCGCTCGGCCGGCGGCGGCGGCAACGGCCGGGCCCACCGCGGCACGCTCAGAGAGGCGCTCAGCGTTGCCAACGAGGACATCCGCTATGCCTCGCGCTCGCTTCTCTCGATCGTCATCGGCGGGAATGGCGACGTCGCCGACGACTGGGACGGCAATGCTGCGTCCACGGCTGGCGGTGGCGGTGCGACAGGTGGCAACGGCACCGCCCGTGCCGGCAAGACGCTCAACAAGGGCGTCGTGCGGACGAAGCGGCGGATGGACTGGCGAAGCGTCATCCGGCAGGTCGTCTGGCCTTGCCTTACCGGCTACTGGCTCACGGCCTGGTTCCTCGTACGTTTAATTTCTGCCTCAAGGTGCTTCCCACATGCGGCCTGGCATGCTGACGACGATGACCTCGCTTTCGCCCGTTTCGCAGCTGCTCGAGCGGGATGCTTCCCGCCGGATGGACGGTAGGGCAGCCGGCTTCGGCTACTGACTGGACGATTCCGTCCTGCTCTGTACGATAGACTGGGTGCGCCGAGCGGCGGCCATGGCGATGAAGGATGATGTGCCCTAACATTCGATTTGGGCCGAACGGAAGCGAGAATTCATTGGGTCCGAGTCCCTGTGGGACCTGTGGAGGTGGTATGCGAGCGAGCGAGGTTTGTCGACACAATGGTGGAGGAGAGGGGGAGGGGGGCAATGGAGAGAGAAAAAACTTGCATGGGGCCCGGGGCGGGGCGACGGTGTGCGAGATGAGCGATGAGAGAAGGGCGATTACAACGGCGACGCTTTGCGGGGATGAGAAGGCCCAAACGAGAGGAGGCGAGAAGGGGAAGAAGAGGGAAGCAAATGCGGTCGTCATGCTGCCGGCGTGGGCGCCACCTCGGGCGCCTGATCGATGGCCGGGCTGGCTGCCGGGACCTGGGGCACCTGCTCGACTGAGGGCCGGAGGGCGAGCGGAGGCGCTGACGGAGGCGCGTCCGAGGGCGAGACGGCCATCGGCGGCGGGCTGATGGGCGGTGCGGGCGAGATTTTGGAGAAGCCGCCGAGTGCAAAACCGTTTCCAAGGGCGTCCGTCACCGAGATGGTCGAGAGCGAGCGCAGCAGCGGCCGAACGAGCGAGTCGCCCGAGGCCGAGTGGTGGCGCGAGCGCGGCGGGCGGATGACGCCGTTGCCGTCGGACGAGGTCGGTGCAGCCGACGTCGTCGCGTTGACCGGGCTGCCATGGGTGGGGAAGCCGGCCGTCGTCGGCGAGGGCGTGAACGTGAGCGACGTCGGCCGCCGACCAAAGGGGTCGAAGAAGCCAGACGACGGCCGGCGGTGAATCGAGGACCGAGAGCCGGAGCGCGAGTGCGCGCCCTGCCGGGAGGACGCCAGACCAGCCGAGAGGGGCGCCGTGTATGATTCTGGGTGGGGCGACGATGGCCCGGAGGAGACGCCACGGAAGTAGCCGGGCGAGACCGAGCGCGACATGGGTGGCTGAGGCGGGTGGTGCAGCGGGTCGACCTCGTTGACCGAGCCGTGGTTCTCGGGCGACTCGACCGTCGTCGCGGGGACCGATTCGCCTCCGTCGTCGGTGCCCGATGCACTGGCCCGCTCCTCGGCCGCGGCGGCTGAGAGCATTTCGGACACGTAGCGCGAGCCAGCCGGCTCACCGGGGTACATGGGCGACTCGCCCGAGACGAGAAGGGCGTGCTCGCCGCCCTCGCGGTACTCGGCCTCGGTCCACGGCGGGTCGAGCTCGTCGACCGCGCGGACCTCGGCTCGGAACTCGTTGACCTCCTTCTCTATCGCGACCCGGAACTCGTCAATCTTTGTCAAGCTTTCGACCTCGACCCACTTGTCGAACGGGACCGGGCAGGATGGCTCGTCCGACTCGTCGTGGTACGAGGCCAGGTAAGGGTGCTCGAGCGCCTCGACGACCGAGATGCGCTTCGCCGGGTCGAAGATCAGGAGCTTGGCGAGCAGGTCGAGCGCTTACGGGACAAGCGAGGGCGCCGCAGGTCAGCGATGCGACGGGGCAGGAAGGTCAACAGACAGAGCAACGACTGACCAAGCGGGTCCGCCTCGGGGTAGAGCATCGCAAAGTCGACGGGCTCGACCCGGGGGAGCGAGCGGATGTACTTGCAGGCCTTGTCGCTGCCGACGCGCGTCAGCGTCTCGTCGTCGGGCGTACCGAGAACAGAGAGGATCAGGTTGAGCTGGTCGACATAGCTGAAGGGGAGTCATGTGCCCGGTGTCAGTGTCTGTCGTGCGGGTGACCGAAAATGGGCCGCTGGAAACGACGCACTCTTTGCCCTTAAAGATTGGCTTAGCCCCGAGAAGCTCGGCAAGGATGCAGCCAATCGACCAGACGTCGATCGCCGTCGTGTAGCGCCGGTAGGAGAGCATGATCTCGGGCGCGCGGTACCAGCGCGTGGCGACGTACTCGGTCAGCGGCGAGCCGGCTCCGGCGTCGGCGCCGAGCCCGTCGGGGTAGAAGCCCCTCGCGAGGCCAAAGTCGCAGATCTTGAGCTGCAAAAGAGGAGTGACGGGTGCTGGGTCAGCAACAACCTGCCATGATCAGAAGACGGCACCCGAGTCACACCTCGCAGTCCGCGTTGACGAGGACGTTGCCGGGCTTGATGTCGCGGTGGAGGACGTGGGCCGAGTGGATGAACTGCAGGGCGAAGGCCAATCAGTTGCGGAGCAAGGAGGTCATAGACCGGGGAGGAGGCTCTGCGTACTTTCATGCCCCGGAAGAGCTGGTACATGAAGTACTGGACGTGCGAGTTGGACAGCAGCTGGCCGGACCGGATGATCTGGTGCAGGTCGGCCTCCATCGGCTCCATGAACATGTAGACCTCGTTGTAGCCCGAGTGGACGACGTCGAGGTCGATCAGGCCGGTGATCTAGGACGGCGAGGAGGGGCAGGCGTTAGCGTTGCTGACGAGAGGGCGGGAAGCTGGCGCAAGGACGTACGTTCTCGTGGCTGGCAAAGTGCCTGAGCAGGGTGATCTCGCGCAGCGCTCGGCGGGCGAGGACAACCTTGTCGAGCACGCGCGTGATCATCTTGATCGCGATCGTTTCGCCAGAAATCTCGTCCTGTGCCGAAACAACGAGGCCGTAGGCGCCCTGGCCGAGCTCTGAAGCGCGCACGGCGGGAACAGGTTAGGTCAGGCAATCTGGTAAAGGACTACAGAACCGCTCTGAGCCCAGCCGGACCAAGGAGACGCACCTCGGACGAGCTTCCAACGCTTTTCGACGTGGAACGGCCGGCCGAGACAGAGGAAGCTGTGGTAGCCCCGGCGGTCGAGGTTGCGCTCGCTCAGCGGATGTTCGACCTCTGCGCCGCCACCGCCGGCCGACCCGCTCGCGCCGTCGACATCGGCATCGTTCGTCTCGAGGCACAAGGTGTCGACGCCGTGCTCATTGGCGCCGAGCAGGCCAGTCTGGCCCGCTGCCGACGCCGCTTTCGCCTGCCGGGCAGCCTGAGCCATGCCCTTGAGACCGGCTCGGACCGGCGCGTCCGAGGCGCTCGTCGCGGTCGACGCTGCAGCCGATGCGGAGCCACCGCCGGCGTCAGAGCCTGCCGTCGACGAGCAAGCTTTGCCCCCGCCGACAGTGCCAGAAGACGTCGTTGTCGGCGCGGTCGTCGTCGAGAGCGAGGCCGTCGACGTTGAGGGCTGCGAGTGGGCCGGCGTGGAACCGACCGACAGCATCGAAGGGCCGTTCTGGCCGTCCGTCTCTGATCCTTCGTCGCCAGTAGAAGAGTTGGGCCGATCCGTCCCGCCGTCAGCCGACATCAGACGATCGGCGTCATGATGAGACGAGCCGGCCGACGCTGCCACTCGTCGCGATGATGCGGCCGACGTATTGCGCTCGAGCTTCGGCTGAGAGTCCTCGCTAGCGTCCTCCGACGACAGTGCTCGTCGCGCGCCGTCCGACTGAGCGCTCGCCGCCTCTGAGGATGCGGGTCGATCGCCTTGCCGGTCGTCGTCGTCGTCGTCGTCGTCAGACTCCTCACCGGCCGAGTTCCAGCCGTGCTTGAGCGGGTGCGAGCCCGGCCCACCATCGGGGCCGAGGCCGCCGCCGGACGAGGCGTCACTGCCCTCGTTCGGCGAGTTGTTGCCGCTCATGAGCATGCGGCTCACCCCGCCGCCGACGTACGAGCCGGCCGAGAGGAGCGCCCGCTCGAGCAGGGACGAGGTGCTTGCGCTCGATGAGGCCGACCGGAGCGTGAGCGGGTGCTGAGCGTGGCCATAGCCGTAACTGCCGCTGGCGCTACCGCTGCCTACGCTGTCGCCGTCGAGGACGCCCGACCCGAGGTGAAAGCGCGGGTCGGACGGCGTCGGCGACGTCGGCTGCGAAGGCCGCCGGAGGCCGTGCGTCGGATGCGGGGTGCCGGGCATAATCCCGGAAGGACTGGTGAAGACGCCTCGGGATGAGTTACGAGAGCTGACGAGATTGCTGGGGAAAGGATGAGGGCTGAGCTAGTGCTCGGCTGCCGACGACTAGCTGGGGAAGGGCGGAAGCAGAGTGTACACCTAAAGCATGTGGGCACAGAGGTGTCGAGGTGACGGGCGAGGAGAAGGGAGACGTCAGCATCGCGAATCTCTGGTACTCGACCTCGGACGGCTCGTCGTTATGGGGTCGCCCGCAGCTGGTGGCGGCCTGCCGACAAGAGGGCCGGTCGAATGACCGCTCGCGGAGCACATGCCGGCGACCCCAGTTAGACGGCCCGAGCCTAGCCCCCGGTCAACGCCAGAAGCAGGGCTATGCCGTCGTCTCCGTGCGACAGGCAGGTCAGAACCGCCTGCCCGGACTTCCTGCCGCGCCGGCCGGGCCTGGTCAAAAGGCTGGGCCCAGGCTTCGACGACGGAGGGCAAAGAGGCAGACGGCGGCGGCGTCGGCGGCAGGGGTGACACCTGCCGGCCGTTGCCCTCAAGGGGCGTCGATAACCGCTCCCTCGCCTCCTTCTCGATAGGTCGGGAAGCTGTCTCAGAGACAGCCCCATGCCACCTGTAAGACATGACAGCGCGGCTCGAGCCGTGCTGGCCGACCTTGAGCGGCCAGCGGGGGACGGCTCGTTGGTCGACAAGTAAAGGCCGCGCGCGGGCGGAGGGAGGACGCACGAGGGCAGGCGACCGGCGGGAGGGCTGAGACGGTCCACGAGGATTGTCGTCCGAGGAGCTGAGCGTCTGGCGCGACCAGCGGTGGTGGCGGCTGTTCAAGTCGAGTCGAGCTGGTCTGTGTGTCTGGCCGGCTCTTGTGGGCGTTTTGTGAGGAGGGGAGGGTTCAAGAGAGAGGCAACGGGCGGGGCTAGCAGAGGCTTGCTGCAGGCGGACAGGGCGGCCTCCGGGGCGGCGCGGGCGCGCGGCCGGCAACTTGCTCGAGGCGGCAGCGGCAGCGACGCCGGGGCAGCGCAGGCAGGCCTGGGCCTTGAGCCTCGTGAAATGCCGGTCTGAGAAACGGAGTTTGTGTGCCCCTCCCTCTCGATGAGGCGTCCTGGCGGACAGGTTCGACCAGCCACCTCATCATCGGCAGCAGACACCCTGGCACTCCCTTGCTGTGCGATGCGCTCGATGAGGGACGCTCGTAGCAGTCGGGACACCCATGTGACAGAGGAGTACTGGAGACAGGGAGAGAGAGACCAACAGAGGGGGAGCGAGAGGAGCACGACGATAGAGGCAGGAGCGTCGCGACGGCAGCGGCGCGCGACAGAGGTGTACAACGAGGGGTGGATGATGAGGGCAGGGGATCGGTGTAGAGCGCCAAATCACTTTTTGGAAGGGAGGGGAGGAGGTGGGCTTGCGGCGGTGTACACGAAAGGGGAGGGAGGACCAGGAAGAAGAGGAGTGGTGGATCACTGGCGGTCGGACGAAAAGTTGTCGAGCTCGACCTCGTCGCCGCTCTGCAACAGGGTGGGAGGGCCAGCGTCAGTGGGAGGCCTAGCTAGCTTTGGGCAGAAGGCGGCGGGACGGCTCACCTCGCGATGCTCGCCGACGCTTCGGAGGCCACGGCTGCGCGAGCGACTCCGGAGGCGGGTGATGTTCTCGTTGCCGCCGGGCTGGCGGTAGCCCGTCTTCTCGGGCGCCTCGCTCGGGACGCCAGCAAAGTCGACGCCGTTGGCCTTCTCCTCGTCGATGGCGTCGTGCACGCGGACGCCCCGGCCGCGCTCGCCGTCGTGTAGCGAGCGCACGCTCCGCTGCGAGACGTTGTCGGGCGGGCCCGAGCTGCCCCAGAGCTTCTCCGACTTGGTGAAGACGGTGTCGGCCTCTCGACGGAAGCCGACATAGTCGGCCGCGAACTCGGCGTGTTCCGAGTCGTCCATGCCGATGATCTCGGCCTGCTCGGTCGCGCGGAAGTGGAGGCCGGGAATCTTGTCGATGACAAACATGATGGCGTACGTGACCTGCCAGAGGCGCGAGCGGTAGGCACCCGTGGTCAGCGAAACCCGTGCGAGGAACACGGCGCGATAGAGGGCCAGGACGCACGACAAACGTCCAGCCAAAGCCGACGCAGATCCACGCGACCTGGAGGCCGAGCTGGCGGAAGTTGCGGTCGAGCCAGCCGCCGGGGATCGCCGCGTAGCCGTCGAGGTTGGCGATGTGCGCCTGGGCAAAGATGCCGGTCAAGAAGGTGCCGCTGAGAGGCCGGAGGGAAGGAGCAGGACAGGGGGGTCAGCAGCGTGCTGCCTGCCCTCTGAGACAACGGGAGGGCGTCGCACATGATGCCAGAGAGAGCGTGGCAGGCGAAAATGTCGAGCGGGTCGTCGACACGCATCGGCGCCTTGAGGCCGGTCGCCAAGTTCGAGCAGAAGGACGAGAGGAAGCCTGAAGGAGGATGCGAGTGTAGCGCGCGCGTCAGCGACGGGCGACGGGCGTCAGACGCGAAGCAGAGCACTGACCGACGAGGACGGCCGCGGGAGCGCCGACGAAGCCGGCGGCGGGCGTGATGGCAACGAGGCCGCAGATGGCGCCGGTGCAGAATCCGATGCACGACCACTTGCGCTCGAGCCGCCAGTCCATGACCATCCAGGTCAGGCCGCCGACGGCGCCGGCTAGGTTGGTTGTGTAGATGGCCATGGCCGCGCGCAGGTTGGCGGCAAAGGTCGAACCGCCGTTGAAGCCGAGCCAGCCGACCCAGAGGAGGACGGTGCCGAGGACAATGTGCGAGACATTGTGCGGCTTGAAGAGGACCTCGCCGCCGCGCCGGGGGCCGAGGAAGTACGAATAGGCGAGGCCGGTCACTCCAGAGGCGACCTCGATCGGAATCTGGTTCAAAGGAAACAGTCAGTGATGCGTCTCGGTGGGCGCAGCCAGGCGTAAGCGAGGCACTCACACCGCCGGCATAGTCGAGGACGCCCCACTGGAAGGCCCAGCCGTTCGAGCTCCAGATCCAGTGTGCAAGAGGGCTGCAAAGCGAGCTCTGGGTCAGCTCCGGTCGCCCCTAGGCTCTGCCGGTGAGGGCGGCCTCACTCATAGACGAGCGTCGTCCACACGAAGGTAAAGACCATCGCCGGCAGGAAGCGACTGCGCTCGGCCATGGCGCCGAGGGCAATCGCCGGGACGAGCGAGGCGAACATGGACCTGCAGTGACGGGTGATGGCGGGTCAGATATCGCCGTGGAGGAGGGAGGGCCAAGAATCGAGGCGCACTGGTAGATGGCAAAGACGAGCTCAGGGATCTTGTTGTTGGCCTCGCCGACGGGCAGTTCCAGGACTTTCATGAAGGCAAAGTTGCGGAGGTTGCCCCAGAAGAGGCCGCCGGTCCGCGAAAAGGTGAGGGAGAAGCCCCAGAAGAACCACTGGAAGGTGACGACGGCCATGGCTGAGAGGGGGCGCGGAGAGTCAGATGCTGCGCGCCAGGCCGGCCGAAGAGAGGGGGGGAGGGGCACGGGGGAGGGAGCAGGACGCACCACACATCGTCATGAACAGCAGGCTGAGCGCGTTCTTGCGCCGGACGAGACCGCTGTAGAGGAAGCCGAGGCCAGGGATCATGAGAAACTGCACGATGGGCAGGAGCAGCCGCGGGTCAGCCGGGAGAAAGGTGAGCAGCGAAGCGGGCGCACGCCCCGCCGGCCGAGACGGCTGCTGTCGATCGTAGAGCGAGGCGACGCACGACGAGGGCCGAGCAGGTGAGGACCCATGCGATGTCTCCCGGGTCATAGGCCGTCACGACGCCTTCGGCGGTCGAGATGAGGTCCTGGAACGGCGACGGCGGGCGGCAGAGGCGAGAGAAGGGGTTTGAAATTCAGCCCCGCTGGCGCTGCGCAGACGACGGGGAGGCGGCGATGGAGAGGGGACGGAGGAGGAGCAAACGCACCGTGCCGCCAGTGTTGATGGCACCCGTCTCGCCATTGATCTGGCCGCTGCGAGGGGAGCCAGCAGTCGCGCGAGTGTCTAGGGTCAGGAACGCGGGAAGAAGACGCGCTTGTTGAGGGAGGAGGGACGGGGAGGGACGCACTAGGTGAGGTTGGGCATCGAAGGCGAGCTGGCTGCGGCTGGCGAACGGGCGAGTGGGCGGGCGAGCGAGCGAGGCGGCGAGCGAGCGGTCGGAGAAGGAGGGGGAGAAGGGTGGAAAAGAGGAAGGGATGCTGGTCGTCGGGAGCCAAGACGTCTGGCGAGAAGTGCTCCGACCTTGCCCGTGCTGGCGGAAGGCTCCAGCCTTATCGGGCGAATGTGTCAAGGCTTGCTGCGATTGCGGAGGACCGCAGGGCCCGCTCCTTCGGCCCGAGGGCGATCTTCGAGGGGGGCTGTGGCAGCGAGCCTAGGGTTCCGATCCTGCAGCAGGCAGCAGCAACAGCAGCAGCAGGAGGCGTCCGCCTCCTCACTTGGACGATGAGGAGCAGCGCACGACGGTCGAGGCATCTGCTGGACGAGGGCGAGTTCAGTAGAAGCGTGTTTGGCACGGGGCCGTAGCGAGGGCGCTCGGCCGCGCAGCCCGACGCGACTCGCTCGCTCGCTCCTCACGCCGCCGACGACGACGACCTGCATCGCGACGACAACCTTGAGACGAGCATCAAACGGCTCTCGCGACGTCGCTGACGGCCGTCCTCTAAGAGCAGCTGACGCTCCCTCATCCGAGAGGCTGGCTGTCGGGGGAGACAGGGGCCGGACCCCCCTTTCGCCAGCGCTGACGTTGCGTCGGCCCCTTTGACGGCCCGCCGCACATCCCCTTCACCCCCCTGTTCGGGAAGGGTCCTTCTCCCGGGCGGCGACGAGCTCCCCTCTCGCCGAGGCAGCGCAGAGGAGGGAATGTTGAGGCTTCCGAGCGGACAGAGAGTGGCTCTCGCACCAAACCACCACGTCCCGTCGCCTCGAGTCCTGTCTCCTGCCTCACCCTCACGCCGCCGAGCTGGCTCTCGGCCCTTGACCGTCCGCTCTCCGTCCGACCCCTCTCTTGCCCTCGTCGGCCTGCTTCGTCCAGCATGCCTTCCGACTTGCAGCCCGGGAAGGAGACCCTACCTCGGTCAGCCGCGCGCCCGCTCACCGGCCGAGTCCGCGACCGTGTCCGTCAACGAGTACCGCCTTTCCTTAGGCTTGCGCTGCTCTCCGCCGGCCTCTTCTGCATCGCGCTCTGGCAGCTCCGGCCACCGACGGGGCTCTCCTTCTCCGACGACGTTGCCAATCTCGGCGCCGCCGCCGGCCGGATCTTCGACGAAGACAGCTCCATCGGCGCGTTCAAGGTGCGTCGCCAGACATTCAGACGCTCTGTCGCTAGCCTGACCGTGCTTCGTTCTTGCCAGGCCTTCGTCGAGGAGCGTGCGGGGCTCAAGCAGCCCAGCATTCTAGACTCGCACCTGCGCCAGCAACGTCTCCTCGCTGCCGCCGGCCGTCTGGGCGCCTCGCCCGAGCACGGAGACCTTGTCGGTCGACCCAGCGAGCCACCTGTCGCGAGGCCGACGAAAGGCGTTCCGTCCAAGCACAGCGGTCTACTTGGTCAAAAGCTTGGCCTCTTTCTTCTGTGGCCAAAGGACGCCGACACCCTGGCAACATCATCCTTGTGCGCTTGAGCCAACCTCCCCTTTCAATCACTGGGCTTCAGCTGATCCACCGCTCGGCGCCCAACAGCCTTCTGCAAAGCTACCTCGCCTCGCCCACTTCCGAGGCCGCCCATCTCGTCATCCTCATCAGAGGAGACGCTGCGACCTGCCGCGAGCACTCGCGTCGGATCCAGGCGGAGAAAATGGCCGTCGTCGACCTGGCCCGCACGCACGACCGCGGCCTTCAGATCGTCTGCCTCACCGACACCGAGTGTACGTCTCTTTCACCCTTCGATATGCAGAAGATTCTTGGCTGACTAGGGGGCGCAACTTCTCAGGGTTTGAGCAACACAGGGACTTCCTCTGCTCGGGCTGGGACTGCTCGGCCGAGGATGAGGAGCGGGTCGTCGCGGCGATGGCTGCACGAGACCACGGCGATGACGTGCGTCCCTCTGCGAGCTGAGGTTCAACGGCCCTTCACTCGCTGATCGCGACCACTAACTCTTGCCTGACTGCAGAAGGACGATCAGCTGCGCCCGATCCGGGGCCTCGTCTTTGACAGACTGCTGCCTGCCGACGTAAAGTGGTGGGGGTGGATCGGCGAGGACGTCTACGTCGGCAAGTAAGGCGGCTGCCCAGGCAATGCTGCGATCCAGGAGAGCACAAGGCTGACAGACGCTGATCTTCACAGCATCCAGCGGACGCTGCCTTGGGATATCGCCCATAACTTCGACGTCGTCATCCCGAACGGGGTCACCCTCGACAGCCCGTCGCCCGTTGCGCTTTTGTAGGTCTCTCTGTGGCGCGAGTCTCACGAGACCCGCATGTCTGACCATTGCTGCCTGCTCTCAGATCCGAGCTGGCCCTCTTCCAACGCCGAGAGTCGACTGCGGCCCTTTGCCTCGGCTACTCTTCGTTTTCGAGCGTCGCTGCTTTCCTTGACGGCCAGCGGCCGACACTGTCAGGTCAGCACGTCTGTCCGTGTCTCTACGACCGTCTCCTTTTCTGACGCTCTACCTTGACTCTGCTCGGCAGACTTCTCCGACTACCTGCTCAGCTCGCGGGAGGCATCCTTTCTATCATTTGAAGCGACCCTCACTACCTTTGGCGCGATCGCCTTCGCACGCGCCCTCACCCAGTCGGGCGCTTTTACGATTCTCCTCCCGCCGTCGAACGGTATGGCGCCGTCCGCTGATGACCGCGCCAGCTACCTACGGCTCATGCACGCAGCACACGTCGCGCCGCATTTGCTCGGCACGTTCTCGGCCGCAGGTGAAGACCGGATCCTCGCTTGGGACGAGCCGCCCGTCTTTTCACCGCTCTCTCCGGCCGGAGGGGACGCCCACGCAGACGGCCGCTTCCGCAACTCGACGACGTGGATCTACCGGCTCTCGGGCGGAGGCTCGGCTGTCGCTCGGAGCGAGCCGCGGTTCGACTTGCCGCAGGACATCGTTCTGACCGAGTGGCTGTTCGACACTGCTCGCGTACGTTCCGGTCTGCTTCGCTTCCGTTAGAAGCCTGACGCTGATCTCCTCGACAACTCTCGCCTTCTCGCAGAACCACAAGACGTCGCCGCATCAGCGTGAGTCTTGCTAGTCGATCGATACTTGACATGCATCTGATGCCTGTCCCACCTTGCTGCGCTGCTTCAGCCCCGCCGTACCCGCCAAGCCGCCTCCGCAAAGGCCATGCGCTCGTTCTCCTGCCCGACTCTGAGACCTCCTCGGCCTCGACAGTTCGAGTTAAGGAGGTGATTTGGGACGACGCGCAAGCGGCTCCTGATGCACCAGCCAGCTGGTGGGAGTCGGGCGAGTACGAGTCACCCGCCCACGTCATCTTCTGAGCGCCGAAGGCCTTCTGGCGTTCGTCCCGGATCGCAAGCAAACAGCTCCCTCCGAATCTTCCACGACCCTTCATCTGTTTGTCCTCGCTCATCTTTCACATCGCTCGTGGCTCGTTTTCCCTCTGTCGATACGTCATGATCCCCAACGACCCTCTCTCGAGATCGCGCCGTGTGAGTAAAGGCAGGTGAGCGCGAAGCTGTGAGCTTAGACCATTGCGCTCGTCGTCTACGAGATGGGAATAAGCAGAAGACGTCAGCTCTTGCCGTATGCAACCTCTCGCGCTAGAGAGAGGAGACGGACCATCTTGCGCCCGCCGTCGACGACAATGACGGCCCCGGTACAGTAGCCGCCGGCCTTTGAGCTGAGGAAAACGAGCGGGCCGACAATCTCGGGCTCGGTGCCTGCCCTCGGGATAGGGTTGGTCGCGATCGTCTTTGCAAGCGGGCCGGTCGAGACAGCCTCGGTCGAGGGCGACGTCATTTCGCTGCAGAGTACGAGGCGTCCGCGAGGGTGTCAGCGCAAGAGCTGCGCCATCCTCAGATGCAGCCAGACCGAGCGCACCTCGGGAAGATGCCGGGGCAGATCGAGTTGACGCGGATGCCGAATGGCGACAGGCGCGAGGCAAGCACCTTTGTGATCTGCAGGGCTGTGGTTGAGAGGGGGTCGTCCAGGTCAGCCCGGGTGCCCGATGTGGCGATCGACTGACCGAGGCTTCCACGGGGCGACGCACCTCCAGCCTTGGACGCGCCGTACGAGGTCGACGAGTAGGACGGGCTGAGATTCCAGGCGGCGATCGAGGCAATGTTGCAGACGGACGGGTCCGACTTGGACAGCTTGAGGAGCGGGAGGAAGGCAATCGTGACAAAGTAGAGCGAGGTCAGGTTGGTGTCGAGCTGGACGGTGAAGTCGTCCCTGCGCCAGCGGTGGACAGGCGAGTGTCAGCTCGGGATCTCAGCATCAAGGATCGAGAGCGTGGGCCGCCGTCAGGGTTGACGTACCAGCTCGCCGACCAAAGCGACTCCTCGATCTGCTCGAGCGGGTCGCCCTTCGTAGCGCTGACTGGCAGGTCACGCATGACTACAGAGCGATGGGAAGGGGCACAAAGGGCAGACAGGCGTCAGTTTGAGGACTGGGGACGATAGGCTGTGCCTGGACAGTTTGGTCGACCCACCTCCCGCGCAGTTGACGAGGACGTCGAGGTGCTTCTCATGCTGCTTGAATTGATCGACGAGTGCGGTGATGTCCTCCTTGCTCGAGACGCTGCCCTGGATCCTGCAGAGAGAGGAGCATGCGGTGCCGCTCGCGTCAGCATCAACCTTGTCGGGCTCGAGACAGACGGTACGACGGACGGCGTGATCGAGCCGGCCGAGGGCGCCAGTGCCTTGGCCTCGTCGAACAGCCGGACCGTCTCCTCCAGCGCGGGCAGCCGGCGGCCGGTAATGTAGACCTTGGCGCCGTTGGCCGCGAAGCCTGACGCAGGCGGTATAAACGAGGTCTGTCAGCGCCGCGGTCGGCACCTACATCGCCAGCACTACCACTGAGAGATGAGGCTTGGAATCAAGGGGGGGGCTGACCGTGAGCGATCATCCGGCCGAGGCCGGAGCCGCCGCCGGTGACAAAGACGATCTTGCCGTCGACGCCGAAAAGGCCAGGCGTGAGCAGGGGCGAGAGGTTGGCCATGATGAGGATCCTTCGAGATAGCTAAGGGAGAGGAGGTGGTGATGGTTTTGGAGGGAGGGAGGGGAGATCGTCGACGACGTCGAGGTCGACCAGGCCGGCCCCTTACGCCGGCTCGGCTCGAAACCTCCGGCCGCGGCGCGGTAGGGCCGGCACGACCAGAGGCGCCGCCGCGAGGCTCACGCATTGAGCTTGGTCAGCAGATCACGCCGACACTGTGCACTCCTGGCCCGGCCGACGACGACGACGACGCAGCAGGCAGCGCGTGCTTGCCGTCTCTTTCTCGCCTCTCTCAGCCCTCGCCCTCGTCTAGCTCTCGCCTGCCCCCGACTCGCCGACCCAAGGACGTCGCTCGCCCGACCCAGCAGCTTCGATGTCGGACGCCTTCAGCCTCCTGACCAAGGCGCTGTCGGCGCCCAAGGCAGAGCAGGGCCGCCTCCTGGACGAGACGAAGCAGGCGCTCGCGCTCGAGCCAAAGGTCATCCAGCCGCTCGTCGGCCACCTCCTGCCGGTCGTCAACACTTCGCGCGGAGCCGAGGGCGACCTCCTGCGCGGCCTCTTCATCGACGTGCGTCCCGTATGCGGGCGAGAGCGTGCGATCAAAGCGGGGTCGAACGAGCCAGCTGACGCTCTCGCGTCCTGCATCCGCCCGTGCTCCGTGACCTCTGCGCTGCCCGGTCTTGCAGGTCCTCGAGATTGGCATCTGCCGCTCCCAGCTGCCGTACGAGATCAAGACGGCGCTGGCCCTGACGTCCGTCGAGACGCTGGCGCCGCTCCTGCGCCTGCCGCCGGCGCCGTCTTCTGCAGCGACGCTCCAGCTCAAGGCGCTCGTCGCCATCAGCTCGACCCTGTATCCGCTCATCTTCCGGCACCTCTGCTCCAACAAGACCAACACGCTCCTCTGGGGCACGCTCACCTCACTGCGCGACCGGATCCTCCGCTGGGCGCTCGAGGGCGTCGACGAACGCGGGACGCGCGTCCCCCGTGGCGTCCGGCTGGCGAGCATCAAGTTCCTGCAGCGCGTCGTCCTCGTCCAGACCAAAGGCGGCAACGACCCCCGCGTTCGTCCTAACCTACCGACTCGCGAAGCCCGAAACCAAGAATCAGGCTGACGACCGTCCTGTCACCTGTCAGGTCTACGATCCCAACCTATCCAACATCCCGCCCGGCCACCCCTTCCTGCCCGGGCAGCAGCTCGAGGCGCAGTCCCTCCAGCTGCTCGAATTTCTCCTCCGGACCCTCTACTCGTCGGCCGACTCGACCCTCCTGACCGCCCTCCTCTCGCTCCTGCCGCCCATCGTCCGGCTGCGGCCGACGCTCGCGGCCGTCCTGATCCCGGCCCTGACCGGCTGGACGCCGAGCGCGGTCGAGAAGGCCGGTAAGGACCGGGGTGACGTCCGGGCGACCGAGAAGCTCGTGCGCGCGCTCATGTACGGCTTCGAGAGGTCAGTCTTTGATCCGTCAACGCACCGCAGAGGCTGGCTGACACCTGCGGCCGCACCTTCGCGCTGTTCCTCGCTCGCAGGTCAAGCACAATCGCCGCATCCTTTAAGCCCCAACTGCAGCAGGCTCTCCTGACGCAGAACGCACGGATGGAGGCTGCCTACCGCCTGCAGCTCGAGGAAGCGCGTGCCAAGCGGGCAGGCGGCGCGGTCGAGGAGCCATCAGCCAAGCGCGTCAAGATCGAGGCGCCAAAGGCGACGCCACCGCCACCTTCTGTTGCTCCTGCCCCAGCGGCGCCTCGGCCTGCGGACGGTCCCATCTTCGACGTGCAGCTGCTTCCGGCGCCGCTCGTCATTGACCTGGCGCTGGCCTCGATCGAGTCGCTCTCGCTGCCGGCGCTCTCGCACGCGGTCAGTGCGGTCCGGACACAGCTCGCCCAGCCTGAGGCGAGCTGGTCGACGGCAGCCCGCTTGCTGGCGCCCTGCGTCCGTGCAGAGGGCCGGGCTGAGGGCGACGTCGTCGGCGAGGCCAAGGTCGAAGCGGGCGAGGGTAGCAATCCGCTCGACATGCGGCTCAACGATGGCGAGCGGGATGAGGACGTCCTGCCCGATTTGCCTCCGGCAGGCGTCGACGACACGCTCGCCTCGGCCCCGGCAACGGCCGAGGCAAAGCCCGCCGTTGCCTTCTCGCTACCGCCCCCGCAAGCGCTGCCGCCAGCAAAGCGGCAGGTCCAGGTGCTCAAGTCGCTCACCCGCCTTCTCGACACGGGCGCCGAAAAGCTCGCCCTCCAGCCGGCCCGGGCCGAGGACGACGAGAGCTTGCTCCAGAGCCGAGGCGGCGTCTGGGAGCTGTGGATGGTCCTTGGCTCGCGGCTCGTCACGCGGAGTGAGGAGGATGGCGACGACGTCGAGGGCGAGACGCTGCCGACGGATCAGGCTCTCAATCGGGAGCGGGAGACCGTCGCTGCTTGGGTTGTAGACGACTTCGTGGCAAGGTCAGTTGGGGCCGCTCTCGTCCTGCTTCCTTCGCGATCGCTCAGAGGCTGACCTCAAAGTCGCCCTGCCCTTCACCTCACCCGCAGATGGAGATTCGCGAGTCTTTGGCTCAACGAGGAATGGTACAACGACGCCCAGATTGCCGATAACGGCCGGCGGCCTGTCCCGCGCTTCCGGCCGATCCTCGCCCGCCTGCTAGCGACGCCAGGCGTGCTCGCTTCGACGGCCCTGCCCGCCTTCCTCCTCTCGCTGCCGGACCTCCCGCCGAGCACGCTCGAGACACTCCATTCGCTCTGCGCAAGTCATGACCGGTCGGTCGGCCGGCTCGGCATGCGCACCCTGCAGGAGGTCGTCGCGGAGCGGCCACCGGTCCGCGAGGGCGCCCTCGCACAACTTCTCGAGCTTTGCACGCATCCCGGTGCGTCTCCACGTCCAGTTGCGCACCGCCTCGCTTCGTCCTGACCACTGACGTCCGTGTTCGCGCCGCTCCGACAGATGCCGCGACCCGCAATCCGGCGATCGCTGCGGTCCGGCTCTGGGTCCCCGACACTGCGCCGATGGCCGAGTCGATCCGGTCGTTTGCGCTCTCGCTCCTCCGGCGCCTGCAGAAAGCCGCGACGATGCCATCACCGGTCAAGTCCGAAGCCAAGGCCGAGGATACCGCGACGGATGGGCGAGCGGCCGATGGATTGACGGCCGAGTCATCGGCGCCAGCTGCGGTTTCTGCTCCGGCACCGGTAGATGGCGGCGGCGGCGACGTCGTCATGAACGCGGCCGAGGAGTCTGAAGAGGTCGAGCACGAGGTCGAGAGTCGGTACTTGCCTCCGACAATCGATCTCGCACACGTCGAGACCGAGGTCGTCCGGCAGCACGTCGAGCTACTCTTTGCGCTGACGAAGAAGGTGCCCGAGCTGCTCGACTCGTGTGTGCCGTCCTTTGCTGTTGAGCTCAGACCGCGCCACCGAGGCTAACGTCCCTTTTGCCCCGGCCTTCCCATAGGATCTTCACCGCGTACATCGACCTGCCAGAGCCGGTCCGGCCGGCCTTCGAGCTCATCCTCACGCCCCTGATCCGCTCGATGGGTCCCAACAACGGCAAGTTGCTGACGGTCCTCCGCAAATTCCCAGCCGGGGCCGACATGCTCGCGCTCAAGGTGCTCAACATCCTGACGGACCCCAAGGTCGCCGGCGAGGAGCGCCAGAAGATGAGCGGGCCGATGGTCGCGCTCGTCAAGAGTCTGGTAGCCGAGCGGACGCTCGACCCGCGCTTTGTCGTCACCATCATGGGCGAGCTCGACAAGGTGCGTCGTACGGGGCGCCCGTCCCCCCTTTGGTTGGTTCGCGCTTCGCCTGCTGATGACCCGACTTGACGGCCCCTCTGACCCCGTCGCAGAACGATATGCGCCGCCAGCTGCCGCGCATCATCTCCATCCTGCCCGGCAAGGCGCTCGCGCCCGACACGCCGCCCCCGGAGCGCGACATGGTCCGCCAGATCCTAACCCAGGTTATCGCCCCACCGGTCGCGGCCAATGCGACGCCTGCGGTCAAGAAGAAGGCGCTCAGCCAGGGCTTTACCGCAGCCGAGCTCATGGTGCTCCTGCACAACTGCGAGAAGGAGAGCGGACTCAAGGCGACGATGGACGGTCCGTGCCGCGATCCCTGGCCCGGTCCACTTACCTGCAGCTACCCTTCTTAACGTCCCGCCGCCTTCCTCGTCCGCTCCAGCGATCGACATCTGCTTCTCGCTGACCGACATCTTCAAGTCGGAGGTGCTCGCGGCCGTCATGCAGCAGATCGCCGACGAGCCCGAGCTCCCGACGCTCTTCCTCCGCACGGTTCGTCTACCGCGGTCGTCTTCACTCCTCCGACGCTCTCGATTGCCCCGGCTGACCCGACGCTCTTCCTCTCTCTCTCTCTCTGCCCTGCCAGGTGATCAAGTCGGTCCAGACGTACAAGTCGCTCGTCCCCTTTGTCTCAACCTCGCTCCTCTCGCGGCTCATCACGAAAAAGGTTTGGCTCTCGCCCCAGCTCTGGGAGGGCTTCATCCGCTGCGCCCGCGTCATGGGCATGGCCTCGTACGGCGCCCTCCTCCAGCTCCCGCGCGAGCAGCTCAAGGAGATCGTCAACCGGCCCGACGGCAAGCTCATCAAGACGGGCCTGCGCGACTTTGTTCTCAAGCGCGCCGGCGGGAACGCGACCAAGCTGCCGTCGTGGTTCGGAGAGGTCTTCCCAACAGAGCCGTCCCCTGCGCCCGACCAGCCGATAGCGGCGGCAGTCTCGCCCGTGCCCCCCGTGCCGGCCTCGGCGACGCCGCCACCGCCCATGTCTTGATGTCTGCCTGCCTCTGCTACTCCCTGATGCCTGCCTCGAAAGGGTGAGGGGCACCTAGGTCATGACGGGAGCCGGTGTGCCACGATCAGAGTCTCTGGGCGTCGGGGCATGTGCGAGGGCCACATCTGGTGATAGCGACGGGGCGCGCTTAGGCGGCGCGAGAGGGCGGCAGGTGGTCGGAGAAGTAAGAGAGCGGTCATCAGGAGCCGGTGAGGGGAGGGCCCTCTCGATCGCATTCGTCCTCGCAGCGCATGTACCGACGCCGGCCGGTCCGCGAAGGGATGGGTGGCCGTCAACAGCGGGGCGAACGCTGGTCCGAGCTCTCAGGCGGGCTACAGTCGGTCGGGCAGTGGGCAGGGACAAGAACGGCTCACCCTGCTCGTCCTTCATCCCGCGAGGGCTGAGGGTCGGGCGGACGAGCTTGCTCACCAGGTGCTCGACTTTGGCCTCGCGGGCTGTTACAGTAACGGCGCCCCTCGTAGTAGGCTGGCACACCGGCCGCGATTCGCCCGCCCGTTCCTGCGGCGAGGATGACAGAGTGACAGCCCCGGCAGCGAGCTCCGCTCAAGGGCTTACTGCGGGTCAGCGACTAGTCGGCGGGCAGCAGCAAGCTCGGGGAGGGGAGGGTGGCGTTTGCGGCCGTCGGTCGGAGGTCGGAGGGGCTTGTCACCCCTTCTGGCTGGGCATCTCCTCGGCGTTGGATGCCGCGCGGGCGCGATCGCCCCGACGGTCGGCTCGAGCTGCTGCAGCTCGATAGACAAGAGGGACCGGGCGGACGGTGAGTTAGCTACTGCTGCTGGTAGGCTGCTGCCTGCCCTTCGGTCGATGGTCGACGTCAGCCTCTCGACGGCCGAGGCCCTCTCTTGCAAGTGAAGGGGACGGAGGGGCGGGGGATCCGTCGTCAGCGCGGGCGGGGCGCGGTGGGGGAGGGGAGGGGATTCGGCCTGCTGCGCGCCACCCGCCCGCGGTTTTCGAGCCCGCCCGCCCGCGCGCGCGCGCTCTCTTCGCCCGGCCGTCCCCCAACAGCCGTCTTTCCCTCCTGCCTCCCACCCACACACCCACACCCACCCACCCCCTCTTCTCTCTTCCCTCTTCTTTCGCCGCCGCTATGCTCGTCGCCGCCCTCGCCTCCCTTGCCCTCGCGCCCCTCGCCTTTGCCCAGTCGGGCCCGGTGTACGTCCCTCTCGCTCCTCGCTATCTCCCGGGCCGTTGTTTTTCCATCTGCAGA
>Ga0308160_10001911_pt1 | contig 27043 bp, 17 predicted proteins | sample PhyFR1_FD_201036 | JGI IMG/M metagenome (GOLD analysis project Ga0308160, IMG submission 201036) | Phyllosphere microbial communities from UC Gill Tract Community Farm, Albany, California, United States - DLSLF.R1 | ecosystem: Host-associated > Plants > Phyllosphere > Unclassified | place: USA... | reverse complement strand
TCGACGGATTCGCATGGCCCTTGCCGACGATGTCGAAGGCCTGCAGCAGCGGCACGCCGGCCTTCATCATGGTCGCCAGCTGGCGCGTGAACATGGTCAGGTCCTTGTCGGTGATCTTCTTGCCGCTACGGTAGATCTTCTTCTTGACCTTGGTGACCATGATGCCCTGGCGGCGCAGGGTCACGTTGACGATCGCCTCGCCGCCGGCGCGCAGCTCGCCGCGCACGGTCTTGCCGGACTTGTCCTTGCCTTCCCAGGCGTAGACCGCTTCCTTGACTTGCGCGCCGCCGCGGCTTCGGGTGGAGAGGGAGGTTGCCATGTCGATCCTAAATTTTCTATTCGTTGGTGCAGCCGAGCACTTCTTCGAGGCTGGTCAGCCCCTGTTTCACTTTCATCAGGCCGGAGCGGCGCAGCGAATTCACGCCGTCCTTCTCGGCCTGGGCGGCGATCTGCATCGAGTTGCCGTGCGCGAGGATCAGTTCCTCGATCGCCGGGGTGATCGGCATGAGCTGGTAGATGCCGACGCGGCCTTTGTAGCCGGAGCCGAGGCAGCGTTCGCAGCCGACCGGGCCGTAGGGCTTCCAGTCGTCCTGCAAATCTCCTTCGCGGTAGCCGGCGGCGAGCAGGGCTTCGCGCCCCATCTCGAGCGGCTGCTTGCAGGTGCACAGGCGGCGCGCCAGGCGCTGGGCGGTGATCAGGATCACCGAGGAGGCGATGTTGAACGGCGCCACGCCCATGTTCATCAGGCGCGTCAGGGTCGAGGGCGCGTCGTTGGTGTGCAGGGTACTAAAGACCATGTGGCCCGTTTGCGCGGCCTTGATCGCGATGTCGGCCGTTTCCAGGTCACGGATTTCGCCGACCATGATGATGTCGGGATCCTGGCGCAGGAAGGATTTCAGGGCCACCGGGAAGGTCAGGCCGGCCTTGTCGTTGACGTTGACCTGGTTCACGCCGGGCAGGTTGATCTCGGCCGGGTCTTCCGCGGTCGAGATGTTGATGCCAGGCTTGTTCAGCACATTCAGGCAGCTATAGAGAGAGACGGTCTTGCCGGAACCGGTCGGCCCCGTCACCAGCACCATGCCGTAGGGACGCGAGATGGCGTCCAGCAGAATCGCCTTCTGGTCCGGATCGTAGCCGAGTGAATCGATGCCCATCTGCGCCTGGGTCGCGTCCAGGATACGCATGACGGTCTTTTCGCCGAACAGCGTGGGCAGCGTGCTGACGCGAAAGTCGATGGTGCGCGTGGCCGACAAAATCAGGCGCATGCGGCCGTCCTGCGGCACGCGCTTTTCCGAGATGTCGAGCTTGGCCAGCACCTTGATGCGCGAGACGAGCTTGTCGCGGATCGCCAGCGGCGGCGTGGCGTGGTCGCGCAGCACGCCGTCCACGCGCATGCGGATGCGGTAGAACTTCTCGAAGGGCTCGAAGTGGATGTCGGAGGCGCCCAGCGACACGGCGTCCATCAGGATCTTGTTCAGGAAGCGCACGATCGGCGCGTCTTCCACTTCGGTGGTGGCTTCGACCGGCGCGGCGGCCTGCTCTTCCTCGGCGAACTCGATCTCGCCTTCCTCGCCGACCAGGTCGCCCAGGGACTGCTCGGCGCTCTTGGTGAGATTGGCCAGCAGCGCGAGCAGGGCATCGTGGGCGACGATCACCGGCTCGACCGCGGCCTCGCTCTGGAACTTGATCTGGTCCAGCGCCTGGGTGTTGGTCGGGTCGGAAATGGCCACCGACAGGCGGTTGCCGCGCTTGGCCAGGGCGACCACGCGCTGGGCCGCCATCAGCTTGGCGTCGATCGCCGCTTCTGGCAGCGATTCGATGCTGAAGGTCGACAGGTCGAACAGCGGATAGCCGAAGGTTTCGGCGCAGAAGACGGCGAGGGAGGCGGCGTCGAGCGCACGCTCGGCGATGATGGCGTCGATCAGGGCGGTGCGGTCGCCCGCGGCCTTCTTCTGCAGCGCCTCGGCCTGCTGGGCCGTCAGGCGCCCGGCCTGCACCAGCGCGCGCGCAAGCCCCGACAACTGGGTGCCTGGGGTCGCGTTCGGGAGGACTGCTGCCATATGAGCCGTGTTATGAGAGGAAAGCCGAGGGGCCGCCCAAGGCGGCAGACTCCTCGGATGATGCCTACAGGCATCAAGTTTGTAAAGCGTTTCAACAGGGTGGCGAGGCATGCTTACCACGTAGACGAAATGCCATGACGCCCCGTAGAGCCGGGTTTGTTGGCGTTTCGATTACGGGTGTTAGCGGCACGCCAACCGGTGTGAACATTGCGACATCGCCGCCCAAAACAATACCGGCGCCCTCAGGCGCCGGTATGGATGTCACGCAATCGTGCGCAGGTGGTTCAACGTAATGCGAGCGGCGCCGGACGCGAATTCAGCGCCGGAGCTTCGCCGCCGTCGGCCAGCTTGAACACCGACAGCGCGCCGGTCAGCTGCGTGGTCTGCTCGGTCAGCGACTCCGCCGCCGCCGAGGCTTCCTCGACCAGGGCCGAGTTCTGCTGGGTCATCTCGTCCATGCTGTCGATCGCGCGGCCGATGTCTTCGATGCCTTCGCTCTGGCGCTGGCCGGCCATCGTGATCTCGGCCATGATGTCGTGCACCTTCTTGACCGAATCGACGATCTGGCCCATGGTCACGCCGGCCTGGTCGACCAGCGCGCTGCCGGCGTTGACCTTCGAGACCGAGTCGCCGATCAGTTCCTTGATTTCCTTGGCCGCCGCGGCGCTGCGCTGGGCCAGGTTGCGCACTTCGCCGGCCACGACCGCGAAACCGCGGCCCTGTTCGCCGGCACGCGCCGCTTCGACCGCCGCGTTCAGCGCCAGGATGTTGGTCTGGAAGGCGATGCCGTCGATGACGGAAATGATCTCGACGATCTTCTTGGCCGAGGTGTTGATGTCGCCCATGGTGCTGACCACGCCGCCCACGACCTGGCCGCCACGGGTGGCGATGTCGGTGGCGGAGACGACCAGCGCGTTCGCTTCGTTGGCATTCGCGGCGTTCTGGCGCACGGCGCCGGTCAGCTCGTCCATCGCACGCGCGGTGCGCTCCAGGTTGGCGGCCTGCGATTCGGTGCGGCCGGCCAGGTCGGCGTTGCCGCTGGCGATTTCGGCGCTGGCCACCGCAATGGTCTCGGCCGAGCTCTTGATCTCGGCGACCATCGTGGCCAGGCGCGCGCGCATGTCCTTCAGGGCCACCAGCAGGCTGGTGGTGTCGCTGGCTTCGGTGCGGATGTCCATTGCCAGGTCGCCGGCTGCGACCGCACGCGCGATCTCGCGCGCATATTCCGGCTCGCCGCCCAGCTGGTGCCAGATGGCGCGCACCACGAACCAGGACACGACGGCCAGGCTCAGGATCACGACCAGGGCGGTGAGGATCATGGTCCACAGCACGCGGCGCACGTTCGCCTCGCTGCTGGCGATGCCGGCCTTGAACTGTTCCTGGGCCTTGACCTGGGTCTGCTCCAGGTCCTTGGTCAGCGTGGCCAGGGTGCTTTGCATCTTCGGCACCACGGCCTGGGCGTCGCCCTGCTCGAGTTCGAGCATGATGCGCGCGGCCGACAGCGCCGGTGCATAGTAATCGTTGAATTCCTTGAGCAGGCGGGCGCCGTTCGCGGCCTGGCCTTCGATCGCGCCGAACGCTTTCAGGTGGGTGCGCACGGCCTCGGCCTGCTTGCCCATCTCGTCGATGCGCGCCTTGTCGCCTTCGCTGACGGCGCTCATCAGGCCGTCGGTGATGTCCTTGACTTCGAGCGTGAGGGCCTTCGATGCGTCGAGGACCGGATAGTCCGTCAGTTCGGTGGAATGGATCGAATCCAGGGCCTTGTTCGCGATGCTTGCGCTGACGCCCACGCCGAGGCCGAAAATCAGGGTCGAAATGACCGGAAGTGCCCAAATCCTGCGCTTGATGCTCATGCTGTTCGTCTCTCTCTCAACTCGCCGACAATGATTAACCAGGTCTTACCTACGCTTTCAGCTAAAAAGCCCTGCCGGCTGGGGAGCGGGCAGGGCCGGGGATGCGGGAGCGCTGCTCCTGTCCTTGTTTACGGCGCGGTGTAGACAACCTTGACGGTACCGTCGACGGCGCTCTTTTCCATGTAGCCGATCGCCTTCGGGTTGGCGGCAACGGCGGCCTTCACGGCGGCGCTGTTGGCGACTTCCTTCGGCATCGTGGCCTTGCCGGTGAACACCAGCTTCGACCACAGGGCCTTGGCTTGCGAGGCGTCCTTGTCGGTGACCTTCTTGTAGAACTCGCCACGGATGGCGGCGTCTTCCGGCTGGTCGACCGGGGTCATCGCGCTCGATTTGCCGAGGAAGAACTGGGCGACCTGGTCCTTCGTCATGGTCGCTTCGGCGGCCTTCGGGTTCACCACGACAACGACTTCGGCCAGTGCCGGCACCGAGGCGCCGAGGATGGCTGCGGCGACGGCCGCTTTCAAGAGTTTGTTCATGGCGCGTTCCTTAGAAAACGAAGTCGATCGCCACGGCGCCGACGGTGACATCTTTGTTGAAGCCTGGCGCTGCGTTCAGCAGCAGGCCGCTGCCGACTGCCGGCTTGACGCGGTCGATCTGCGCCTTCAGGGCCAGCGAGCGGTAGAAGTCCCAACGCACGCCGATCGAGGTGGTGCTCGACTCGCCCTGGCCCACGCCGGTGTACGGCAGGGTGTTGGCGCCGGCGCGCAGTGCAGCCAGCTGGCCGCAGACGGTCGGGCTGGCGACCGGGCAGGTGGCCGGCACGACGTTGGCCACGGTGCCGTCGATCTTGAGCTTGCTCTGGATGACGTATGGCAGGAACTTGCCGATGCGGTAGCCGCCCATCACGTACCACGAGCTGGTGTCGTTGACGTAGGCATCGACCTTGCGCTTGGCGAATTCGGTCTGGACGACGATGTTGTTCCAGTCCATGCCGAGGCCCACCGAGGTGAACGAGGCTTTCTTTTCGTTGGTGTCGAGCTGGTTGGCCATCTCGGTCAGCTGCGGCGCGCGCAGTGCGGTGCCGAAGCTGCGCAGGCCGGTCAGCAGGGTGCCCAGGCGCACGGCGCTCGGGCCGTCGCCGTAGATCGACACGGTGGCGTCGACGCGGCCGAAGCGGGCGGTGAACGGGCCGTGTTCGGCGACGATGTTCAGGGCGCTCATCTTCTTGCCGCGGGCGGTCAGGTCGCCGGCGAGCGGTGCTTCGGCGCCGCCGAAGGCGATCTGGCCGGTGACGGTGGTGTCGCCGAAGCTGTGCTGGTAGGTGAGGTCGATACCGTCGAGGCTATTGAACGGCACCTGCGAGTACATCTCGACCGGCGGACGCAGGAAGTTGTTGGCGTAGCCGACGTTGCGGTAGTCCGAGATCATGAATGCCGGCAGGCCGATACGGCCGACGCGCACGCTGGCCTGGTCGCTGATCTTGGCCTTGGCGAAGGCCCAGCCCAGTTCCGCGCCGTACTCTTCTTCGGCATCGCGGCGCACCAGGCCCTGGGCGGTGAAGGACAGCCAGCTGTTGACGCCGATGTCGGCTTGCAGGCCGAGGTTCGAATCCACGCCGGTGCGCGGGCTTTTCTTGACGCCGGAAGCCTGGTTCGGACGGCCGAATTCGGCCTGGTCGGTGTTGGTCCAGGTGAGGGCGCCAGTGCCGAAGCCACTGATCTTGACCGAAGGGCCTTGCGCTTCTTGCGCGAAGGCCGACGAGAGCGCCAGCGGCAGAGCCAGAGCGGCGGCGATAATCTGCTTATTCATAAGACAACCTGTAACAGATACTGCGTTTATAAGATTTACTTCTTCTTTTCGTGTTGTCAAACGCGATGAGACGTGAAATGACGGAAATGATTGTATCCATCAGGCAAAACAACTGACAAGAAAAAGCACGCTCATGCGGAACAAATAAGGTCCGTTATGGCGTGCTGTTGTAAAGCGGAAACAGTAGATTCGGTAATTATTCGCTATTCATATGTTTCCGCTAATGTCAAAGATATAAATCAATTCCACCAGTGCGTCGTTGCGCCCATTTCCGGCAGCCTTGCCTGGACCGCCTCATCGATCAGGCCGGCGCGCACCGCCTGCTCGGCCGTGTAGATGCGCGCATTACCGAACAGATGCGGGCGGATGTCGTGCGATTCGGGCGCGCCGCGGGTCGCTTCGTCAAAGATGGCAGCATAACGTTCGGCATCGAAATCCAGGCATTCGCGCCATTCCGACACGCGCGAATGGTCGGCCGCCACCAGGTTGCCGAAGCCCCAGTGCAGGGGGTGCACGAGGAAGCGCGCCCCCGGACAGGCAAAGCGTTTCGATCCGGCCAGGAAAATGACGACGCCGACCGACTCGATACTGCCGATATTAAACGTGGTCAGCGGGATCGGCAGGGATTTCAGGAAAAAGTACAAGGCGAAGCCGGCCGTCATATTGCCGCCTTCGGTCGACATGTGCAGCTCGATCTCGGTGGCCCCGTTCTGCAACGCCTGCAGGCACAGGTTGCGTACGCTGCACGCGGAATGATGGTTGATCGGCCCGATGAAATGAACGATGTGCAAAGCCATTGGCGCTCCTGTCGTGAATCGTCAGGATAACAATTTCTTCCAAGTGCAGGCGTCCGTTTTCCCCCGTCAACTCCCCTGGTAGGCCGAGTACGACCAGGGCGTGACGGCCAGCGGCGCGTGGTCGTTCTGGATCAGCGATGCCGAAAGCGATTGTCAAGCAGCTTGCGGGTTTCGCCGGTTACGGCATATGGCGCGATCGTCATGCCCGGCGGCGGGGCGGCCGTGCGCGGTATCGGGCCCGTGGGTACTGAATTTGCTCATCCGCCCCCTATATGGTGTGGTAAAAATATCTATTATTCTGATCATATATCGATAACTTTCCGTCAATGCATCGCTGAGGTGCGGGATGCGGAAGGCGACCCGAATAGCCTGAACACGCCTAAAATGGTCTCGATTGGGCTGCACTGCCGCATCGACATCGTCGAGCGCTGGAAACAGGGTGATCCCGTCATTGGCCAATAAGCGGCTGATATATCGGTTTGATGATAAGCAAAATCAGTTTTAAGACATAGTTGGTTCCGGCCCGGACAGGGTATCCTTCCACGCTGGACCCATACCGAGACAAGCATGGCCGAACCGATCCGCTTTTATTTCCGCAACGCCGTCCACGAAGTGCTTGATGTGGCGCCGACGCAAACCATCCTGCAGCACCTGCGGGAGGACCTGCGCTGCACCGGCACCAAGGAAGGCTGCGCCGAGGGCGACTGCGGCGCCTGCACCGTCGTCGTCGGTTCGCTCGAGAACGGCGAGCTTGAACTGAAAGCGGTGAATTCCTGTATCCAGTTCACGCCTACGCTCGACGGCAAGGCCTTGTTCACGGTGGAAGACCTGCAGCTGCCCGACGGCCGCCTGCATCCGGTCCAGCAGGCGCTGGTCGAGTGCCACGGTTCGCAGTGCGGCTTCTGCACCCCGGGTTTCGCGATGTCGCTGTGGAGCATGTACCTGAAACAGGAGGGGACGCCTCCTTCGCGCTGCCAGATCGACGACGCCCTGTCCGGCAACCTGTGCCGCTGCACCGGCTACCGTCCGATCATCGACGCGGCCCAGCGCATGGGCGAACTGCCGCGCGCCGAATTCGACCGCGCCGCGGTGGCGGAGCAGCTGCGCGCGCTGCAGCGTGGCGAAGGCATGCGCTATGCGTTCGAAGGCCGCAGCTTTCATGCACCGCGCACGCTCGACGAACTCGTTCTACTCCGCGCCACGCACCCGCAGGCGCTGATCCTGGCCGGCTCGACCGACGTCGGCCTCTGGGTCACCAAGCAGATGCGCGAGCTGAACGACATCATCTATATCGGCAACGTGGCCGAGCTGAAAGCGGTGCGCGAGGAGGGCGGCTGGCTCGAGATCGGCGCCGGCGTGACGCTGCAGGACGCCTACGCGGCCGTCTGCCGCCACTATCCGCAGGAACTGGGCGAGCTGTGGCAGCGCTTCGCGTCGCTCCCGATCCGCAATGCCGGCACCCTGGGTGGGAATGTCGCCAACGGTTCGCCGATCGGCGATTCGATGCCCTGGCTGATCGCGCTCGGCGCGCGCCTGATGCTGCGCGGTGCGCAGGGAACACGCGAGCTGGCGCTGGAAGATTTCTATCTCGGCTACCAGCAGAAGGATTTGCATGCCGACGAATTCGTCGCCGCGCTGCGCGTGCCGCTGCCGCGTGCTGGCGTCCGTTTCCGTACCTATAAACTGGCCAAGCGCTTCGACCAGGACATTTCAAGCGTCTGCGCCGCCTTCGCGCTGACGCTCGACGGCGATATCGTGAAGGAGGCGCGCATCGCCTTCGGCGGCATGGCGGCCACGCCGAAACGCGCCGCCGCGGCGGAAAGCCTGCTGACGGGGCGCGCCTGGAGCGAAGAGACGCTGAAAGAAGCCATGGCCGCGCTGGCCCGGGACTACGCGCCGCTGTCTGACATGCGCGCCTCCAGCGCTTACCGCATGAAGACGGCGCAGAACCTGCTGCGCCGCTTCTGGCTCGAGACGCGTCTCGACAATCCGCTGCCGGCCAGCAGCGTCAACGCATTCGCAGCGCAGGCTTGAGGAGAACAGCATGAACGACGCAGGCGCACCAGCAATCAAGCAGGCGGCGTGGGCAGCGGTCGGCCGCGCCCGGCCGCACGAATCGGCCACGCTGCACGTGCTCGGCCAGGCCACCTATACCGACGACATCGCCGAAGTGGCGGGCACGCTGCACGCGGCGCTCGGCTTATCAGCCAAGCCGCATGCGCACATCGTCGCGCTCGACCTGGCGCCCGTGCGCGCGGCGCGCGGTGTCGTCTCCGTGCTGACCGTGAAGGACATCCCCGGCACCAACGACTGCGGCCCGATCATCCACGACGACCCGATTCTCGCCGACGGCAAGGTGGAATACGTCGGCCAGCCTGTCTTCATCGTCGTCGCCGACAGCCACGACAACGCTCGCCGCGCCGCGCGCCTGGCGAAGATCGAATACGAGGAACTGCCGGCCATTCTCACGCCGCAGGAAGCGCACGCCGCCAAGTCTTATGTCGTGCCGCCGATGCGCCTGGCGCGCGGCGATGCCGAGACGGCCTTCGCAAACGCTCCGCGCAAGGTCGCCGGCAAACTCTATGTCGGCGGCCAGGAGCAGTTTTACCTGGAAGGCCAGATCGCCTATGCGATTCCCGGCGAAGACAATGGCATGCTGGTGCAGTGCTCGACCCAGCACCCGAGCGAGATGCAGCACGTGGTCGCGCACGCGCTCGGCCTGCATTCGCACCATGTGGTCGTCGAGTGCCGCCGCATGGGCGGCGGCTTCGGCGGCAAGGAATCGCAATCGGCGCTGTGGGCATCCGCCGCGGCCATCGCCGCGCACAAGCTCAAGCGCCCCGTCAAACTGCGCGCCGACCGCGACGACGACATGCTCGTCACCGGCAAGCGCCACTGCTTCTATTATGAATACGAAGTCGGCTACGACGACGCGGGCCGCATCCTGGCGGCGAAAGTCGACATGGTCTCGCGCGCCGGCTTCTCGGCCGACTTGTCCGGGCCGGTCGCCACGCGCGCGGTCTGCCACTACGACAACGCATATTATTTGTCCGACGTCGACATCCGCGCCGCCTGCGGCAAGACCAATACCCAGTCGAACACGGCCTTCCGCGGCTTCGGCGGTCCGCAGGGCGCGATCGCCATGGAATACGTGCTGGACGAGATCGCGCGCAATCTCGGCATGGACGCGCTCGACGTGCGCAAGCTGAATTTTTATGGCAAAACCGAGCGCAACGTCACGCCTTACGGCCAGGCGGTGGTGGACAACGTCATCCACGAACTGGTGGCCGAACTCGAGACCTCGAGCGAGTACCGCGCGCGGCGCGCAGCGATCGCCGCCTTCAATGCCGGCAGCCCGGTTCTGAAGAAGGGCCTGGCGCTCACGCCTGTGAAATTCGGGATCGCCTTCAACGTCACCCACCTGAACCAGGCGGGCGCGCTGGTGCACGTGTACGTGGACGGTTCCATCATGGTCAACCACGGCGGTACCGAGATGGGGCAGGGCATCAACACCAAGGTGATGCAGGTCGTCGCCCACGAACTGGGCGTGGACATGGACCACGTCCGTGCCACCGCCACCAACACCAGCAAGGTCGCGAATACCTCGGCCACCGCCGCCTCCACCGGCGCCGATTTGAACGGCAAGGCGGCGCAGGACGCGGCGCGCCAGATCAGGGAGCGCCTCGCGGCCTTCGCGGCGCTTCAGTACGGCGGCGAAGCAGGCGATGTGCGCTTCGCGGCAGATACCGTCTTCGTGAATGGCATGGAAGTGCCATTCCCGGCGCTGGTGCAGAAAGCCTATCTCGCCCGCGTGCAGCTCTGGTCGGACGGTTTTTATGCGACCCCGGGCCTGTCCTGGGATGCCAAGACCATGAACGGCCGGCCCTTTTCCTATTTTGCCTATGGCGCGGCGGTGTCCGAGGTCGTGGTGGACACGCTCACCGGCGAATGGAAACTGCTGCGGGCCGATGCGCTTTACGATGCCGGTCAGTCGCTCAATCCGGCGATCGACATCGGCCAGGTCGAAGGCGCCTTCATCCAGGGCATGGGCTGGCTCACCACCGAAGAACTTTGGTGGAACCCGGGCGGCAAACTCATGACGCACGCGCCCTCGACCTATAAAATTCCGGGCGTGTCCGACTGTCCGCAGGATTTCCGCGTGCGCCTGTTCGAGAACCGCAACGTCGAAGACAGCATCCACCGCTCGAAAGCCGTGGGCGAGCCGCCGCTGCTGCTGCCGTTCTCGGTCTTCTTCGCGATCCGCGATGCGATTTCCAGCGTCGGCGGCCACCGGGTCAATCCGCCCCTGAATGCGCCGGCGACGAGCGAGGAGATCCTCGACGCGATCGCCTTCGTCGAAGCAGCGGCTGCGCAAGCGTGATGGACGACTGGCTGACAGCCGCGCGGCATACAACGTCGGCGCCGGCCGTGCTGGTCACGGTCGCCATCGTCGAAGGCTCCGTGCCGCGCGAGCCGGGGGCGAAGATGCTCGTCACCGCCGCGGGCTTTGCGGGCACGATCGGCGGCGGCCACCTCGAGCACCGCGCGATCGAGATCGCGCGCAGGATGCTGGAAGAGGGCGGCCGGCCGCGCCTGGAGCGCTTTGCACTGGGGCCCAGCCTGGGACAGTGCTGCGGCGGGATCGCGCATCTGCTGTTCGAAATCGCCGACTGCGATCAGATGGCGCTGCTCGACAAACGTCGTCAGCAAGATACATGGCGCGTCGTAGGGTGGACCGGGCCACGAGAGGCGGCTACGCCGTCCACGCGTTCAACCGGCGGTGGCACTGTCGCGCGACCGGACCTTCATTCTTCCGTTGAACGCGTGGACGGCAAAGCCGTCCACCCTACGTGGGCCTTGTTCGATGGAGCGGGCCGTCAAATCGCCGGCGCCCCCGTGCCCGCCATCGACCGCACCCTCGGCACCCACGTCTTCACCGACGTCGACGGCCAGCGCTGGCTCGTCGATGCCGTGCTCGCCCCGCGCGCCCACCTGATGCTGTTCGGTGCCGGCCACGTCGGTGCCGCCATCGTGCGCGCGCTGGCCGAGCTGCCTTGCCGCGTGACCTGGGTCGATGAGCGCGAGGACCTGTTCCCGGCCACGGTGCCGGCCAACGTCACCATCGAGGCCACCGACATCCCCGAGGCGCTGGTTGAACAAGCCGCGCCCGGCACCACCTTCCTGGTGATGACCCACAGCCATGCACTTGACCTGCGCCTGTCGATTGCGATACTGTCGCGTCCCCAATCGACGCAACTGCGGGATTGGTTCGGCCTGATCGGCTCCGATACCAAGCGCCGCCAGTTCGAGCACCGCCTGCGCGAGCGCGGCATCGCCAACGAGCGCATCGACGCCATGGTCTGCCCGATCGGCCTGCCCGGCATCGCCGGCAAGGCGCCGGCCGTGATTGCCGCATCCTGCGCGGCGCAACTGCTTACCGTCTGGGAGGCGTTTGACGCCGCCAGTCACCCTGAAGTTTCTCCGGAATCCAACTGATGTCCACCGCACCCACTACCGTGCAAGCCTACCGTGCGAGCTTGCTGCATTTTCACGCCGACCCGGCCTTTGCCGAGGATGCGTATTCCTGGCACCAGGACGGCCTGCTCGTCATTGAAGACGGGCGCGTCAAGGCGGCCGGCGATTACGAGAAGCTCGTGTCCACGCTGCCGGCCGGCCTCGAGCCGCACGACTACCGCGGCCAGATCATCACGCCCGGCTTCATCGACACCCACCTGCATTATCCGCAGACGGACATGATCGCTTCCCCGGCGCCGGGCCTCTTGCCCTGGCTCGACACCTACACCTTCCCGACCGAGCGCCAGTTCGGCGACCCGGCGCATGCGCGCGCGACGGCCGAGTTCTTCCTCGACGAACTGACGCGCTGCGGCACCACCACCGCGGTCGTCTACTGCACCGTGCACCGCGAATCGGTCGACGCCTTCTTTGAAGCCAGCGAGGCGCGCAATCTGCGCATGGTGGCAGGCAAGGTGCTGATGGACCGGAACTGCCCGGACTTCCTGCGCGACGTCGAAGGGCAGGTGGGCGAGAGCGAAGCCCTGATCAACAAGTGGCACAAGCACGCGCGCTCGCTGTACGCGATCACGCCGCGCTTCGCGCCGACCTCGACCCCGGCCCAATTGCAGGCGATCGCCGAACTGGCCAAGGCCTATCCGGACACCTTCATCCAGACCCACGTCTCGGAAAACAAGGACGAGTGCAGCTGGGTGCGCGAACTGTATCCGGCTTCGCGCAGCTACCTCGACGTCTACGACGGCTATGGCCTGATGCGTCCGCGCGCGCTGTTCGGCCACTGCATCTGGCTCGACGACGAGGACTTCGCGCGCATGGCGGCGACCGGCTCAAGCGCCTCCGTGTGCCCGACCTCGAACCTGTTCCTGGGCAGCGGCCTGTTCGATTTCGAAAAGGCCGACGGTGCGGGCGCCAAGGTGACCCTCGGTACCGACGTCGGCGCCGGCACCTCGTTCTCGATGCTGCAGACCATGAACGAAGCGTATAAGGTCGCGCGCCTGAAAGGCAGCTACCTGCCGGCGCTGCGCATGTTCTACCTCGCGACCCTGGGGGCGGCGCGCGCAATGGACCTGGAAGGCACGATCGGCAGTTTCGCGGTCGGCGCGGAAGCGGATTTTATCGTCCTCGACCCGAAGTCGACGCCGCTGCTGGCGCGCCGTAGCAGCCACTGCGACACGCTGGAAGAACAGCTGTTCGCGCTGGCGCTGCTGGGCGACGACCGCGCGATCCGTGCCACGTACGCGGCCGGCGTCAAGGTGCACGAGCGCAGTGGGGCTGTTGCCTGATACGTTAACGGTGTTTTGAATCCGCGCGGGCATGCCCGCCCTACGGTACGCGACAGCCACTGGCCGATGCGCAGCGTAGGGCCGTGTAACGTAGGGCGGGCATGCCCGCGCGGATATGTGCATACCATTGGCCCGACGTTGCCAACACTGCACGAAGCCGTTAAAGTTGCGCGGCCACGTCAACCCATCAAGAAAGACCCGTCATGCAGAACACCATCAGCCGCCTGCTGATCGCCCTGGCCGTCGCCGCCCCGGCCGGCGCCATGGCCAAGGAGCCGGCCACCGCATCGCGCCAGGCCAACGAGGCGGCGACCGCCCGTCATTACGCCGCGCTCATCGCCGGCCAGGATCCGAAGCTGGCCGAGCTGACCATGTTCTTCACGCAGATGCCGAAGGGGGGCGACCTGCACCACCATTACTCGGGCGCGATCTATGTCGAGCAATACCTCGACTTCCTCGACCGCCAGGGCCTGTGCGTGAACAAGCAGACCTACCGCATCGAGCAGGACAAGGCCGTGATCGCCGCCGAACGCGCGAAACCGGCGAAGGAACGCAACTGCCTCAACAGCGCCGAGGTCTATGCCGACGACTACACCTGGCGCGAGCTGGTGCAGCGCTGGTCGAACAAGGACTTCGACAACCACGGCGTCCTGAACCCGCCGCCGGACCGCCTGTTCTTCCAGACCTTTGGCTACTTCGGCCCGGTCTCGAACGCGAACTTCAAGGAAGGCCTGCAGGAACTCAAGAAGCGCGCGATCGCGGAAAACGTCAGCTACATCGAAACCATGTTCAAGATGGCGCCGACGGTTGCCAATGCCGAATTCGACGCGCGCGCCTGGCAGCTGGCGAACGACGACGCCGGCCTGGACGCGGAACTGCGCCGCGCGATGGAAGCGCTGGAGCGCGACCCGGCGTTCGCGAAATCGATCGCCGACTTCACGGCGAAGATCGACGAAGCGGCCGCCGGCATCGACGACGAGCGCTTCACGATGCGCTACCAGACCTATGTGCTGCGCCTGCTGAACCCGTCGCAGGTGTTTTCCGCGATGGTCGCCGCCTTCAAGTCGGCATCGAACGGCGGCAAGGTCGTCGGCGTCAATATCGTCGGCCAGGAAAGCACAATGGTGTCGATGCGCGACTACGCGCTGCACATGAAGATGTTCCGCTTCCTGAAACCCCTGTACCCGAACGTCAAGGTGGCCCTGCATGCGGGCGAGCTGGCGCTGGGTGAGGTGCCGCCGGAAGGCCTGAAGTTCCACATCGACCAGGCCTTAACGGTGGCCGGCGCCGACCGCATCGGCCACGGCATCGACCTGGCGCACGAGGCAAACGCCCCGGCCATCCTGCGCACGATGCGCGAGAAGGATATCCCGGTCGAGATCAACCTGACCTCGAACGCTTTTATTAGCGGCATCAAGGGCGAGAACCACCCGATCACCCTGTACCGCAAGTACGGCGTGCCCTACGTGATCTCGACCGACGACGCCGGCGTCACGCGCCACACGCTGTCGCAGGAATACGTGCTGTTCGCCAGCCGCTACAAGCCGGACTATGCGGAAATGAAGAAGACCTCGTACAACAGCATCCGCTACGCCTTCCTGCCCGCCGCCGACAAGGCGCGCCTGACGCGCCAGCTCGATCTGCGCTTCGCCGCCTTCGAGGCGGCTGTGGCAGGGCTTGCTCGCGATGCCGCAGGCAAGCAGCGCAAGCGCTGATAGCCCAAACACAAAGTTATCAATAAAGCAAGGCGAGCACCGCAAGGCTGCTCGCCTTTGTTGTTTTTCGGGGCATCGCTTGCCTCTTTTCTGTGCGCCTGTGGTCAGCGCGCTACACATTCTGATTCGCTTTTGGGCAATTCAAAAAAATATTGCCACTTTTATTTCCGGTCAGAATGCCTCCTTTATAATCGCCGCCGTAGCGTAGATGGGCAAAACCGGCAGTTGTTGCAGGTTTTAGACGCTCTGGGGATGGATTTAGTCGTACAACGTATTAATTCCGAACGGAAACGGTATTTGTCTTGGGCATCCGAGGCGTGCATAGTTTCTCAGGTTGACAAGATAGTAAGTCGACCAACCAACTTTGCCGCAGTCGTTACTGGTCAGCGTGTTTGCAAGCTGTCATCAGCCTGACACATCAAGCCTTTAAATTAACGTGCCCTGAAGCAGGAACCCGAGTTTCCTACGCCGTCATGCAGGTTCAAGCTTGCTGCTGAAATTTTTTAAACACTCTAGGAGTTTTGAATGCAATCCGCTTTGATTCAACAACCGAAGCTGCGCCTGAGCCTGATCGCTCTGGCATGCCAACTGGCATGTGTGGGCGTCGTTCACGCCCAGGAAACGACCACGGCTTCGGACGCTCAGCCGACCCGCCAGGTGATCATCACCGGCAAGAAAATCGGCATGGGCCTGATGGTGACGGAAGATGCGCCGAAGGCACGTTCGACCGTGACTGCGGAAGAGTTGGAAAAGCAGCGCCCGACCGGCAATGCCTACGAGGCACTGGAAATGCTGCCGTCGGTGAACAGCTATAACCATGACGCTACCGGCCTGTTCGGCGGCGGCCTGACCCTGCGTGGCTTTAATAGCGACCAGATCGGCGCCACCATCAACGGCGTGCCGGTCAATGACTCGGGTTCGTTCTCGGTCTACCCACAAGAATACGTCGACCAGGAAAATACCTGCTCGCAGTTCGTGACCCAGGGCTCGACCGACGTCGACTCGCCCCAGGTCGGCGCAACCGGCGGTAACTTCGGCATCGTCACCTGCAATCCGGAAAACACCCAGCGCTGGCGCGTCATGCAGACCCTCGGTCAGCTGAACAGCTACAAGACCTTCGTGCGTTTCGACAGCGGCAAGTTCGCGGACAACCGTTCGAAGTTCTTTATCTCGGCTTCGAAAGCCCAGGCTGACAAGTGGAAGGGCGAAGGCAAGGCCAAGCGCGAGCACATCGACGCCGGCTTCAATTACGACTGGGACAAGTTCAACTACATCCACGCGACCATCCTGTGGAATGAAGCCAAGAACCACAGCATCAACAACCTGACCCTGACCGAACTGAACAACTTCGGTTACTACTACGACACCACCAGCGTCTACCCGACCCAGCCGACCCCAGTGCGCGGCACCGCGCAGAACGCCGTCGTGCCGTCGCCGCTGTACTACGGCCTGTACCTGAACCCGTTCAAGAACGCGATCGCGTCGGCTGAAGCCAAGTTCCGCCTGAACGACGACCTGACCCTGAAGATCGTGCCTTACTTCTGGTACGGCTTCGGCAATGGCGGCCTGCAGCAGAAGCTGGCCTATGAGAGCCCACGCCGCGAAGGTACCCGTACCAATGCCACCTTCATGGATCCGGCAACCACGACCCTCACCGGCAACGTCGACCTGAACGGCGACGGCGACACCCTCGACACCGTGATCATGGCCAACGCCAGCGTCACCAACACCAAGCGTCCTGGCCTGACTTCGTCGCTGACCTGGAACTATGGCGATCACCAGATCCTGGGCGGCTTCTGGTGGGAGCGCGCACGTCACCGTCAGACCGGCACCATGGTCCCTGTGACGGCCGAAGGCAACCCGGTCGACGTCTACCTGGAAGACCAGGCAGTCACCCGTAGCGACGGTTCGCTGTACCAGAGCCGCGACTGGAACACGATCTCGACCGCCTACCAGGCGTTCATCCAGGACACGATCAGCTTTGCCGACAACAAGGGCCAGATCAACATCGGTATCCGTACTCCGTTCATCGAGCGTGACTTCACGAACTACCGTAGCGAAGCCAACCTGCGTCCGACCTACAACATCACCAAGAAGTACAAGGACATCCTGCCACAGCTGGGCGCGCGCTACCGCGTGACCAACGACGACCAGTTCTTCGCATCGATCGCGAAGAACATGAAGGCGCCGCCGAACTTCGTGTTCAGCAACGTCGGTTCGAACGTCTCGGTCGTCAACGGTGTCGCTACCCTGCGCGGCGACGTGAAGGAAGAGACTTCGTACAACACCGACATCGGCTACCGTCACCAGGACAACAAGTTCATCGCTACGGTGACCGTGTTCAACGTCGACTTCCGTAACCGTCAGGCGACCGCGTTCGATCCGATCACCAACACCAGCAGCTACACCAACGCTGGCAAGGTCTCGACCCGCGGCTTCGAACTGGAAGCAGGTAACACCCCGATCAACGGCTGGGCATTCTACGGCTCGTTCGGCTACACCGACAGCGAGATCAAGAACGACCTGCAGGTGAGCGCAACGGCCTCGCTGCCGACTGCCGGCAAGGAAATGCCGCTGACCCCGAAACTGAAGGCCGGCCTGTCGGCTGAATACCAGACCGGCGCGTTCTGGGCTCGTGTGAAAGCCAAGGCAACCAGCAAGCAAGCTGCGACCCTGGTCAACGACGAGTGGGCACCTGGCTACACGACCTACGGTTTCGATGCCGGCTACACCTTCGCCAACTTCGGTATGTTCAAGCGTCCGAAGCTGACCGTGAACGTCAGCAACATCACCAACAAGCAGTACCGCAACCCGTCGTCGCAGAGCGTCAACAACACGACGCAGTTCCCAGGCGTGAACCCTGGCACCCTGCGTTACTACCTGGGCGCACCACGCTTCGCGTCGGTCACCCTGTCGGTCGACATCTAAGTCGCACCGGGTCCGCTGCCCCAGTGCAGCGGATTGTCGTAGAGCACGACCAGAACAGGCCTTCGGGCCTGTTTTTTTATGGTTGAAGGATGCGGCGAGCGGCCCCTGTAAAGATGGCCGTTCGCGATCCCCCATGCAATAATTCGGAGCGCCGCAGGCGCCCCTGTTCATCAGCGAAAGACTTTCATGACCGTTTCCCCGCGCGCGTGCGCCCGCTTTTGTATCCGCTCGTCCATCCTGGCGCTGGCCCTCCTGGCCGCCGGCTGCACCACGGCCCCGCGTGGACCCGTCACACTGAACCTGGTCGCCATCAACGACTTCCACGGCAACCTCGAACCGAGCAAGTACACCTATACCAGCGCCGCCACGGGCAAAAGCGAAACCCTGCGCGCCGGCGGCATCGAAGCCCTGAGCGGCGCGCTGGCCGCCTGGCGCAAGGAAGACAAGGCCCTGCTGTTCATCGGCGCGGGCGACCTGATCGGCGCCAGCCCGGCGCTGTCCTCGATGTGGGCCGACGAGCCGAGCATCGAAGCGATGAACCTGATGGGCCTGCGCCTGTCCTCCGTCGGCAACCACGAATTCGACCAGGGCCGCAAGGAACTGCTGCGCCAGCAGGCCGGCGGCTGCGATTCGCCGCGTCCCGGCAAGGCCTGCCGCCTGAGCCCCGACTACCGCGGCGCGCGCTTCACCTATCTCGCCGCGAACGTGCTCGACAGCGCGACCGGCAAACCCTTCATGCCCGCCTATCGTGTCGAAGACGTGAAAGGCGTGAAAGTCGGCGTCGCCGGCGCCGTGCTGCAGGGAACCGCCTCGGTCGCGGTGGCCTCCGCCATTGCCGGCCTGGACTTCATCGACGAAGCCGAAGCCATCAACAAGACCCTGCCGCAGATGCGCGCCGACGGCGCCAAGGTCTTCATCGCCCTGATCCACGAAGGCGGCCGCACCGACGAGTCCCCGGACCAGCCGGGTTGCAAGGGCCTGACCGGCGGCGTGGTCGACATCGTCAAGAAGCTCGATCCGGCGATCCGCCTGGTCATTACCGGCCACTCGCACCAGGGCTACCTGTGCACGGTCGACGGCCGCGTCGTGACCCAGGCCGATGCGGCGGGGCACCTGCTGTCGCGCATCGCACTGAAGGTGGATGCGAGCAGCGGCGCCATCGCCGACATCGACGTCAAGAACGTTGTCATGGATCCGGCGAAGTTCTCGGCCGATCCGCAAGTCAGCGCCTATCTCGCCGGCGTGAAGGAACGCAGCCGCGCGGCGCTGGCGCGTCCGCTCGGTAAACTCGGCACCGCCACCGTGGCGCGCAGGGCCAACGAGGCCGGCGAATCGCCGCTGGGTAACCTGATCGCCGACGCCGTGCTGGCCGCGACCCGCGCGCAGGGCGCCCAGATCGGCTTCATGAACAATGGCGGCATCCGCAAGGACCTGGAGACCTCGGACGCCGCGCTGACCACCAATTTCGGCCACGCCCAGGCGGTGCTGCCGTTCGGGAATACCTTGGTGGTGCTGGACCTGACCGGCGCGCAATTGCGCCGCCTGCTCGAGCAGCAGTGGCAGCGTCCGAGCGCCTCCGGCGCCACCATCCTGCAAGTGTCGCAAGGCCTGAGCTACACCTGGGACGAAAAGCGTCCGGTCGGCCAGCGCCTGGTGCCGGGCAGCCTGAAGTTCAATGGCAAGCCTGTCGATGACAATCAAACCTATCGCGTGGTCGCCAATAACTTCCTGGCCGAAGGCGGTGACAATTTCCCGGAATTTGCCAAGGGCACGAAGCGCGTCGATACCCAGATCGTCGACCTCGATGCCCTGAGCGAGTACATCGCCAGGAATCCGGGCGCGGGCGGCGCGCAAGCCGGCCTGGCCCCGTCGACGCGCATCGACAAAGTGCGCACGCCACAATAATCGCAGCACCGTTCAATCCAAGGAACCATCCATGAAAAAACTAGCCTGTGTCCTCGCGCTTGCCGGCGCCTTTACCTCGGTCGACGCGCTCGCATGGGGCGGCGACGGCCACCGCGCGGTCGGTGCCATCGCCGATAAACTGCTGAAGGGCACAAATGCGCAGAAGCAGATCGCCGCCTTGCTGCTGCCGGGCGAGACGCTCGAATCGATCGCCAACTGGCCGGACTGCGTGAAGGGCACCTACTGCGGCCCGCAGTCGCCGGAAATGGTGGAATACACGACCGCCAACCCGAAGCACAGCGAGTACCACTACACCGACGTCCCGTTCCAGCTCGAGCACTACCACGACCATGGCGTCGGCACGAGCGAAGTCGACATCGTGCAGACCCTGAAGCAGTGCATCGCCGTGCTGCAAGGTAAAACCGACCCAAGCCTGAACCCGCACAAGTTCACCAAGCGCCAGGCCCTGATCCTGCTGACCCACATGACCGGCGACATCCACCAGCCGCTGCACGTGGGCGCGGCTTTTGTCAGCAAGGATGGCAGGTTCGTGGTGCCGAAGACGCATGCGGAAGTCGACGAAGCGGCGATCTTCGATTCGCGCGGCGGCAACAACCTGCTGCTGGACGACGAAAAGCTGACCCAGCTGAGCGCCAACCTGATCCCGCCGGGCGAACCGAAGCCGATCAAGGAAGGCGTGCCGAAGGCGCTGACGAAACCGTTCCACTCGTACTGGGACAGCACGACTGTCGACTATGCCTTCCGCCGCGTGCAGACGAAAACTCCGGCGCAGTTCGCCCAGTTTGCGATCGACAGCAAGCCGGCCATCAAGGCAAACAGCGGCGACGTGGCGACCTGGCCTTACCAGTGGGCGGACGACGCGCTGGTCGTGTCGAAGTTTGCTTATGCCGACGTGGTGCCGGGCAAGATCACGCCGCAAATCAGCAAGAAGGGCGAGACCTATTACACCTTCGCGCTAGAAGTGCCGAACAACTATCCGGTGCCGAGCTCGCAGATCGCCAAGGAACAGCTGATCAAGGGCGGCTACAAGCTGGCCGAGGTGCTCAAAGCGATCTACGGTTAAGCAAGTCTTCTTGTCGATCAAGGCCGCGGCGGTGACGCCCGCGGCCTTTTTCTTTGGCTGGCGTGGCGTGCGGCTGGGCTGGCGCGGCCGCGGCTAGAATGGCGGTTCCGGCGCGCCGCGCCGCCTTTTACCGGACACCGCATGAAGCCTCGTCTCCTCGCCAGCCTCGGGCTCTGCCTGGCTGCGACCGCCGCCCACGCCCAGCAGGATGCCATTCCCGAGTCGCGTCCGGGCCAGCCGCTGTGGGAGCTGGGACTGGGCGGCGGTGTCGTCAGCACGCCTTCGTATCCGGGCGCGGATGATCGCGAGACGCGCGGTTTGGTCCTGCCCCTCATCATCTACCGCGGCAAGGTCTTCCGCTCGGACCAGGGCGGCATCGGCGCGCGCCTGTTCAAGAGCGATCGCGCGGAATTCGACATCGGCCTGGCGGCGTCCCTGCCGGCCCGTTCCGACGACGTCGAGGCGCGCGCCGGGATGCCGGATTTGGGCGCGCTGGCCGAATTCGGTCCGCGCCTGAAACTGCGCCTGGCGCGCTTCGATGCCAGGTCCGGCCTACGCGCCGAGCTGCCGCTGCGCGCGGTGATGGAAGTACGCGGCGGTCTGCGCCACCAGGGTTATACCTTCGAGCCGCGCCTGGTCTACGAACGGCGCAGCGAGGACGGCAAGTGGCTGTTCGACACCCAGCTCGCCGCCGTCGTCGGCGACAGCAAGATCAACCGCTATTTCTATGAAGTGCGCCCGGAATACGCGACCGCGACCCGCGCCGCCTACAGCGCCGACGCCGGCCTGATCCTGGTACGCGCCGGGGTGTTCGCCGCACGCGTGATCAACCCGGACCTGCGCGCCTATGCCTTCCTGCGCGCGGAGAACTATGGCGTCGGCAAGAACGACAAGAGTCCGCTGCACCTGCGCGACAACGGGGTGTCGGCGGGGTTCGGGCTGACGTGGACGATCAAGCGCTCGGCGGCCTTGGCGAGCGATTAGTCACATTTCGCAGGACCTTGTTCCTCCGCAATTCGCGCGGATGGATGGGGAGAAGAATGGGCTGTTTTCACTTCCGTTCAGGAAACGAACATGCGCATTCGAACCTTGTATCTCTGCTATTGCCTGTCCGTGGTCGGCGTGCTGCTCGCCCTGCCGGCAACGGCCGCCACACCCGACCCTTGGCTCGACCACAACGGCCGCACGCCGGCCCGCGGCGACTACGCGGGGCCGCTGTTCAAGCTCAGCCACGACTATCCGTCCGGCTTGCCGGTCCCGCACATGCCCTGGCGCACCGCCATCAACAATGCGCCGATCGACACCAGCAACGCCGCCGCCTACACCCAGGCGCTGAAGGATGCCGTCGCGCGCGACATGGTGGCGCTGCTGCTGGACGAGGGCGACTGGGATGCGGGCCGGCGCGGCTGGTACAACGATCCCTGGCTGGGCGCGCAGCGCGAAGCGGTGCACGGCATGCTGGTCGGACTTGAGCGCGTGGAGGACGACCTGTTTCCGAAGAGCGGCCTGAAGAAGCCGTTCACGACCTATGTCATCACATATTACAACCGCATCGGGGCGCAGACCCTGGGCGCGATCTGGCGCGATCCGCATGCGCCGCAGCTGAGCAGCGGCGCCACCCGGTACGCCGACGGTTCCGTCACGGTGAAACTTGCCTTCACGACGGCAGGTCCGGCCGAATGGCCGGCGATGCGCGGTGCGCTGGCCTGGCCGATGATGATGACGACGAACGCCACCACCGGCCAGTTCGACCAGCCCACGCTCGGCAAGGGCTGGCTGATGCAGGTCGATATCGTGGTCAAGGACACGCAGTCGGCGCCCCAGACCGGCTGGGTGTTCACGACCCTGGTCTACGACCGCAACACCCGTCCCGGCAGCCGCGGCGTGTGGGACCAGATGGTGCCGCTGGGCGCGCAGTGGGGCAACGATCCGCGCGTGGACAGCGCCGCCAATCCGGGCGCGCCCTTGCTGGAGAGCTGGATCAATCCGAACGCGCCGCTGTATGCCACCGAGACCCTGGGCTGGGGAGGGCGGCTGTCCGGACCGAACGACCATGGCGTCAACGACATCTCGGTGGCCGGCGGCGGCCAGCGCGTGCTGCTGCGGCGCGCCGCCAATTCGTCCTGCCTCAGCTGCCATGGGGCCTCGCAGTGGAATGCGGCCAATCCGGCCAAAGGCATGGCCTCGTTCATGATGCCGCTGGTGCCTGGCGATTCGAAGGCGGGCGCGCCCTACCTGAACTCGCCCGCGCCGGGGTCGAACGAGTGGCTGCGCTGGTTTCAGAACCGGGCGGGCGACGTGCCGATGGATACCGGCAGCGTGGCCGGCGACTACGACCTGGCGCTGACCTTCCGTGTGCTGCCGGCCTGGCACGAGGCCAAGAGCGGCAAGAAGCATGCGCTGCAAAAGCTGGATGCGGGTGGCGTACCCTTGAAGCGGGAATGATGGAATAAAAAAGGGCGGCCCGCAGGCCGCCCTTGTTTCAACGCGATGTGCGGTCAGCGCGACTTCACGAACGGTTTGCCGATCGCCTTCGGCGCCACCGACTTGGCCATCAGGCCGGCCAGCACGATCACGGTCACGACGTACGGGATCATCTGGATCAGCGAACCCGGGATGCGGCCCACGACCGGCAGGTCGACGCCTTCGATCTGGATCTGCACCGCCTGGAAGAAGGCGAACATCAGGCAGCCGAGCACGGTCTGCAGCGGACGCCAGTTGCCGAACACGAGGGCCGTCAGCGCCAGGTAGCCGGCGCCGGCCGACATGTCGCGCAGGAAGAAGCCGCTCTGGACGATCGCCAGGTAGGCACCCGAGAACGAGCACAGTACGCCCGCGACCAGCATCGCCAGGTAGCGCGTCTTCTCGACCGAGACGCCGGCGGCATCGGCCGCGTGCGGGTTCTCGCCGCAGGCGCGCAGGCGCAGGCCGAAGCGGCTGTGGTAGACGACCCAGTGCACGATCGGCAGCAGGATGAAGGCGAGATAGACCAGCGGCGAGTGGCCGCCGAGCAGGCTGTTCCAGATCCAGCCCAGCAACGGCACGCCGGCCAAGGCTTCCGCACCCGGCAGCACCACGTTGGACAGGCGCGCCGCGCCCAGGTCCGGCGTGCGGCCGCCCTGCTGGAAGATGTACTGGGCGACGACGAAGGTCAGGCCGCTCATGGCGATGTTGATCGCGATGCCGGCGACCAGCTGGTTGCCCTTCTGGGTGATCGAGACGAAGGCCTGCACCATCGCCAGGGCGACGGAGACGGCGATGCCGGCGGCGATGCCCAGCCACGGGTTCTGCGTCGTGTAGCCGACGGCGGCCGAGACGAAGGCCGAGGCGAGGATCTTGCCCTCGAGGCCGATGTCGACGACGCCGCTGCGTTCGGCGAACAGGCCGGCCAGCGCGGCGAACATCAGCACCGGTGCGTTGCGGACCGTCGAGACGACGATATTGAGGATGTCAAAGCCTTCCATGATTAACCCTTGCGTGTTGCGTTGATCAGTTTCAGGACGGCCGGAGCGTAGAAATTCTCCATCGCGCCGCAGAACAGGATGATCAGGCCCTGGATGAAAACGAAGGTCTCGACCGGGATATTCGGTTTTTCCAGAGACAGGTCGAAACCGCCCTGGATCAGCGCGCCGAACAGCACCGCCGACAGGAAGATGCCGACCGGATGCTGGCGCCCCATCAGGGCGATGGCGATGCCGACGAAGCCGGCGCCGGCCGGGAAGTTCAGGCTCAGGTAGTGGGTCGAACCCATCACCGAGTTGACGGCGGCGAGGCCGGCCAGGGCGCCCGAGATCAGCATGGCGACGATGATCATGCGGCTGATGCGCACGCCGGCGTAGTGGGCCGCGTGCTGGTTCAGGCCGGTCGCGCGCAGCTGGTAGCCCCAGCTCGAGCGCGACACCACGACGCCGTAGATGACGAGGGCCACGATCGCGATCGGGAAACCGATGTTCAGCGGCGTGTCGCCGAAGAAGGGGAACCAGGTGTTCAGGGTCGGCAGGGCGGCGGCGTCCGAAAACACGCGGCTGGCCGGATTCTGTTCGCCTTCGGGGATGAGGTACTTCACGATGATGAAGTTCATCAGGCTGGCGGCGATGAAGTTGAACATGATGGTCGTGACCACCACGTGGCTGCCGCGCTTGGCCTGCAGGTAGCCCGGCAGGAAAGCCCACAATGCGCCGAAGATCGCGGCGCCGATCATCGCCAGCGGGATCAGGAGCCAGGGCGAGAGGCTGGCGTCGAAGGCCAGCAGGACGAGGGTGAGACCGAGGCCGCCGAAGTACATCTGGCCTTCGGCGCCGATGTTGAACAGGCCCGCCTTCATGGCGATCGACACCGCGAGACCGGTGAAGATGAAGGTGCTGGCGTAGAACAGCGTATAGGCCAGGCCTTCCGGATTGACGATCGCGGAGTTGATCAGGATGTGCATCGACTCGACCGGGCTTTCGCCCAGCAGGTGGATGACGAGCGCGGCGACCAGCAGCGCCGACAGCAGGTTCAGGAGCGGCAGGGCGAAGCCCGTCGCCCAGCGTGGCAGTTCGGTGGTTTTCATCTGTTTCATGACTTGTGCATCCCGCCCATCAGGAGGCCGATGCGGGTGGTGTCGAATTCATCGATATTCAGTTCGCCGGTGACGCGGCCGCCCGACATGACGACGATGCGGTCGGCCAGCGCGCGCACTTCTTCCAGCTCCACCGACACCAGCAGGATCGCCACGCCTTCGTCGCGCAGGCGCAGCAGCTGGGTGTGGATCGATTCGATGGTGCCGATGTCGACGCCGCGGGTCGGCTGGCCGACCAGCATCAGTTTTGGTGCGGCCGAGACTTCGCGCGCGATCACGACCTTCTGCTGGTTACCGCCCGAGAGCAGGCCGATGCGCAGGTCCGGATTGTTCGGGCGCACGTCGAAAGCCTGCAGCAGGTGGGCGCAGCGCTTGGCAATCGCCTCGAAGTCGAACAGGCCCCAGCGGTTTTTCACGCGGTCCTGGTACCCGAAGACGGTGTTCTGCATCACCGAGAAATCCTTGATCACGCCGTCGCGCAGGCGGTCTTCCGGCACGTGGCCGATGCCGAGCTCGCGGAAGGTGGCCGGCAGACCGTCGGCGTTGGCGCGCCGCCCGAAGGGCAGTGCCTTGCCTTCGAGTTCGACCTGGCCCGAGGTCGGCAGGCGCATGCCCGCCAGGATTTCCATCAGCTCGCTCTGGCCGTTGCCCGAGACGCCGGCGATGGCGACGATCTCGCCGGCGCGCACGTTCAGGTCGATGTCGGCCAGCAGCTGGACGCCGTTGGCGTCCTTGAGCTGCAGGTTTTTCACGTTCAGCACCGGCGCGCCCGGATTGAAGGGCTTGCGCGGCAGGTTGCCCTCGATCGGGCGGCCGACCATCATGTTGGCCAGCTGCTCTTTCGAGGTCTCGTTTGTCGCGACCGCACCCGACACGCGGCCGGCGCGCAGCACCGTCACCTGGTCGGTGATGTCCATGATCTCCTGCAGCTTGTGCGTGATCAGGATGATGGTCTTGCCCTGGTCCTTGAAGAGACGCAGGATCTCGAACAGGGAGGCGGTTTCCTGGGCGGTCAGGACGGCGGTCGGCTCGTCCAGGATCAGGATGTTGGCGCTGCGGTAGATCTGCTTCAGGATCTCGACGCGCTGCTGGGCGCCCACCGACAGGTCGTGGATGGTGGCCAGCGGATCGACGTCGAGGCGGTAGCGCGTGCAGATCTCGCGCAGCTTGTTTTCGACTTCCTTGCGATTGGCAGCCAGTTTGAAGCCACCCTCGGCGCCCAGCATGACGTTGTCGAGCACGGTCATGTTCTCGACCAGCATGAAGTGCTGGTGCACCATGCCGATCCCGAGGTCGATGGCTTCCTGGCTGTTGCGGATGCTGCGCGCCTGGCCGTCGATCAGGAGTTGGCCGCTGTCGGCGTGGTAGTAGCCGTACAGGATGCTCATGAGGGTGGATTTGCCGGCGCCGTTCTCCCCGATGACGCCATGGATGGAACCCTTGGCGATCGTGAAGCTGACGTCAGCGTTCGCTTGCACCGGCCCGAAGGCCTTGCTTATGTTGCGAAATTCTACGG
>Ga0308160_10001910_pt1 | contig 27046 bp, 24 predicted proteins | sample PhyFR1_FD_201036 | JGI IMG/M metagenome (GOLD analysis project Ga0308160, IMG submission 201036) | Phyllosphere microbial communities from UC Gill Tract Community Farm, Albany, California, United States - DLSLF.R1 | ecosystem: Host-associated > Plants > Phyllosphere > Unclassified | place: USA... | reverse complement strand
GACGACGATCGTGGCCGTAGTCGCAGCCGTTATGATGACGATGATGACCGTGGCCGTTCAGGCGGTCGAGGCCGTGGCCGTGATGACGACGATGATCGTGGCCGTAGTCGCAGCCGTTATGATGATGATGACCGTGGCCGTTCAGGCGGTCGAGGCCGTGGCCGTGATGATGACGACGATCGTGGACGTAGCCGCAGCCGTTATGATGATGACGATGATCGTGGCCGCAGTCGCAGTCGTTATGATGACGATGACCGGGGCCGTTCAGGTGGTCGAGGCCGTGGCCGTGATGACGACGATGATCGTGGCCGTTCCGGTGGTCGAGGCCGAAGCCGTGATGACGACGACGATCCTGGCCGTAGCCGCAGCCGTTATGATGACGATGATGACCGCGGCCGTTCAGGCGGTCGAGGCCGTAGCCGTGATGATGATGACGATCGTGGCCGTTCAGGTGGTCGAGGTAATAACAATGACAGAAAAAGAGATGAATACGGCCGCTTTGTTTCAGGATAAGTATTCTTTAGAATATTAATAACTTCCTTACTTTTATTTGAATTGAAATTTTCTTCACCGATTATTTTGATTTGAATAAGAGTAAGGATTTATTTTTAAGTTATTTATATTCAAGTTATTTATATTTAAAATCGCCTTAACCAACCAAGATAAATATTACCCTTATAAATAAACTTTATTGATAAATACATCAGGTCATTTTATTTATTTTAAAAATATATTAACCATATTAATAGTGGAATTTTATTTTTCTATTTCTTTATTCAGACATTGAAATGATTTGTTTACAACTCAGATAAACTTCTATGACTTTCATTCAGATAGAATCAAGTTGGTATGAAATGTTCCTGACATGGCGTGTTAGAACATACATACTATTATTGTAAATTATAACAACCCATTATCTTTTTAAAGTCATTAACTGGCTTTATTTCAAGATAACTAAAAGATAAATAGTTGATGGAAAAATCTATGCAATGTCCTAAATGCGGATCTTCGGAAGTTGAAAAACGAGATCATGAGAAAAACATCAAGACAATAAGCGGAATTCTTCTTACTTCCGCGGGTGCAACAGCAGGAACAGTTGGAGGGGCCGCAACTGGCGCATCAACTGGAGCAGCCATTGGTGCGGTTGCCGGACCATTAGGCGTGATTTTCGGTGGAACTGTAGGAACTTTTGTTGGAGCCATTGCCGTTGGCGTCACTGGAGGTATTTTGGGTAATATCTTTGGCAAAAAAGCCGGTGTAATTATCGATAAAAATGTGTTCTTGGATTACAAATGCCTAAAGTGCAATCATCGTTTTAAAGAAAAAGCATAAGGTCATATAAGGATTCAACTGTTAAATTCTTACTGTAATTAAAAAGACCATTCTAAAATGAATGGTCTTTTTTTTGCACATCTAGAGATTCAAAAAATTTCTCTGGATGAGTGAACTGTTTTCACTTACATCGCTCAAAAATCATCAATTCGCCTGTAACTTTTTAACCACATCACCCAGGCGTTTGCCCTGCTCTTCACACAAAACTTTTTCATCTTGGCTTAAGCCTAAATCATGGCGCGGTCCACTGACATGGCTGGCACCATACGGCGTGCCACCCGATTTGGTATTGGATAATGCTGGATTGGCATTCGGTAAACCCATAATCATCATGCCATGATGGAACAACGGCGGCAGCATGGTCAGCAAGGTGCTTTCCTGCCCGCCGTGCATGGAACCCGATGAAGTAAAGACACAGACCGGTTTTTGGTGCAAAGCGCCATTTAGCCAAAGACTGGTAGTCTGATCCCAAAAATACTTCATCTCAGATGCCATATTGCCAAAACGGGTTGGAGAACCTAAAGCCAAGCCTGCACAATTCGCCAAATCATCTAAACTACAATAAATATCCCCTTCGGCAGGAATACTCGGTTCTGCTTGCTTAACCACTGTCGATAAATTTGGAACAGTGCGAATTTTTACCGCCATACCTGTAGATTCAATCCCGTTGGCAATTAGATAAGCCATTTCTTTGGTTGAACCATATTTGCTGTAATATAAAACAAGGACATAAGGCTGCATAATTTTTATTAACAAAGCTAAAAAAGAAAACTATACGGTATTTTTCCCATTTTTTGGTTAAGCTTGGTCATGAAAATTCATAAAGATGATTAAAAAAAATTGAGACTTTATAGCTATGTTAGAAAAGTATTTAAAAAAGCTGCCTTTTTATAATGAGACTTGGTTTCAATTTGTTTTATTTGTCATAAGACGTTTTGAAGCCGATCGTTGCCGTGAACAGGCAGGCTCATTGACCTATACCACGCTATTTGCAGTGGTGCCCATGCTGACCGTTTTCCTGGTCATCATTTCTTCCATTAAAGCGCTTGAGCCGGCAAGGCAACAGTTACAACAACTGATTTATAGTAATTTTTTGCCCCGCACCACAATTGCTTTTGATAAAGCCCTGAATGCCTTTACCGATAAATCCAGCAACCTGACCATCATCGGGATTATATTTTTATTTATTACCACGGTAATGATGCTGACCAGTATCGAAACCGTATTTAACCGGATTTGGCGAGTCCGGGAAACGCGTGGTGGCATTATTGGATTTATGCGTTATTGGACCATTATTTCCCTCGGTCCGATTGTATTGGGTAGCGCCTTTGTTATTTCATCTGCTGTGGCATCTTTAAATGTGCTGAGCAATAATTTCGCCGGCTATGAACTGGATGGCGAATTTATTTTTTGGTGTATTTCCTTTGCCCTGACCATTCTGGGTTTTTTCATTTTAAATTGGACCATTCCCAACCGTAGTGTCCCCATCAAGGCGGCTTTGATCGCAGGTACATTCAGCGCGGTGGTCTTTGAATTATTAAAGAATCTGTTTGGCGTCATCATGTCCAATTTCACCAGTTACGAAATTGTTTATGGTGCTTTTGCCGCCGTGCCGATTTTCCTGTTATGGATTTTCTTGTCCTGGAACATTGTCTTATTAGGCGTTGAAATCAGTTATGCACTGACGGCTTTTTATTCAGGCAAAGATCGCAAGCGTCATCCGGTGATTATGCTGCTGGATTTGTTGGAGTTGTTTTATAAAAAACAGCAAAAAGGCGAAACTGTTTCTGATGAAGAAGCTTTGGGCGTTTTGGGACGTGAAGAAATTGGGCGCTGGCCTTCTTATGTCCTGATGCTGGAAAAACAGAACCTGGTTAAACGTACCGACAATGACGAGTTTGTTCTCGCGCGTAATTTGGCTCAAGTCGATTTCTGGAGTTTCTATACCCAGTTGCCCTACCCACTTCCACGGCGTCAGGATATGGGCAATATTCACCCTGACGATGAATGGATGCAAAAACTGGGTCCTGCATTGATTGACGCAGATGACTATCTTTCAGCGAAATTGGCGATTCCCTTATCCAAAATTCTGGAAGAGAAATAGCATTCTATTTCTTTTACTCCAGCGAATATTGAGAAAATCATCCTAAGATAAACCTATTGCTCCTTCCTCGCTAAAAGAGGAAGGAGCATGAATCAGACTTAAATTTCCGCAATACTTTTCCAGCAAATCATGGCACCGAAAGTGATCAAGCATGTCCCAATCCAAAAGCTGAGACTGGGTATGGCATCCAAAATCAGCATCGACATAAAAGAAGATAAAACAGGCATAAAGTAGGTCGCGAGAATCAGCAGCTTGATATTGCCAAACTGCAGACTCTGATTCCAGTTGCTATAGGCAATTCCCACCAGACCACCTGTCACGGCAATCAATAACCACATATTCAGCTGTGGAAAAATAAAAGCTTCATCCATCATAAAATGAATGCCCCATAAGCTGACCGCCGTCACCACGAAAAATAACGGCACCGCATTTTGCCCTTGAGCATATTTTTTGGTCAGTACGCTATAACATGGCCAAAGCAAAGCCCCTAAAATTGCAAAAAAATAGGCTATTGGATTTTGTTGCAGGATGTGCAGAAATTGACGCAGATTCAAAATGTCCGGATTCACCACCAGCAATAATCCCAAGACGGAAACAATAAATCCTAAAACAATCGGCCAACGGTAATTCAGCTGCTTGGCCAGTATTGAAAATACGATGGTTAAGGGCGGCCACAAATAATTGATCATCGCAATAATCAGCACCTGATCATGATTTTGTGACAAGGCTATTGAAACCAGAAATAGAATTTCATATGCCACAAATAAAGCGCCACAACCCCACACATAAGCTTTGGACATGTGCTGAAAACGTGGCAGCCCATTCAACACCAAAATACTCATCGCACTAAAACTATAAATCAGGGCAATGGCTGAAATAGGCGTTAAGGATTCAGTAATCAGTTTAACCACGGCAACCAGACTTGCCCAAATCAAGATGGAGGATAAACCGATACATGTAGCTGAATTGACTGGCTTAAACATGCTGTAATTTTCTTTTAATCCAGTCCTGCATACTGACCACTGCTACTCCAAGCATCACCAGCATTGTTCCAACAATAAAATTGAGTTCAATGGTTTCATTTAAAAATAAAATTCCAAACAGCATGCCAAACAATGGTGTTAAAAATGAAAATACGCCTAAGTGACTGGCTAAATAATTACGTAACAACCAGAACCAGAGCATTAAGCTCATAAATGACATGATCAGGGTATGAAAAATCAGACTGCCAATTGCAATATAAGTCCAATGAATTTGCGCTTGCCCGAGTATGAAAGCCAAAGGAAATAAAAAGATAAAACCACCCACTAACTGGTAAAACAGGGTCTGAGTGGGAGGGGCTTCATTCAATTTACTCAAGCGCAATGAAATGGTGGTCATTGCCCACATGAGGCCAGCCAGTAATGCCAGAAAGTCGCCCCACAAAACTTGACTCAAACCTTGATCAAGCTGCTTTTCTCGCCCCATAAAAGTCATCACAATTCCGGCAAAAGCAATCATGATTCCAGACCATTGAAGTCGCGATAATCTTTCAGAAGGCAATTTCCAGTGCAGGCCCAATGCCACAAAAATAGGCGCCGTATACAGTAAAACCACGGTATGCGAAGCTGAAGTAAACTCTAGCGCCTGTGCAATGAATACAAATTCAGCCGAAAATAAAAAAGCCAGCCAAATCCCCGGTAATAAATAGGCTTTTGAATAAAGACGAGTATTGGGTTGCAGTTGCAGCAGAGGAAGTACCAATAATGCGGACAGTCCGCAACGAATTGCAATTTGCATAATCGGAGCAATATCAGCCGCAGCCAGCTTAAGTACGACTTGTTGCAATCCCCAAACAATACACAAAATCACCATCAAGCCCGATGCACTTGCATCTAATCCTTTCCTCTCGCCCACAATCCTGACTCGTCTGAAAATCTCGGCCCACTATAGACCTGTCGTATTTAAAATATATACTTCAAAACAGACAAAAGATCTTCTTATTCAGGCATTCCAAGCGCGTATGAAAAAAAGACCACTGCATGAACAGTCCTTAGCAACACTCATCAGCAATGACGAGATTACGGCGCCATTATGGATTCAGTTTCGCCATGCGCCAGCACAATCTATTTATCCTGCACATGGGCATGCCTGGGGTGAATTTATTTATGCCTTTAATGGGGTCATGGAAATTAATATTGATCAAATTGATTATATTACTCCTCCCCCTTATGGCATCTGGTTGCCGCCACACTTAAAACACAGTGGTTTGAATCGCACTGATGTTTCCCACGGTACACTGTATATTCATGAAAGTTTATGTGAGCAATTGCCCAAACAGGCCGGGATTCTCCTGAACTCTCCTTTGGTCTGTGCCTTAATGCAGCATCTTAAACAATATCCACAAGACAAAGACCATCCTGAGCACTTGCGTTTGTTACATGTTTTGCTGGACCAGTTGCATCATGCCCCGCTGGTCGGCAGTTATCTACCGCATTCCGAGCATCCGGCCTTAAAGCACATTCTGGATTATTTACATCAGCACCCTTCGGATCACAGTACTTTGCAACAACTCGCGCAAGGCATGAACATGACCGAGCGAACTTTAGCGCGTTATAGCCAAAAAGAATTAGGCATGTCGTTAAACGAATGGCGGCAACGCTTAAAAGTGATGAAAGCCATGTCGATGTTAGAACGAGGAGAAACGGTTGAAAGTATTGCCCTGGATTTAGGCTATGCCAATGCCTCGGCATTTATTAATATGTTTAAGCGCTGGATGCACTCTACCCCGGATCAATTCCGCAAACTTTACAACTCGGTAGCTGAATAAACAAAAAACCTAATCCATTGAAAATATTATTTTATTGAACACAGCAGAAGCGATGACAAAAACTATTCGGTAAAAATGAAAAAAGACCGCCTCAGCAGTCTTTTTCTTGATTCAAGGTTTAAGCCTGAACAAAGGTTTTCCAGACAAAATCCTGGCTTTGACCGTGTAATGTCATGGTCAGTTGATCATCTGCTTTTAATGCAGCCACACCTGCAGGCGTACCGGTCATCACCACATCACCTTCTTCCAAGGTAAAGACTTGGCTGATGTCGGCAAGTAAAGTCGCAATATCAAAAATCAGTAAAGCAGTATCGCCTTTTTGACGCAGCTCATCATTAATATGCAAAGTATAATGCACATCTTTCCAGTCTTTAATTTCAGAAAGCTCGACCCAGTCTGCCAACACACACGAACCATCATAGGCCTTGGCACGTTCCCAAGGCTGACCTTTCTTCTTCAAGTCATCTTGTAAATCACGCAGGGTCAAATCCAGACCTAAAGTCACCGCACCCACAGCTTGCAACGCTTTGGCTGGGTCAGTTTCTGCCTTTAAAGTACGGTCGATCCGCAAGCTGAGCTCACATTCATAGTGGCAATTGCCCCACGCCGGGTTCCATGAAATGCCTTGTTCCAGACTCACCAGACTGCTGGGCGGCTTAATGAATAAAACTGGACGATCAGGAATGGCATTTCCCAATTCTTTGGCATGGTCTGCATAGCTACGACCGACACAGACAATTTTAGATGGACGTGTACTCATGATCTTCCCTTTTTATTTCACTTTACTTTATTTTACTTTGACTTTATTTCAAGGCTTACTTTTTGAATGTATTTTCAAATACGGTTTGATCCGCAGACTGCTCAAAAGCGCGTTTCGGTACAATAATGACGGTACGATTTTTCAATTCAATCACATAAGTCAGCTTGCCTACAGCAAAGTTTTGCACTTCGTTATAGTTAAAAATCTGCTTACGGCCATTGGCATAAATTTCTGCATAATCTTGAAATAATTCGATGCCCTGTTCACTTTTGCCAAACTGGTATTTCACAAATTGACGTTTAAACATCATCGGTAAAAACCAGTAACGCATAACCAATTGCAAGATTAAAAAGAAAGCTCCAAGCGCAACATAATAGCGGCCTACGCCATTAAAGCCGAGGTAAAAACCCCAGACAATAATCCCGATACTCACCAGTGGGGTAATAAAGCGGGTTAATTGTTTTTTACCAAAAGTCGCAAGGGCAAAACCATCTTGTGATTCTTCCAGGTTTAAGGAATAACGTAGCGCTAGCGCCGGCTTGGTCTCTGACATGATTGATCATCAAATTATTACAACAATTGCGCTAGATATTACACCAGATTCGCGCTTTTCCTTATTGTTTTTGCCGGCATAAATTACATAAGTTCGCTTCACAATTGCTGAAAAATTGATTAAAACTTCAACACACCCTCATAAAAAGCATAAACAGGATGTGATATGCAAAACAATAACCACAGATACAGCCTCTTGATTCTGTGCTGCCTGATTGGCACGCAAGTTTCGGCGAAAATCATTCCATGGAAAGAACAGATTCCCAGCAGCTTAAGTGTATTTCAAGGCAAAGCTCAACCATTGGCAGATTTGACCGCAAACCGTATTTTGATTTATGCCCATCCTGCGCAGTCCATTACTTTGCCGACCTTTAAAAACCCGCAAAGTATGACAGGCAAGTTTTATACCGGTGCAGTGGTTGTACCCAGCAACAGCCAAAATGTGGCGCGGCTTTTAAGTAACTATAGCGGCTACAATGGACTATTTCCGGTATTAAAATCTGCAAAGGTCTTGGAGCAACAAGGCGCGATTACCCAGATGAAATATCAGGTGCATATTCCCACGCCTATTCCCATCTTGAACTTTAAAGAAAATGTGGTGATGCAGCATCATTTAACGGCCAATAGTATTTCTACCATTGTGCTGGATGCGCCCATTCCTTACGGCGCGGGCAAAATTGAATGGTTTGACCTAGGCGGTAATAAAACCTTAATTACCCTTACCCAATGGGGCGATTTAAACCATCCCAAAGGTTTTTTATTCAGCACCATTTTAAATGCCATTCCAGAGGCCAAACTCGGCATTCCTTCTGGCACCAACGCTTTTTTATTAGAAGCCTTGCAACAACACTTTAAAACAGCGACCTATCAAACTTTAAAAGCCGGAGCGTTACCTGAAACCCGATTAAGCTCAAGCCAGGTTCAAAAAATTGCAGCGCTGAGCCAACAATCCCAAGAACCGGTTTCCTTTATTTTGCCATCCAACAAAGTGCCTTATCGGCATGGTTTGGAAAGTTTGCGTTTTAGCAGCAGCTATCAGTATTTTGCCAAAAGCCCGCAACAGTTACAGCATTGGCTCAGTGCTCCTGCCTATCAGGAACTTTTTCCGCGTCAGATTAAAGACGTCGAAATTAAAAAAATTGATCCCAACACCTTCGATGCCGACTATAAAGTTTCAGTCGGCTTAGGCGTAATCAATATTCCATTTGATTTTAAGCTGCGTTTTGATTATCCCAACAGTCTGGAAAATCAGTTTGATGCTGTCGGTGGTGACTTGGAATTTGTGAAAGGCGGAATGCAGCTGATTCCTCAAGCTGGCGGCACGCTCTTAAATGTCACCAGTGCCATGAAAATTCACGACAAAGCGCCATTTCTGCTGCGGGCAATGCGCAGCCTGCCTTATCACGACATGTTGCCTGCCTTGGGTGGCAATACCGTACTGGCATTAAAGATTAAGCAGAAGATGAAATAATGTTTTAATATTTTTAATTATTTCAATTCTATAAAGTTCAGGCACAAAAAAACCGCAATTAAGCGGTTTCTTCCATTTTTACATCTGTCGATGTGATCAAGTTGGTGCGCTCAGAGAGATTCGAACTCCCGACCCCTTAGTTCGTAGCCAAGTGCTCTATCCAGCTGAGCTATGAGCGCGACGTCTTGATGTGCTGCATTATACGCGTTTTTAACTCTCTGTTAAGTGCTTTTTAACAAATCCACAATCAAGTGGACAGTTATTGGACGAAAATTGATTTTTCATCTATTTTTTAAACGAAAAAGTTAATTTAGTCCTGCCACACTACATCTACAGTCTGTAAGTAATCCTGCTGATCAAAAGAATTACGTCATTCATATTCGCTCAGCCTACCGGTTTTCACTGCTCCTGCACGTTGGTAATAACTGAATACCACACCACTTGATGTGACCAAGCTATCCGTTAATTCAAAAGCAGTGGGAGCCGAACCCTCAGCAAATAAACATTTACCTGTACCCAGGATAATAGGGAAAGTCATCAAACAAAGTTCGTCAACCAGATCATGTTTGAAAAGTGTCTGGGTCATATTGGCACTGTCATAAACTTTACGATCTCCCTCTCCTGAGGTTTTGAGCTTTTTTAATTCCTCTACCCGAGCACTTGATTTTATTTATTCTGCAACCTGCAGCTTATTTTTATCAATCAATTTATTTATATGCTATAAAGTCCAGGCACAAAAAAACCGCAACATGTGCGGTTTCTTCCATTTTTACATCTGTCGATGTGTTCAAGTTGGTGCGCTCAGAGAGATTCGAACTCCCGACCCCTTAGTTCGTAGCCAAGTGCTCTATCCAGCTGAGCTATGAGCGCGTACTTGAGTTGCTTTTCAGCATTCGTTACATTTACGTTTAACTTGATTGGTGCGCTCAGAGAGATTCGAACTCCCGACCCCTTAGTTCGTAGCCAAGTGCTCTATCCAGCTGAGCTATGAGCGCATTTCAAGTTATTCGTGGCGGTGAGAGAGGGATTCGAACCCTCGGTGGGCTTTAAGACCCACGCTCCCTTAGCAGGGGAGTACCTTCAGCCACTCGGCCACCTCACCGTAACGAGCCGCCATAATACAAACTAAACTCTACTTCTTCAAGTCACATTTCAAAAAATTCCGATATTTTTAATCAATCATCTATTTTTTAAACGATTTCCGGCTTTATTGCGCCCCTTTGCCCGCTTTTTTCGACAGTTGCTCGTGTGAAATGTGCGGCTTCCCTGTAAAATTGGAATTGAAAACACAATATTGCAATCATTTTCGTGCAGTATCCTGCTGCATGACTTATGCTAATCCTATCTTCTGACATGAAGCCAAAGACATTATGAAAAATTGGGTCGATCCTGAAGCCAAGGCTGAAGCCGAACGTTATGACAATCCTATTCCAAGCCGTATTCTCATTTCAGAAACGATTGAAAAATTACAAGCACCACAATCTCATGCAGATTTAGTGGAATACTTTAATATTGCAGATGAAAGAAGTATAGAAGCACTCAGCCATCGTTTAAGTGCCATGGTACGTGATGGCCAGCTGATGAAAGATGGATTCAAGTTCCTGCTTGCCACCAGCCAACCGACTCATGAAGCAACGGTATACATCAACTCGAAAGGTTTGGGCACTGCCAACATTTCCGGCCATGATGATATTTTATTGCCTGAACGTGAACTGCGTCTGGTCTTTAATGGTGACCGCGTTAAAGTGCGTCAGACTTCGGTTGACCGTAAAGGTAAACCTTGGGGTTTTATTACTGAAGTTGTACAGCATCGTGTAAAACAGATTATTGGTAAAGTTGCGGTTTATGACAACGAATACTTTATTCAACCTGCCAATCCAAATGCACATCAGCCAATTACCCTAGAAAAAGAACTGATTGAGCATGCCCAAGTCAAAGTTGGTGATTCGGTTCGTGTTGCCATTGATGACTACCCGACCCGTGAAGAGTTACCTACTGGACACATCGTACAATCGATGGCGGATAAGGCCGACACTGAAATCATTATTCCACAAACCATTTTAGAGTTTGGCTTGCCGTATGAGTTTCCGGAAGAAGTGGTACGCGAAGCAGAAAGCTTTAAGGAACCTTCTGCACAGGACTGCGAAGGCCGGATCGATTTACGTGATTTAGCCTTAGTGACCATTGATGGTGAAGATGCACGCGACTTCGACGATGCCGTGTATGCAGAAAAACGTCCAGGTGGCGGTTACCGTGTGGTGGTGGCCATTGCCGACGTCAGTCATTATGTCCGTAACGACCATCCTCTGGATGAGGAAGCACAAGAACGTGGTACCTCGGTGTATTTTCCGCACTTTGTTTTGCCGATGTTACCTGAAGCACTTTCCAATGGTCTGTGTTCGCTCAATCCACACGTAGACCGTCTATGTATGGTGTGTGATCTGACCTTATCCCGCGCGGGTAAAGTTACTGGCTTCCAGTTCTATCCATCGGTCATGCATTCAAAAGCACGCTTAACCTATACTCAGGTTGCGCAATATTTTGATGGCGAAAGCGATGCGATTCCTGACGACCGCAGTGTGCACAAGTCATTGAATACCCTGTTCCAGCTTTATCAGATTCTTAAAGGTTTACGTTCGCAGCGTCATGCGATGGAATTCGAAACCGTCGAAACCTATATGACTTTTGATGAGTTAGGCGGAATTAACGAAATTCTGCCACGTTCACGCAATGAAGCGCATAAACTGATTGAAGAATGTATGTTGCTGGCCAATGTGGCAGCAGCAGAATATGCCTTGGAAAATGACATTCCAATGTTGTACCGTGTGCATGAGCCACCTGAATTTTCACGTATCCAGAAAGTGCGTGAATATGTGAAATTGCTGGGCTTGCCATTCCCTGAACAGCCGACCCAAAAAGACTACCAGGCGGTGATTGATGCGACCAAAGACCGTATTGATGCGCCAAGTATTCATGCGGTGTTATTACGTTCAATGATGCAGGCCTATTACGGCGCGAACAACGCCGGACATTTTGGTTTGGCTTATGATGCCTATACGCACTTTACCTCACCCATTCGTCGTTATCCTGACTTGTTGTTGCACCGTGCCATCAAAGCGCATTTGAAACAGAAGCCTTTTGCACTTTCAGGTGCCGCTTTAGATGATGCCGGCGAGCATTTCTCTCAAACTGAACGCCGTGCGGATGAAGCATCTCGCTCTGTGACCACCTGGTTGAAATGTCACTATATGCAGCAGCATTTAGGCGAAGAATTCGTGGGCATCATCAGTGCAGTGGCTGAATTTGGCTTATTCGTCACCCTCAAAGACCTCTATGTCGATGGCATGATTCACGTCAGCCAACTGGGCGATGACTTCTTTGTTTATGATCAAGCCAGCCAAAGCCTGGTCGGTCAAAGTCGTGGTCAAACCTTTAGTCTGGGTGATGAAGTCAAAATTAAAGTTGCAGGTGTGAATCTGGAAGATCGCAAGATTGACTTTGAACTGTTGCAACAGATGACCCATGCCGGTCGTGTGATTCGTAGCCGAGCGCCGCGTGTTGCCAAAACCACAGCGCAAGAAGAGGTGTATAAGCCTCGCGCTAAAGCCGTCGTCAGTGAAGATGGTGAACAGCCAATTCGCAAGAAAAAGCCAAAAACCAAGTCAGATGCTTTTGCTAAAAAGTCAGATAAAAAGCCTGCGGCTAAATCGGATCTAAAAGCCAAAGATAAAGACAAAGTGAAGAAAAAGTCTAAGCCGAAAAAGAAAAAGGCCAATGCGAAACCTAAAATAGAGTAGCTTTTAAAAATTAAGCCCTACTTCGGTAGGGCTTTTTTATTGATTAGTGACATTCATAGCTATTTGCTGACTTAAAATAAAGCTAGACCTTGATTTCCTTATGCCTAAGCCCTACATCTACTATTAAGTTTATAAATGATATGGCGTATAGAAATGACTTTAGAAAAGGCGACTTTGCCTGTTCCCCAATTTGATCAAATTCAACTTGCAGATTTAAAACAACAGATTGAACAAGCCATTCAACAAGGACAAAACTTTCTAACAAATTTAACTGAAGTTCCTGACAATATTCAGGCACAACAGGCTGTATTGGACCAAGTGGATACCCTTGAAAATAATATGAGTGAATCTTGGGGTGTGCTGTCACATCTCAATGCGGTGATGAATAATGCAGAAACCCGCGAACTCTATCAATCCCTGCTTCCGGCTTTAAGCGAATACTATACCCAACTGGGTCAACACACGGTGCTGTATCAAACCTATCAACATGTACATGATGCGCCCCAGTTTAATAGCTTGCCTGCAGCGCACAAAAGTGCGATTAAACTGGCACTGCGTGACTTTAAACTTTCAGGTGTGGCTTTAGAAGGCGAAGCCAAAACACGGTATGCGGAAATTTCTGCACGCTTATCTCAGCTTTCATCCGATTTCTCCAATCATGTGCTTGATGCAACCCAAGCCTACTTCAAACCATTGACTGAAGAACAGCTCAAAGGCTTACCGCAAAGTAGCATCGAGCTATTAAAGCAATACGGCCAGCAACGTGAACTAGAACAGGCGGTTGCCACTTTAGATATTCCTTCCTATCTTGCCATCATGACCTATGCAGATGACCGCGCCTTACGTGAAGAGCTGTATAAAGCCTACACCACACGCGCATCGGATCAGTCTGAACATACAGAATTTGATAACACCAAAGTCATCGAAGAAATTTTAAGCCTGCGTCATGAAATGGCACAGTTACTTGGCTTTAAAAACTATGCCGAGCTTTCTCTGGCCAGCAAAATGGCACCTGACGTTGAAACTGTCGATAAATTCCTGGTCGACTTGGCTGAACATGCCCGTGCGCCTGCAACGCAAGAAATTGCCGAACTTAAAGCCATTGCTTCTCAAGACGGAATTCAGGAGTTACAGCCTTGGGATACCGGCTACTATTCTGAAAAGCTCAAAGTTCAGCAATTCAATTTATCCCAAGAATCATTAAAACCCTACTTCCCTGCACCGAAAATTCTGCAAGGCCTGTTCAGCATTGTGAACCGTCTTTACGGCATCAATATTGTGGAACGTGAAGCTCCGGTTTGGCATCCCGATGCCCGTTATTTTGAACTGGAAGATCAAGGCACGGTGGTGGGCGGTTTTTACTTTGATCTGTACGCTCGTAGCGGCAAACGCGGTGGCGCTTGGATGAGCGGCTTCCGTTCACGCATGCAAACCCAAGAGGGCTTGCAAAAACCGATTTGCTACATGGTGTGTAACTTCACTCCGGCTGTGGGTGACCAAGCTGCACTGCTGACTCATGATGAAGTGAATACCTTATTCCATGAATTTGGTCATGGCTTGCATCATATGCTGACCGAAGTTGACCATATTGCTGTAGCAGGAACGCACGGCGTCGATTGGGATGCAGTCGAGCTTCCAAGTCAATTTATGGAATTCTGGACGTGGGATACCGACAGTCTGGATCTGCTCAGTGAACACATTGAAACCAAACAGCATCTTCCACAAGATTTACTCAAATCTTTACTCGATGCACGTTTTTTCCAGTCCGGCATGCAAACCTTGCGTCAAATTGAATTTGCCTTATTTGACCTGTCGATTCATAAGCACAGCTCCGCTTTAAATGCCGAACAGGTTCAAGCCACCCTAGATGATATCCGTCAAAAATATGCGGTCGCACCAACGGCAAGTTATAACCGTTTCCAGCATAGTTTTAGCCATATTTTTGCGGGTGGCTATGCAGCAGGTTATTACTCGTATAAATGGGCAGAAGTTTTGGCCAGTGATGCCTTTGATCGTTTCGAACAGGAAGGAATTTTTAATGTTCAGACCGGAAAAGAATTTCGTCAATTTATTCTAGCAGTTGGCGGAAAAGATACAGCACTTGATGCGTTTATCAATTTCCGCGGACGCGAGCCGAAAATAGATGCGTTATTACGTCATCAAGGTTGGACGAACTCCTCTAAAAACGCTTAAACTAGGCATCTTAGATTGATCAGAAGGTAAGTAGGATGACTATTAAACGTCGTTTCATTGCAGGTGCAAAATGTCCTAAATGTGAAGCGCTAGATAGAGTTGTCATGCTTAGCTCTGGCGAAGATGAATGGATTGAATGTGTCGAGTGCGGTTATACAGAAAACCGCCCGACACATATTGATGAACCACAAATGCCGGAAGTAGCGGATGAAGTTGGCGTCATTCAATTCAAACCTCGTCAGCCAAAATAAAAACAGGTTCAACACATGACGTTAGATCAAAGAAATAGCCCAAAACTTTTATTGGGCATTACTGGGGGCTTGGTTGTAATCATTATGCTTTTTTTGGCATATCAATGGTTTTTTGCAACCTCAAATGAAGTACTTCCTGAACATGAAGCAGCAAGCTTAACTATGCCGGCAAAACCTGCGGCTTCTGCTGAAGTCAAACTGGCTGAACCCGAAGTTACGACAGATGAAAAAACCCTTCAATTGGTCGATGAAAAAATTCTGAAAGCCGCTATCCCAGAGAATGAATCATTAGCCAAAGAAGAAGTGGCAAAACTTGCAGATATTCAAACCCAATTGAAAGATCAGGAAACCCTGCTAAAAGCACAACATGCAGATGCCGATGACTTAGTTGCACTCAAAGAAGAGCAAATCAAATTACTCGAAGCTCAACTGGCTCAAAAACAATAATTTTATCATTGAAGATTCAGCTAAAATATCAGCAAATATTCTAGCTGATTTTTTTCATGCCTCTAGTTACAAGCAATCGCAACTTATTCAAAGCGCTTGCTTTACTCACCTGCTCTGCTTTTCTGTTTTCCCTGATGAGTGTCTGTATTCGTTATGCATCGCATACGGTCGACAATCCCACTATTGTCTTTTTCCGGAATTTTGTCGGATTATTCATTTTCCTTCCGCTCATTTTTAAGCAAGGGACAGGATTTTTTAAAACTGAAAAAATCTGGATGCATACTTGGCGTGCCGTGATCGGGCTAATTGCGATGTATGGCTTCTTCTATGCCATTGCGCATTTAAAGCTGTCCAATGCCATGGTGTTTACTTACTCATCCCCAATTTTTATTCCGTTGATTGCCTGGCTATTCCTCAAAGAAAAAATCACCAAATCCATGTTTCTTGCTGCAGCGATTGGTTTAATCGGCGTGATATTTGTCGCCAAGCCGGATGCTGACATGTTTAATCAAATGTCGGTGATTGGGCTGGGTGCAAGCTTTTTGGCCGCCATGGCATTTGTCACTGTTCGAGCATTGACCAGTACCGAGTCGCCTGAAAAAATCGTGTTCTATTTCTGCTTGATCGGCACACTTATTTCCATGGTTCCAATGTTTTGGCTATGGCGACCCTACTCATGGACTGAACTCGGTTTCCTGATTTGTGCAGGCTTACTGGCGAATATCAGTCAGATTTTCATGTCGAATGCCTATAAACTTGCACAAGCAGGACAGATTGGACCGGTGAATTATATTGCAATTATCTTTGCCGGCATTTGGGGTTTCATGTTCTGGCGGGAAACACCTGATCAATACAGTTTGATGGGTTTTGCACTGATTCTTACAGCAATTGTGCTGTGTAGCCCTTTAGTACAAAAACGCTCAGCACGATAAGCAAAAATAACCTGCCATCAAAAAAGCACCCGAAGGTGCTTTTTTGTTATTGCTTAAAAATCATTGATACCAGCCAAACAGCTTAAACACATAGGGAAGATAAGCGATGATTAACATGGCAGGTAGCATCACGATCATGGGTAAAATCCAGCGTTCATAACGATAGTAGAACGACAGATGACGAACTTCTGCATCAGCTTCGGCTACCTCGGCATCTCCAATAGATTGCCGGGCCAGAAGATGGTTGAGCGCTACAGGCGGTGTGACATAACCCAGCTCAAAACCAATCAGGGTAATCATCCAGAAATGTACCGGATGAATACCGTATTGATAGGCCACCGGAGCCACCGTAGCAGAAATCAGAATGACTGCGCCAAATGGGTCCATAATCATGCCCACGAAGACCATCAGCCCGACAATTAAAGTAATCACCAGAATAGTGCTACTGATATCCGTCGGGAAAGCCTCCATGACTTGCATACGCTCCAGTAAACCGCCCACACTGACAGAAAGCGCCATCAAGATCACCAAGGCACCAATATGTCCCACGGTTTCACTGGTCGAGATATGCAGCGATTTCCAGAATCCGACCTCCCGTAAACTTTCTCCGTAAGTAGAACGTTTTACCCCATGGTCTACTGCCAGTTCTTTGCTCTGCTGCGTATTATGCTCTGCTTCACGGTATTCAGCATTTGCTGCCGCACCCGAAGTCGCCAGTGCAGGCGTTGATCCCGAATTGAGTTGGGCAGTCAGGGTTTCATCCCAATGTCCCACGGGTGGTAAAGGTGCAGGTTCGTGGCGTAACTTGTCAAAAAGTACCACCAGTAACAGAATGACCGGCATCATCACAGGTGCAGTAAATTCATTCAGATCGGTTGATAATGCGTATTTGTAGAACAACCAGATCAGGATAAAAATCACCACATAAGGAATAATGGCAACAAAAGCACGAGCAGATTGAGGCGCCGCCACACCAGGTGCCGCAATACGGAATTTAGTCTCGGCCAGGAACAACGAAATGATCAGGAATAAGGTTGAAGTGATGAGGAATACATACACGCCATACTGATACAGCAAGTCGGTCGTGACTTCCTTATTCAGCGAAGCAACCACGACAATCAATAGACATGGACGTAACACCACCCCCAGAGAACCGGACATTGCTGTTGCTGCCAGTGCAAATTGACGGCGTCCACCTGCATTCCAGACTTCCTTATAGATAATCGCACCTGCTGCGATCACGAAAATCCCCGAAGCTCCTGTATAAGCTGTTGGCAATGCAGCTGCCACCAAGATCAACCAGGTCAAGGTTTCAGGCGCCAAGTTCCATGGACGCAAGATATTCAGGAACATATCCACGACACGGGTCTGTTTTAGCAACATACCGGCCCAGATAAACAATGCCAGATTCAGGAAAATGCTCGAAAACTCTACCAACTGACCAAGGTAAATCCCTTGGCCCATAGGGTAATCCATCAAGAAGGTAAAATTAATCCCGGTAATGATGGCCATATAACCATAGAGCGGCACACTCAGAAAGGCCATTCCAAAGCTACCACCTTCTTGTGTCGGTTTGGGCTGCCTGAATATTTGATACAGGCTGATCAAGGTCAGGGTACTGAACAGAATCATCCACAACCAGTAAATATATTTCATATCTCCGATCGGGACGCCAGAATTCAGCATCGACATATATTGGCTATAAGATGAAAATGCCAGGAAAGCATTAGCGACCAGCATGACTATCGAATAAACCTTAAAGTCGATACGCGTTGCAGGACTGCGCAAACCGATATGATGGGTTTTCAGCGTGGTACTGATCGCTGCGAATACCACCATAATGACCAGTAACAAGGCACGGTTTTCAGTACCGAACTTGAATACGCCAAAGAAAGATGTTTCAAAAGTACGATATGCGCGAATACTTGGATGAGCCTGAGTATGGGCAACCGCTTTATCATAAAACTGGTAAGACTCTTCACAAACCTGTTGAGCCTGTAATATCGCAGCACGAACATCAGCCTCTGAACGTACACCGAAAAAATCAGCATATTCATCGGCTGCATCGGCTTTCATCTGTTGCTGGACTTTGTTATCCACATTGACATTACGTTCACAGGTTGGAGAACTCGGCTCAGCACGTAGAAATGAATATTGCATGCCACTGGCCGGATCACCATACAGACGTTCACCCATGCGTAACAACTGACCATGAATCATCTCACCAGTACCGATGATGAGCGTGAGTAAAAGTAATAATAGAATGACAAAAGTCGAAATCCACTCTGTCCATATATAACGTAACAGACCTAATCCTGATCTATTATTTTCATCATTTTGCATGTGCATTCCTATTTTTTATTTTGGTCATTGCAACAGGTTCAGCAATACCCATTTTCCTTTTCGAATAGAAAATACCCTTTCTCTATTCAATCTCTTTATTGTTATGAACAAATTTGCATCAATTCTGTATTAATGAAAATGACAATATGCATTTTCTTTTATGTTTTAAATGTCAATCTCATTCCCATTCAAAGAAATAATCCCATAATATATAGAACATTGAGATAACGACTCCGCCAATCACTCCCAATAAATGCGCTTCCACCAATACCGGGCTGCCAATGAGTTCAGCTGTCCCTACACTGCCAATGGTATTTTCCCAAATCAGTTTGGCCAGAATAAGCAACAGCACAAATGCCGCGAAATTACGCTCTTTCTTATACAGCAAATGTACGCATGCAACCGCAACATAAGCGCCGTGCAACACTCCAGACAATCCTGCATAGGCTTCAATATCAGGAAAGAAATAGTAAAAACAGAGACTAATAAATAATGGAAGCAAAACAAGCAAGGCAGCAAAGTGCCAGACTTTAACCCGGGGGAAAATAAAAGGTAAACAGGCAAAAGCCAGCATGTTCAGCACATAATGGATCCATCCTACATGTACCCAATGTCCGGTCCAGAGACGCCAGAATTCTTCAAATAAGCCTGCTTGCCAATAAACAAATGAATCTGCAAAAACTTGAAGGCATGCCGAAAAAGACACCACAATTGCAATAAAAACAATTTTTCGCATGAGAAATTGGTCTTTCATTGACATGCCCTCTATTTTAAAAATGACTGATCAAAGATTAAAACCATCCATTCAGGCCAATTAAAATTCTCTTTTAACTGGGCTCAACTTAGGATTGAGCAGTAACATCCTCATTAAATAAATCATCGAGTTCTGCAGTGTTCTCTTGATCATCCCAGAAGCGCTGCATCCCATCATCGCTGGTACGGATACCGGTATGTTCTGTCCAATAACGGTCTGAAATGCCCTGCACCATATTCTGCGACATACTATCGATCAGCTTAAACTGTGGATTTACAGGTTTTTCTTCTGAACGTGAGGCCGCAAATGTTTTTAGTGCATCACGAATTTTGGCATCATCACCACTGGCTTGCGCAGCAACGGCATACAAGGCATGTGACAAGCGCACCCCTTTTTGTTCACCCAACTGCACCGATTCTTTTAAGGTTTGATAAGGATCAGGTTTACCATCTCCAGCACCCGGCAATAGCGTCCAAATCACAGCACGGGCTGCATTTGGTGCACCCCAGAATTTGGCATTGTCCAAGCATGTCATGCCACGTTCAACCACTGCTGCAATGTCTTTCGGCACATTGATTGCGCCGCCAGAATTAATATCATTGGTCATGGCTTGCAAACCGCTAATCATTCCCATCAGATAGACGGTTTGATCCAGATCACTTTTCATTTTCGGGCAACCTTCGCCCAGTTTCTTGTTATATTTTGCTGCCCAACGATTTTCAAGCAACTGATAACCTGCATATTGGCGCTGTGCAGCAATCGCCGCCCAGCGTTTTTGTTCTATACGGGCGTCTTGGGCTTCTGAAACTTGACCCGCTTTAGAGGCACGTAAATAACGTAACTCTGATTCGAGCGCCTGATTTTCAGCACAGATTCCAGATGAAGCATATAAAAGAACGGCAATACGCGTTGGATCTGCCCCCATATCCTTGGTTGACATAATGGCCGGGGTTAAAGCATTTCCCGAATTACACGCCATATCAGCATCATCCATCGCTAAAATAGGCGGTACAATGTGTTTCTCACTAAAACCCAGTGCGACATTGGCACCTGTTTTAACCACTTGAGAACAACCTGATAATAAAGAACTTGCAACTGCAATAACTGCCATACCCTGGCATATTTTTTGGACTCTCGACATTTTCCTGTCCTCTATAATTGTGTTTATGTCCATAGCAACTAAACATATCAGATGCGAAATTTGAATAAAAGAGTATTTACTCTAATCAGATCAGCTACTTTGCCATGAAATGAAGTCTGGAAAATTGACTGGATTGAATGAAGTTATAATTTTTGGGCAAAAAAAAGTAGCACTGCGACGGTTCGGCACATGCTACTTATCAAGGGGTCAAAGCCTAACGGCTTTCATGTTGTGCAAATTGATCCTTCAGCACTGTCCCTAGTCTTCCAATAACAATTGCCAAAACAATCGCTACTACCAGAAACATCCAAGTTGGAATCATCATCATGTTTCCTCATTTGCTGTTGGTAGATTTAATGTACATTTAGCGTAAATAATTAAGGGGCTAAATTGTCTGACAATTGCAATATTTCATCTTTTTGTACTCAATCTGTCTTACAAAAATAAGTTTTTAATATGTAAATTATTGATTAATAATATTTTAATGAGAGATTCAAACATACGATTGTCTAACAATCAGATCAGTTTCGCCAGTTTCTTTAATGCTTTCCATTGCTGCAGTGGCAGTTGATCGACCCAAATCAACAGTGGCTTTTCCTGAAAATGCTGGAAATAAACCACAATATAAAGTTGATGATCAATAATATGACTAATCGAAACGCGTTTAATCTGTTCAGATTTTGCACTTGAGAGTGACCACTCTCGCGCATCCAAATGTTCAAAACACAGCGGTTGCGGTACTTTTAGGCCATAGGCATAAGCCATTACACCCAGCAAAACGCAAAGCAGCCATAACCATGGCGACAAAAGTTGCTGCAAAAGCACAATCAGCAAGGTAAAAATGATCAACTGAAACACAAAGGCCAAGCGACTGCGTTTCAGCTGAAAAGACCGGTTAGCCATGGACGTAATGTTTCAGCTTAACAATCAGATCTTTCATTTCAGGACGTGGCGGTTCGGACACTTCCATAAACCAATCGAGTAAATCTGGATCTTCTTGTGCCACCAACTCTGCAAAGACTTGTTTTTCCGCAGCATCAGCATTCAAATAATAATTTTTTACGTAGGGATCAAAGTACACATCTATTTCTTTCAGGCCGCGACGGGCACGATAAATTACTTTGCGTTCTTCCAAGCTCATTTCTTCACTCACAACATTCCCCAATAGTGTCAAATTTTTGCTAGTTTACCCTATCAGTGCCGCATGTTTCGAGCCATTTCCTGCAATTGACCAAATTCATCATTTACTCTAAATATTTGAGCATTCAGCACATTGTCGCGTGCAGATGCATCTTTTACTTTCTATACAACAATGACTCTGAAAATGGACAGAATAAAAATGCAATCAGCTGCAATCCGCCCCATAGCCAATATGCTAGCGCGTAATCTATTTACAGCAGAGCATGAGGCATTTCGTGAAACCGTGCGCAAGTTTTATGAAAAAGAAGTGGTTCCCAATATAGAAAAATATGAGCAGCAACAGCATGTTGACCGTGAGTTATGGAATAAAGCCGGTGCAATGGGGCTGCTCTGCGCAACCATGCCAGAACAATATGGCGGTTCGGGTGTAGACCGGCTCTACAGCATGATTCTGATTGAGGAACAGGCCTATGCCATGGATTCATCCACCGGCTTTTCCCTACACTCGGATATTGTTGCGAACTACCTCAATAATTTCGGTAATGAACAACAAAAACAGCAATGGTTACCTAAAATGGCGACCGGGGAAGTCGTTACCGCAATTGCCATGACGGAACCCGGCACAGGATCAGACCTGCAAGCAGTACGAACGACTGCCGTTTTGGAGGGTAACGACTATATAATTAATGGCTCGAAAATCTTTATCACCAATGGCTATTTATGCGATATGGCCATTGTGGTCTGCAAAACGGGCAATGCAGATAAAGGTTCTGCCAATTTATCCTTACTCATGGTTGAAGCCGATCGGGCAGGTTTTAGCAAAGGCAAACCACTCAACAAGATTGGCATGAAAGGACAAGATACCTGTGAATTGTTCTTCGATAATGTCCGTGTGCCTAAAGAAAATTTGCTGGGTATGCAAGGCATGGGTTTTATGATGCTGATGAAAGAATTGGCTTGGGAACGCATGCTGGTTGCTATTATCTGCCAAGCCGGTGCAGAAGCCGCTTTCGCTCATACTGTGCAATATACCAAACAGCGCCAAGCCTTTGGAAAACCGATCAGCGCTTTTCAAAATACGCGTTTTAAACTTGCCGAATTACGTACAGAAATAGATTTCTGTCGTGCTTATTTAGACCGCTGCATGCAATTACAGCTTGAGGAAAAACTTGGAATTGATGCTGCGGCTGCTGCGAAATATAAAATTTCCGAAATGTTCTCTAAAGTAGTGGATGAATGCCTGCAATTGCACGGTGGCTATGGCTACATGATGGAATACCCGATTGCGCGCGCTTATATCGATAACCGGGCCAACCGGATCTATGCAGGCACCAATGAAATTATGAAAGAGTTAATTTCGCGATCTCTCTAAATAAATTAAAATAAGTAAATTAAAAAAGGAGCCTAAAGCTCCTTTTTATCTAGAATTGGAATTAAGAAACTAATTTAGGCTTGGACGAAACTTGAGTATTGCGCTTTTGAAATTTCAGTACACTATCTTCAAATCTGGCATTTTTTAATGTTTTACGATCAGCCAGATAATTATTGGTTACATTCCAAGGCGCATGTTTACCTTGTTTCGGCATGACATCCGCTGCACGTGCAATATAACCTGAAGATAGACTCCCCATTACGGTATCTTCCATCAATTCAGTCTGATCACCTTGCGCAATCACCTGGTCATAGCCGTTCTTGTCCATATAATTAATCAGACGACAAATATAATCAGCCGCAATATCGACTTTAAGTGTCCAGGACGCGTTGATATAACCAATGATCATTGCCATATTCGGCACATCGCTGACCATAATCCCCTGATACAACATATGTTTAGAGGTATCCATAGGTTTTCCGTCAATGGTCGCTTTAATACCGCCTAAAATTTGAATCTGCAAACCTGTCGCCGAAACAATAATGTCTGCATCCAAATGCTGGCCTGATTTCAGCTGAATACCGGTTTCAGTAAACTTCTCAATTTGATCCGTTTCTACACTCGCCTTGCCTGAGCGTAAAATCTTGAATAAGTCCCCATCAGGTACGACACACAGGCGTTGATCCCATGGATTATAAGAAGGTGTAAAGTGCTTCATATCCACTTTACCCTTGAGCTGCATCTCAATGGATTTGAGTAACAGTTTACGTAGCAATTTCGGCTGTTTTTGGGCAAGCGCATAAATCCCACGTTGCATCCCGATATTACGTGCACGCGTCAGCTTGTAAGCAAGCGCTTCAGGCAAGACCTTACGCATTTTGTCATACACAAAATCAATCGATGGAACAGAAGCGATATAAGTTGGGGAACGTTGCAGCATGGTGACATGTGCTGCTCCGCCTTTTGCCATTGCAGGCACCAGGGTAATGGCGGTTGCACCACTGCCAATAATCACCACTTTTTTATCTTTATAGTCGAAGTTTTCTGGCCAATGTTGCGGGTGAATGAGCTGACCTTTAAATGCGGTTTGGTTTGGAAAATCTGGTTGGAAACCTTGGTCATAATTGTAATAACCGGTACAGCCTAGTACAAAATTAGCAATCCAGGTCTGTTGTTTTTGATTTGCATCTTCAATCTGCACCATCCACTTACTGATAGAAGAATCATAATTAGCAGACACTACCCGATGCTTGAAATGAATTTTATTTTTTAAGTTATATTCATCAACAACTTCTGATAAATAACCTTTAATGGATGCCCCATCTGCAAGAACATTGGCTTTTTGCCACGGTTTAAAATTAAAACCAAAAGTCGACATATCAGAGTCTGAACGAATTCCGGGATATTTAAATAAATCCCAAGTTCCACCAAAACTTTCACGACGTTCAATAATATCAAATTGACGTTGCGGACAATTCTTTGAAAGGTGTGCAGCCAGACCAATACCTGAAATACCTGCGCCCACAATCAAAATATCAATGTGCTTTTCCATGTTCTTTTTATAACCTTGTTGAACTTTATTTTATTAAACCATAAATCTGACAATACACAATGTCAAGTTTAAATAAATCTGACAAAAAATATATCAGTTCAGGACAAAATCCAAAATTGTCCATCAATAAAAATCATCAGGCATAAAAAAAGACCGGTGAAACACCGGTCTTTTTCCGAACAACTGAAGTTCTTTTTGCGAAATTATTTAACTTCGCGATCTACTAGCTCAACGTAAGCCATCGGTGCAGCATCACCTGCACGGAAGCCCGCTTTAAGAACACGTAGATAGCCGCCGTTACGTTCTTTATAACGAGGGCCAAGAACTGTAAATAATTTACCTACAGTTGCAGCTGAACGAGTACGAGCAAACGCCAAACGACGGTTTGCTACAGAATCGACTTTAGCTAAAGTGATTAAAGGCTCAGCAACACGACGTAATTCTTTTGCTTTAGGAACAGTAGTTTTAATTAACTCATGTTCGAACAAAGAATTAGCCATGTTTTGGAACATCGCTTTACGATGACTGCTTGTACGGCCTAATTTCACACCACTATTACGATGACGCATGGTGATAGTCCTACTTAATTAACGGCTACGATAAGCAAAGCGATCGTCCATGCGGAGGCTAGCCGGTGGCCAGTTCTCTAAACGCATGCCCAATTGCAAGCCTTTCGATGCCAGAACATCTTTGATTTCAGTTAACGATTTTTTACCTAAGTTAGGAGTTTTTAACAACTCAACTTCAGTACGTTGAACCAAATCACCGATGTAGTAAATATTTTCTGCTTTCAAACAGTTAGCAGAACGAACAGTAAGCTCTAGATCATCTACTGGACGAAGCAAGATTGGATCCACTTCTTCGCGAGGCTCTTGAGCAACAGGAGCTTGATCTTTCTGAAGATCAACAAAAATTGCAATTTGTTGTTGCAAGATTGTTGCCGCTTTGCGGATCGCTTCTTCTGGATCAACTGTACCATTGGTTTCAAGGTCAATGATCAATTTATCAAGGTCAGTACGTTGTTCTACACGAGCATTTTCAACTGTGTAAGACACGCGCTTGATTGGGCTATAAGAAGCATCTAACTGTAAACGACCCACTGGGCGAGTTTCGCCTTCTGGGAAACGTGAGTCAGAAGTCTCATAACCACGGCCTTGAGAAACTTTCAGGCGCATTTTTAATGAGCCTGAAGCACTTAACGTGCCGATCAAATGCTCAGGGTTTACCACTTCAACATTATGAGGTAAACGAAGATCAGCGGCTGTTACGTCGCCAGGACCTTGTTTTTCTAATGTCAAATATGCTTCGTTTTGATCGAACAGCTTAATCGACAATCCTTTTAGGTTCAGCAAGAGCTCGACGATGTCCTGCTGCAAGCCTTCCAAGGTACTGTACTCGTGCTCAACCCCTTCTATTTCAACTTCAACCACAGCAGCGCCAGGTAAAGAAGAAAGAAGGATACGACGTAAAGCATTACCCAAAGTATGACCAAAGCCACGCTCTAAGGGTTCTAGAATCACTTTTGCCGAGGTCCCGCTAGCCGCTTCGACCTTGATCGCTTGCGGAGTTAGAAACTCATTTGCAGTACGCGTCATTATTGCTACCTCAAGGGATTATTTAGAATACAATTCTACAATCAAGCTTTCGTTGATTTCAGCAGGTAAATCAGAACGATCCGGTGCAGCTTTAAACGTACCTTCCAATTTAGAATGGTCAACTTCCATCCAAGAAGGAATACCACGTTGAGTAGCTAACTCGATTGCGCCTTTAATACGCAATTGTTGTTTAGCACCTTCGTGAACTGCAACCACGTCACCCGCTTTAACTTGGATAGACGCGATGTTAACGCGACGACCATTTAAAGTGATTGAACGGTGAGATACAAGCTGACGAGCTTCTGCACGTGTAGAACCAAAACCCATGCGATAAACGACGTTATCAAGACGGCTTTCGAGCAATTTCAACAAGTTTTCACCTGTTGCGCCTTTAACACGAGCAGCTTCTTTATAGTAATTACTAAATTGACGTTCTAACACACCATACGTACGACGTACTTTTTGTTTTTCACGTAATTGTAGTGAGTACTCAGATTGTTT
>Ga0308160_10001908_pt1 | contig 27055 bp, 31 predicted proteins | sample PhyFR1_FD_201036 | JGI IMG/M metagenome (GOLD analysis project Ga0308160, IMG submission 201036) | Phyllosphere microbial communities from UC Gill Tract Community Farm, Albany, California, United States - DLSLF.R1 | ecosystem: Host-associated > Plants > Phyllosphere > Unclassified | place: USA... | reverse complement strand
TTCTTCCTCCCGCTCTTCCTCCCCTCGACACTCCTCTTCTTGACTTTCAGCTCGCAGGCACTCAGCCATCGTCTCACTAGCCGAAACCAGCAACGTCCAACCTCGAAACCATCTCTGAACATCTCTCTCTTTTCTGAAGCACATCCCTCTCGACACGTCCCATCTCTCACCAGCAGGAGTACACTCAACAAGATACATTACAACACGTTCAAGCTTACGACATCGACATACACAGCCTTTCGAAGATTTCCGTCTCCCGCGACTTGCTCGTTTCAATCTGAACCAATGTTCCCTCGACGTTCGACTCGCCTAGTCCAGTCTTGAATCGACCCGACAAACGTTCTACCCTCCTCTTGATCAGCCTTTGAGGAGAGAGAGAGAGAGGTTGCTTCCCTTCCCACCACTTTCCTCTTCATCTCCATCCCCATCGACGACTTCGACAACTTGCTTGAATCGACTTGCGCTTTGAGGTTGAAGGAAGGTGGCAGTTCGATTTCCAACCGGGAATGTACGTCGATTTGAAGTGGTCGATGTTGACGAAGGGTTTACGCAGAAGTTGAAGGGGTTTGCGAAGATGGCGAGTTGTAGAAATCGACGAGGAGGGAAAGCGAGAGGAAGCGCGTTTCGTGAGTTTCCTCTTTGTTTTTGTTGTCGATTTTGGGATGGTCAGTTCGTAGTTACGATTCGGTCGAGACGGGCTTAACCTCGAGGGTTAGACGAACTCAATCAAGAGCGGGAAGATGGGCCGGTAGAGAGAAGATGAAAGGCGCGGGGTTTTCGAGGAATTCCGTTGGAGTTTTGGAAAAAGCTTGATGGGAGAAGCGCGTCTTCATCTGAGTGTGGGTCTTTATCGTTCGACGCTAACAATAAATGCGAGGAATGTAGCACTCAAGCTCAAGGGTAATTCTTCTCTCAGCATCTCCCGCGGCTTCTCAATCGGACACTGATCAATCCTGTACTCTTTTGTTCGTTCGCAGTCGCATTGGACAACAAGAGCAAACGACAAGAATCAACGGACGACGAGAAAAATCAAAGCTTTGCGAAGGAAGATGCTCTCAAAATACGATTTTGGTTACTCTAGCTTTCTCACTGAGCAAATCCATTCGCCGGATGCGTTCGTTTTCGCACTCAACGGTCGTTCACAACGACATGCGACTCTAGGATTCACATCAACGAACAGAGCCTGCTCTGCTTACCTCTTTCCGGTCGCTTTACTTGGTTAGTAGGCCTCTAATACCATCTATCACATCACCTCTCTCATTTCTCCACCGGTCGTCCGTCCGACATCGAAGCTACGATACCATGTACTGTACTCTCCTCGATTCCGACAATTTACAGCAAGACCTCTCGATCGAGGCAAGAGGCAAGGAGGAAGAACTTTCATTTCGATAAATCAGCTTTGACCGGAATTGCTGGAGGTGGTCTTCAACCCGCTTCGTTCTTCGCACGACTCTAGCTCTCGTGGTCGATGCTTCGGTTCTGCTTCGTCACGATCTGTATAGTCTCAACTCATCACCCCCTAGTCAAAGCTTGTGTCTGTCGTTTCGTGTCTCCCATTCGATTCGGCCCCCAGACTACGACGGAAATTGAGACTATGAGAAGGACCAGAATCAATCACAACAGGTACCGAAACAACAAACGATTTCGCAACGAGGGTTTGAAGATCAAAAACTTCGATCGACTTGATGGGAGAAACGCGGGCAGAACATCAGGTACCGGGGGGAGAGAAGAGGGTTCTCTTTTGTCAGTTCAAACAAATTCAAAAAAAGAGAAGAAGAATACTCTGGGGCAACGCTGGGAAAACCGACGCGATGCGTGATCGGCTCTAGATTCGAGAACTTCCAAATCAAAACAGAGGAATCAAAGACCTTTTCCATACTTTCCTTCTTCAGTCTCTTCTCTCTCCATATTCCCTCGATCTCTTTCGTACCTGCTTTCCACTCGTTCGGCTCCTTTCACTCGTTTAATCTCTCCTCAAAGCTTCCTCTCCTCTCCTTCACTCTCATCACTTTCTCCTCCTCCTCAACTCAACTCTCTCTCTCTCGCATTCCGCCGACAGTCAACCTCCTATCTCTTCAATACCTCGTCTAAACATGCCTTCCTTCAAGACCTGCCTCATCTCCCTCGCCCTTGCGGCTCTCTCTTTCGCCTCTGTCAACGCTTCCACCGTTAACTCTGGTTAGTCTCCCTCCCTCTCTTTCCCTCTCTATCAATCAACCAACCCTCTTCCCATCGACGCGTTTCTTCGATCTTCGAGCTTCTTTCAAAAAAAGGAAAAAGTGGCTTATCGCTGACCCCAAATCTCCTGCTTCTTCTTTTATAGGTGTCGTTGCCCGCAACGTTGTTGAGGCCCGAGACGTCAACCCTTCCGCTGGTGTTGCCCGTCGATCCGCTGCCGCTAAAGCTCTCGCTAAGCGTGCCGCCGCCGCCGCCGCTGCTAAGAAGAACCCTTACTCGAGGAACTCTCCTTTCCTCAAGACCAAGGCTGCTCTCGCCGCTGCTCGTATCCGTTGCGGAACCAGTGAGTTTGACATTTTTTGTCTTTCGAACGAACGAACGAATGAAACGCGTATCACGTGATCTTATCGCTGACGATCCCTTCTTCCTCCTTCAGACAACGTTTGCGAACGCCGAACTGCCGCTCCTCCCGCCAACGGTGCCTCCGTCTGTATCTCCGGAAAGTGCACTTACCGATGCAACTCTGGATTCGCCCCCGGAGGAGCTGATGGAACTTCCTGCATTGCTTCCCAATCTGCTTGCGGTGGTGTCGTACGTCTCATCTTTTTTTTGGCCTTTTTCGTTACTGCTACAACGGTGGAAAAAAATCGACGAAACTGACTTGCGATTTTCATTTCGTTTTTTCTTAGACTTGCTCAACTCCTGCCAACGGTTACAACACTTGCGACGCCGCTACTGGTGCTTGCAACCCCGGTTGCAACGCTGGCTTCACCCTCTTTCAATCTGGAAACAACTTCTCTTGCTTCGCCATCAACAGCGACGCCGATAACTGTGGAGCTCCTGGAAACGTCTGCCCTGCTTCCTACAACGGTATCGGATCCTCCGTCTGCCGATCAGGAAACTGCAGGATCGCTTGCCCCGCCGGTTACTTCCTCCGAAGGGCTAACTCCAACACCAACCCTTAGTGAGTCGAACTTTCACTTTTTTCGACTTTGACTTTTTTCAACTTCAGTCACTGACTTTACCCTACCCTCCCTTTCTTCTTCCTAACAGCTACTGCTACAATGGAGAGAGCTCGCTCGTCAACTAAACGCCCTCGTCGTCGTTGGATCGTCTTGTCTTCTGTTTTATAAAGTTGTTTTTTCGGAAAATCATGGAATCGCCCTCCCTCTCTCTACTACTACTACCCGGAACCACCCTCTCTAGATCTCACTCTCTTCTTTCTCACCACTCGCTACTCACGACACCCTACACGGCCGCAACCTCTCTCAACTCTCCCTCCTCCCCCTCTCTCGTTCTTCGATATTTCTCTCAAGGTCCATCTTCATTCCTTTCCTCGACCTTTCTGAGACGGGTAGGAGCTGATGGACGGACGTTTTACAAACCCCCCTTTTTTATTTAATCATTTGCCGTTCCCTCTACCTCTACCCTACCTACCCCTCCTACCCAATCGTCGTAACTTCCCTCCTAGTTGTACTTATCCTATCTTCCTCCACCCTTCCCTCTCTCTCCGGCCTTCATATATACGGGGTTTGCTTTCTTTGGTGACTCGAATGTGCTGCTATCTCACGCGCATGTCGTTTTTTTCTCTTCTTCTACTCTTTTCTTCGTCTGTCTCCCTGCATCAAGTTGTTCTGGATTTGCATAATATAGAGTAATCCAGTTAATATCACACTCTTCTATGCTCGTTGCCTTCGTTTCTCTGCAAGCGAATCTTCTCGCGTACTTCGAATTCTCTCTTCGCACTCGAATTTTCGACTTCTCACACGACCCCGTTCCCACTTCTTGCACTACGATCGAATCGACGACTTGGACGACTTGGGAAACGGGAGAAGCGAGATGTCGATCACCTCTCGTACTCGAGGAGGTGCAAGAGACACCCCATCCTCGACGATCAGAGTCTTTTCATTTTCTCTGCTTGTTGCTCTCCAATTCTCTCCTTCACATCGCCTTTGCTTGGGACGTGTGCAAGAGTGGGACTCGTTCGGACGACTCAGGAACGACAATTTGAAACGACAAGAGAGATTGGGGGTTGCAATGGAAAACGCTCAAATCACCATTTCGTTTGTCAAACGAAACTCCAAGCAATACATCTCCTTCTTCGGCGCCACGTCTCGAACGAATCTCAAGTTGTAATCTGGTAGTTGAGGATGCACTTTGAATCCAAGAACTTGGGTCGCTCGCTGTGTCAAGTAGTGGGATTTCGATCAGTTCCCTCCCTGATTTTCTCACCGAGTACGAGAAATCTCACCTCGCAGATATCCTTCTCCGCTCCCTCGATATCTTTCGTGAAACAGTAGCAATGTACTATTGGTAATCCAACTTGCTTGACCGCTTCCTTCGCTTCTTCTCCATGTTGAGCGTAAAGTCCTCGATAAAGTCCTCGATAAGCGTCCAAGAATTCGATAGCAGAGTTCGGCAGATTCATGACAAAGTGATTGATCAGTCGTCGAGGAGGAGAAGGTGTCGATGACTGAGCGGGAGGAGCAGGAGGAGCGGCGGAAGTAGTCGGGGCAGAGGTAGAAGAAGTGAGCCCTCGAGCTTCTCGATTTCGTCGGTTTCGTTCTTTTGCCGAGATAGGTGGGACGTAGGTAGGAAATGGAGTGTTCCAGACGGATAGGACGGAAGTTCGAATGAAGTCTCTCGCATCTTGGTTCGCCGTTCGAACTGTCGATTCAACCTGTTCCGTGGCAAGCGCAATCAGTTGACAACGCCCTCTTGAGCGAGTAAGAGGACCAACTCACCTTGTTCAGCTTCGCGTTCTCCGCCAGAGCTTCCGCACTAGCAGGATTTAAATCGCTCGCCATCACTCCGCAACCCTTCTTTCCAGCAGGGACCGCAAAGGGTCCTACACCCGCAAACGCATCGCATACGACATCTTGAGGGTCGAAAGTCTCGACTAGTCGTGCATGCTCAGTCTGTAATCGAGAGTTCCAGTAAACTTTCGAAAAGTCGAATCGGAATCGACAATCGTGTTCAGACTAAACGATCTCGAAGTCAGTCAAGATGTGAGGAGATGGGAGAAGGGTGACTGACCATTTCGACAAAGAAGTCGGGCTCTCCTGCGAGTACCTCCATTTGGAAATTCCGGTAGACGTTGTCAATCGTATCGAGTTTGTTCACTACCGTTCGAAGACTCTTGTTTTTCTGGTGGAAACGAACAGCGTCAACCAGCAATTCGTCATCATCGAGGAGAGAAGAAGTGACTTACATCGAGAATGACCCGACCGATAAGGTATTTGTGAGGAAGATATTGGTCGCGCAGATTGAGATGAGCTGTTGAACGTATCCGAGTGATCAGTTTGAGTCGAGCTGTAGCGACGAGAGGTAAGCATACCGATGTGACCGACTTGTGTGAAAGCGCTAGGAGAGTCGGCGAGGAGTTCCTCTGGAAGAACAGCTTGTAAAATCTGATCTGTCGAAATCGAAGCGAGAGTTCTTGAGTACTGCCGATTCGCAGATCACACAGGAGGCAACGGTGAACTCACCTGATGTCCAGTAGTCATAGTCGAAAGAGATGGATTCCTCTACTAGCTCTGCTTCGTGCTTTTCGAGGACTTCGACGAGTTTTTGTGGGAATTTCGCTGAGAAGGATTCGACAATGTCAGTCTCGCAAGCTCCGAAGCTCAATCAGAGTTACTCACATCTATCTCCTGTCCGTAACAGTACTCGACGATAATCGGCAGAAGGATCTTGAGTAACTGCACCGATTCCCCTCATGCGAAGAACGAATCTATTCAAGCTAATGGCATCAGCTCTCCTCCACTTCGCATTCAAAGTGTAGGACTCACTCTTTCGCATCTTGTTTGAGGAACTGAGTAGTCTTTGAAGCAGGTAACCTAGCAGCGAGGAGGGATAGTTGCTGAGTGAATTTCGACTTGTCCAACTCTTTCATTCCCCGATTCACTGGAGGCTCGATAGCTGGTTGAGGTAAGGTGGTAGGTAGTGGTGACATCCTGGAGAGTATACGAGTCAAGAATGACAGTCGGTTCAAGAGCATACAGCGAGCGTGTTTTTCCGCTGGACAAGAAGAGAGGAGAATTTTTTCAACTTTTGCTTCTCTTCCTTTCACTTTTACTTTCGACTTTCGACTATTCTGTACTATCCTCGAGCTGATCTGTGCTACTAGACTGCTATCGTGAGTCTCGCTTTCTGCCTCTTCTCGCCCATCCTTTTTTCCTTTCCCTTTTTCAACTTTTGGATATGATGGACAACACGCCTTATCCTCTTCGGGGGAAGGGCGTGTATGTTATCCCTGACCTAGTAAGGGGTTTGAGTACGCTCTACCCTTTCAACTGCCGACACTGTGTAAAACCCTGATCCTTCTTCACACCTCATCTTTTCGATTTTTTTCCATCAACCTCAGAGAATGTTTGTCTTGAGCTGTAACTGACCTTTTGCTTATTGGTCATAGATTCTTCGAATGGCTCAACAGTCTTGCGAGAGGTGGATAAACTGGGTTTGAGCTGTTTGTAGGGGATGATGGAATTCACCTTCAATTCTCCTTCCCTCTTCTATCGTTATTCTCGGCGCTGAAGGAAGGGGCAACGGGCAATCGCTGAGCTGGATCGAATGCATTCTCGCTCGTGACTTTTCCGCTGACACTCGCTTCTGCTCTCATTACTTTTTCGCATTCCTGCTTCGCTATCTTCCAGGCTTCATTCGACTCACGAGTGCGCTACACCTCTCTCGCTTCTCGCATTCTCGCCAATACACTACACTTGCTGAATCTGGAAACTGCCCGCACTCTCTGTCCCATCCTCGTTCTCAGGTTTACGCGTCGAAGTCGAGAGAGAAAGATGCTTTCTCAGTGTAACACTCTACGTCGAGTCAGGCTTCTCTCAAAGTGAGCTGTCGTCGAACAAAGCAGTCGGAAGAGACGAAACTCAGCTATAAGCTGACATTCCAAAAAGCTGAGAACGAAAAATGCCGTTCGACCCTTCGCAGGAATGTTCAAAGGAATTTTGGTGTTATTCGTTCCTCTGTCCTGCTGACTGTTCTGTTCTCCCTTCTACACATCTCCTTTCGTCGTTTCAACGTCGACAGATCAGCTACACGCCACCCCTCAATCACGTTGAAGACAGCAAGAGACGAAACGTAAAACCAAGGCAAGATTATTTCGACGGTCCATTTTCCAACTGGACTCGCGACGACCTCTTGTCCTAACAACTGCAAACCCTCTTCTCTGCCGTTCGCCCTTTCAGTCCACTTCGACGACTTGTCGACTTCAGCAGTGAAGGAGGAGAAAAGGAACCGAGGGATCGTTGATCGTTTTCGCGCAAAGTCCCCTCTCGATCTCATCCGGTTCTCCCAAAGGGGGAACTTGGGGAGGTTCGGTTTTCCCTTCTCCTTCTCTCATTCGCTTTCAAAGAAGGTGAGCCAACTCATTCACAAACTATCTTTGAAAGCGAAGGAGAAGCTGACCTTTCCTCCCTCTCGAACTTTCCTTCATCTCCTCAAAGAAACAGGTTGCTCTCGGTTGAAAGGGGATCTCGATCAAGAGTTTGGGCAAAGAGTGGATTATACCTGGATAGCTCAAGGTGAGTTGCTTGCTCTCTCTTCACCTCTCCTCTTGTCTCATCCTTCAACCAACCTCCACTCCTTCCCTCTTCCCAAATAGAGCTGACTAGAGCTACCCTCGCTTCTCTCTGCCGAACCATAGACCTCCACTGTGATTTATACCGAGGTACAACAAGCTGTCGTCAAGCGAAATTCAACCTGCGGACCAGTCCTCTCATTCATTCCGGGATTTCGACCCTCCTATCTTTCTACTTGCTCCCCTTCTCGGTATCTCCGCAATCCCTTCTCTCGGTACCGAATCTCCCCCACCACAGTTTCTCGATATCTTCACTTCATCGACTGGCTCTCCTCTACTTTCCTCTCAAACCTCCTCCTATCGCTATCTTCCCGACCATCTCGCTTGATCCCGATTCAGGAGCTATAGTCGAATCATGGCCACCACTACTGCTAGCATTTACACGCTACCTATTCCATTCTCGGCTTCGACATCCTCGTTCGTTCCCTCCCAAAAACCCTCTCGATTCCCTCCTCGACCAAATGAACCCACTCCTACCACCCCTTCGTCCCCTTCATTCCCTCTGTTCTCTCGCATCACCTCGCTCTCCTTCAGCTCAAACTCGAACAACTCGAAAAAGGACAGAGAGAGGAGGATCTCGTTTGGAGGAATCGGTGGATCAAAGGGTAAATCAAAGCTCGAATCCTCCACCTCGACCACACCAGATCTCAAGCGATCGAAGTCGGCTCGAACATCCCTCATCGCTGCAGCTACTCGAAGGTTGTCGTCTTCGAAATCTGGCACTTCTTCCGACCACCGATCGAGGAGAACTTCGACTCGAGACATCTCGAGACCTATCTTGCAAGAGCAGCCGCTGGAGGAGGACTCAAACGCTTTCATGAGGGACTACCAAGCAAGAGCACCGTTGTTCGCAATGTCGTCGCCAGAATTGGGTGGATTTTCGAGTTCGGACGAGGAAGGAGGGAGGAAGGGACAATGGGCAGATTGGCCGCAGCCGGGAGATGGTAAAGGATTATTCGAAGAGCGAAAGGAGGAAAGGGAGAAGGTTACGCCAGCGAGTCCGATGGTCAAATGGAGGAAAGATGGAGAAGATTCGTCGACTTTCTTACCCCTCACGCCCAAAACACCTCACTCTTTCGACACATCGGACCATTCATCCTCTTCCTTCTCCTCTTCCGACCATTCGACCGTCGCAACTACGTCTTGTCATTCTCACCGAGCCGACTTGCTCTCTGCACCTCCTCCTCGACTCGACACTCTTCCTCTCCCAATCGATCGAAGTTCGTCGCCTCCGATCGACGAAGCTACGCGAAGGGCGAACCGCGAGCAAGCTTTAGCGAAGTTGACGACTCCGACCCCGACCAAAACTCAGTTCCTCGACACCGAATTTGACGCTTTCCCATTTCCTCGGGTACCGACTCCTCAACTCTCAGCGAACTCAGCAGTGACGCCGCCTCCTCGTCCTACTCGTGATCTTCCACCTCTCCCGATCTCATCGAGCTCTCACTCTCTGATCGTTACTTCTCCGACGACTCCTCTCTCTCCCCCTCCGCTTCCTCGCTCAAACACCGTGTCACTCCATCCCTCACCCTCGATAGCCCTCGATATCGACTTCAAAGGTCGACTCCTCCGTGCTCGATCAAGTCACTCGACTTCCCCTCCTCCAGCGCTGTCGACTTCAACTTCGAGCGGTTCAAATTCTTCGACTCAACTAGGTTCTTCGATCGGTGGATTCTCTCCTCCTTCGAGTCGCTTCTCCGATTGGAACTCGAGGAGGAGTAGCGACACGAGTCTATGCCTGAGCGTCAACCCACCAACTCCCGAGAAAGGACCAACTTTCGTTAATTCCCCGACTGATTTCTATGGAATCTCGGATCGACGACATGCTGAATCTGCAGTCGACGTACTCGCTATTGTGGAGGAGGACGAGTCACCTCTTCGTATTCCTACGAGACTAGGTGGGCGAGTTCCTAGTGTCAAACGTTCGAACGGACCAAAATCCTCAGTTTCTCCGGTTCGGAGATCCTCTTCGAAACGCATCAGTCTCGACAGTACCGTGGCTTCTCCTCCTCGTGGTCCTCAACAAGACGTTCTCATCATCCCTCGCACCCGTTCTCGACCACCAAATTCGTCAGTCATCGCTCGACCTCCTCACCTCAGCGAATCGAACCGTACTGTCAGCTCGGGAGTCGTCGTCGAACCTACTCGATCGGAGAAGGAAGAGTTTGGATCAAGATTCAGTATCGGAACTGGAATGAGACCAACGAATGGAGGAGGAGGAAGAGTGAACTTCGTCGATACACCTTCACCTCGCTCACCTCCCACTTCTTCCAGTGACGAGATCATCCCTTTCCCCTCGACCTCATTCGCAGCTTCTTCCTCAGGCACTCGCGCTTTCTCTCCAACTAGGAAACCTCACAAACGAGCCAACTCTGAACTTCACATTGATCAAACCCTCGCCCGCTCGAATGATTCTCCTCCTCTAGCGGGACTCGGAATCGGACTAGGTTCACCCCCACCGAGATCGAGGCACGAGAGCTACTCTCCTGAGGTTGATGATGCGGGCGAAGCGTTGAGGGCTAGGAGAGCGAGTCGAAGGTTGAGCGGTCAAGCTGCGAGAACGAAATTGGTACTTCGAGAGAAAGGGAAACCTACTTTGACCTATGTACGTTCTCTCTACTTCTCTTGCCCTCATTGTGAGACTGATAAGGGTTGAAGCGAAACAGCAACTCGGAGAATGCATCGGAAAAGGTCAATTCGGAACTGTTTATCGAGCTTTGAACCTCAATACTGGACAAGTCGTCGCTGTCAAACGGATCCAACTCGAAGGCAAGACTGAAGCTGAAATTGAGCAACTCTCGAACGAGGTTTCACTCTTGCAACGACTCAATCATCCGGCGATCGTTCGTTATCAAGGTCTCCTTAGAAGTGAGAACTACCTCAACATCGTTCTCGAATACGGTAGGCCCTTTCTTCTCTCGCATATCATTCAACGTCGAAGCTGAAGGGAGCCTCTGCGTGCAGCTGAATCTGGTTCGCTTCAAACGACACTTCGTCAATTCGGTCAACTTCCAGAAGGATTAGTCGCGAGCTATGTCGTCAAGATTCTCGAAGGTCTCGCTTACTTGCACGAACAAGGAGTAGTACATTGTGATCTGAAAGGTAAGTAACGGTCTCTCGCTGTCCACAAATTACTTGAGCTCATCGTTTTCGTCGTTTCTAGCCGCAAACATCCTTTCGACCAAGACTGGCAACACGAAACTCAGCGATTTTGGAGTTTCACTCAATCTGCACGCTATCAAGAACACTCAAGGATTCGGTGGAGGTGCGAAGGACGTACAGGGAACGCCAAATTGGATGGCTCCCGAAGTTATCGAAATGAAGGGAGCTTTACCTGCTTCTGATATTTGGTCTCTCGGCTGCACGATCTGCGAGTTGATCGATGGTAGACCACCTTATGCCGACGTGAGTTTGACTGTCTTTGCTCTGCGAAAATATCTTCGCTGACCCTGTTCTTCCTCTCACAGCTCGTAGCGATGAGTGCCATGTTCCGAATCGTCGAAGACGAGAATGGTCCTCCAGTACCTGAATCAAGCTCAATAGAGCTACGAGCTTTCCTCGCAAAGTGCTTCAAGAAGGATCCGAGAGAACGTCCGACTGCTCAAGAACTCGCCGAGGATCCCTGGCTACTTCAACATTTTGTGCCTCATCAGGTGAGCCAGTCTTTCATTCTACTCAGCTCGAGGGTAGGGCTGACGATACCGATTCACAGAACCTGCGACCTCAAGACTCTCTCCCTTTCCTTCGACGAATCTCGGGAGATTATCAACGAGCTCGTCCTTCTCTCGACATGTCTCGTCCAGTCTCTCCCGTCTCGACTCAGCTTCACGACGCTCCTCTCAGCTTCGAGTCCCTCATTCCGCTCGAAGCCCCTGCACCACCTTTCGCCAAAACTGCTGGGATCAAGCGAGATTCTCTAGATTCGGGTTACATCGCAAGTGAGGAAATGCCCAACGTACGTTCTCTCTTGCTCCACTCAACTCTTCGACAGCTACTTACGCCCCGTCCTGCAGTCTCCCGAACGCTCCACCTTCCTTGTCGCTACCGAAGAGACGCCTCAACCTCATGATTGGATCCGAAGCAGTTTCAGTCGAGGTAAGCTTCTCTCTTCAGGCTATCTCCCCAACTTGTACTGATGTACTTCTAAACTCAGCCGTCGAATGCAAGCTGTGCGGTGAACATACGAAACGACACGCCGTTCTCTGCTCTCGATGCGGTTTGGTCTCTCATCGACGATGCACCGAGTTTGCTCCTACATGCGACTTTCGTGGTCAGCTTCTAGGACAAATCAGACATCCACTCTACCCTGCAGCTACCTTCTCTTCGACTTCACCTCCTCCAGCTCCTTTCTCTCTCACCGACTACATACCAGGTTTCTCGAAATCTCGTCGACCTCGACCTACTCCCTCTTCTTCCGACCAAAGCGTTGCACCCACCACTTCCCCTCCATGTATAGGAAAGGTTGCTAACGTCAAACGACACCTTTCGAACGTGCTTTCTTCGACGAAACCTCGCACTCCCGATCACACTCCTCCGTCCTCGCTCACTCGTACCTATGGAGGTATCCTCGGACGCAATCGTTCCTCGACCAGTGTCGTCACTCGTCGTGAGGAGAACGGTAGCGGTTCAAGCATCGTTCATGTCAGCGCAGATGAGCTCATAACAGGCTCGACGGACAAAGTTTTGGCAGGACCGCTTCGTCGTAAATTGAGCAACAACGTCAACGGTCGAATCGACAAGAAGAAGAGCCACGCTAGGACCCAATCTCAACCTGTCAACAAGGTCAAGAACGAAGGCGAATGTTTGATCTCTTGATCTCGTCGCCTTCTGTATAATTCTTATCCCCCTCCTTTGCCCCTTCTGCTTATACCTTCACTTCTCTCTACAACCCTTGCGACTTTCTCTGTCTATACCCTTGAATCCACACACGCTTACCCTCACTGCAACCCTTCTTCTTTCTCCCTTGGAACCTTTTCACTGTCTCTTATTAGCTACTTGTTCCTGTTCTTCCTCTTTACTCCTCACAGACGTTGTTGCTTCTCCCTTTTGCATTTCCTTCTTCGCTTCTTACCTTTCGCATTTCTTGTATCCAAATTTACTTGTCACTTTTTCGCACCTTAGCTTGATCTTCATTCGTTCTCACTCTCTTCTCCGCCCTGAAACAATACCTCTCTTTCCCTCTCTCTCGTTGACACGATCCCGAAGAGTGCGTTCGTGAACGAGTGACTACGTTGCGTTACTGAAAATACTGTCGATAAAACTGCTTCATCCCTTCCTCCTCTATACAAATCAGGTCGAGTCTATGATAACTCATGGGTTTTTGCTTCCAAAGTCGGGAGAAGCGTCGAGGAGCACTGCGAGGGAGAGGACGCTGAAGTCAGCACCGAATCGATCTGAGCAAAACTGCGCGAAACGAGATTTACCCTTCAAAGCGTTTCTTGCTCTCACTCTTGCGATATCCTCTTCTCTCGGCAGGAGATCAGAGAGGCTTGTTTGTGGGTCGGGGAAGGGGAAGTGTTTCTTGAGGTTCTCGTAGGCGACAAGGGTGACACCGAATTGAGGCGAACTTCGGAGTACACGAGCTGGTCCTCCCTTGAAGAGCGCTCGAGGTCCTTCTTCCGAGACTATAAGGGAGATAAGAGAATCAGTAGCGGTCAGAAATAGAGGGGAAGAGGGCGCGAACTCACGAATCTTTCGGAAAGCATCTCCAACTCCTTTGTACGTCGACTCTCCCTTTCTCGCTTCCGTCTGTAACCTCGTCTTGATAACATCGGCAGGTGTCGTCAAGTATGCAGCGGGCATACCGGCGATAGCAGCAGCAGCGAGTGCTTCTCCGTAAGACAGAACCTTTCCGTCTCGTCCATCATGGAAAACATCCTTCTTCAAATGAGCGTGCCTGCAAGCAACTCGATTCCAGTCAGTCAAACTCAAGTAACTGATCGACAAGAGGAAGGCTCACGCAGGGAAATAAATAGCTGAAAAGGGAACATCTCGTGCCAAACAAGCAGTCGCACCTCGATAGAGACCGATCAATCCGAGTTGTTTGACGATATGTAAAGCACCTTGTCGAACGTGGTTTCCGACGACTTTCGCGTTCTCTCCTTGCATCTGTAATCGAATCTTGACAATCTCGAGAGGGTTCGTGAAAACCTGAAACGCAACGAGTCGGAGATCAGCAGATCTCCGGAGGGAACGAGCACGACGAGCATCTCGAAACGTACGACTTGACATCCTCCTGCAATACCACCAGCGGCCAACTCCCAACTCAGCTTGATCCTTCCCGTGTTCTTGTCTGTAGCATAGTCTCGCATCAGATCGTTGACAGTAAGCTTGATAGCTTTCTCAGGAGCGACTCCCTGTGATCCCAAATAGATGTGAGCTTGCTGCAGCGGGAGACATGAAGGGACGGAGAACGAGACGTACGATAAGCTGTGGAGGAAGACCTCGGTAGAAGCCAACGAAACCTTCATTCTTGTACACCTTTTTGACGCAATCGATCGAGTTCTTATACAGCAACTCTCCGACTACTTTCGATCGTTGATTTTGCATGCGAGTCTGTGGAGCAGAGGAGCAGCGTTTAGCATCAAGGCAGAAAAGTCGCAAAGTGGTGTCGAGACTCACTTTTGTCAAATCGATCGGGTAAACAGCGGTAGCTCCGAGGGCACCAGCGAGACCTCCGAGTGAGAAGTAGTAAGCAGACTGAAAGGGAATCTAGAGTCAATACCTGAAGCAGCTTGAGAGGAGAAGCTTGAGAACTCACCTTTCCGATCTCGTGTAAAGCTCCACCTGAAGCCTTCTTCCGTCCCTTCTCCTCATAAGCCGCTCTCGGAGGACCCCATTTTGGATCCAACAACGCGTTGAAATCCCTCAAACCGAGTCGTTGTTTCCCTCCTTGTCCAGCGAAATGGAAAATGATCGAAACCTCCATAGGTGAGAAGGTACCGTATCGCATTGTTCGTGAAGCGTGATCGACAAAGTCTCGTTGAGTGATCTTGCCGTCGGGTGATTTGGCGCAAGATTCTCGGAGAACTTTCTCAACCAAATCCATATCACGAATGACCTGTTCTCGGGAAAGAGAAGAGTCAGACGGAAACCAGGAAGTCAGAAAGAGAATGAGAGACGACGTACATTGTGGAAAGCGATGCACTCCGAATAGCTGACTTTCCCACCGGGTGAGGTAAATCTTGAAAGTTCAGGGAGTTGCTTCAAAACGGCTTCAGAGAGTTTGTGACGGGACAAATCGACGATGATCTTTTGGAAGTCTTCAGGATCAATGTATCCATCTTGGTTCTTGTCGAAATGGTGGAAAGCTTGACGAAGTCGTTCTCCTTGTAGTCCTTTCATCAATTGAGTGAATTCGCTGTCGATACGGAACTTGTCAGACTCGCGGTTCCAGTACACCTCGAAGAAATAGCTCACTTGAATCCCAAGAAGTGTCCAGCTTTTCCTTTTCCGAGATACAGAGTAACCCAAGGGGAATCAAAGTTGAAAGGGAGAGAATCGGGACCATTGAGCGAAGTGAGAACCTCCTTGAACTCATCGAAAGCGACTTGACCGTTGCCATCGGTGTCGAAGTAACGGAAAGCGATCTATATCGAGCGGATCTTGTCAGTCTTTCCACTCAAGAATGAAGAAAAGCGAAGAATTGACTCACGTCGAATTCAGCAGCTGGCTGTTTCAGTAAACCTTGAAACGCAATGTAATCATCCCATGACACTTTTCCAACTTTCCGACGATCTGCAACCTTGAAGAGAGCGCCGTATTGCTGTCTCGTGATATGAGCGAAATCTTGTTCAGGCGCGATTGCGGTAACAAAGTCGGTTTCGTTGACGTAGCTGAAAAGCCGTCGTCCTGTCAGTACCAGATGAGAGGTAAGGGGGAGAGAGAGAGAGCATCGGGACTGACTGTTCACCTCCCATACTGTCTGGAGTGGCATAACGATGGAAATCTTTCCTCCAAGTATCCAATTCTTTCGGTGTCGTACCTTCTGGAATCGAAGTCGGTGTGGGTACTGCAGAAGGTGGAGTAGCGGAAGAAGGAGAAGGAGGAGCGGAATCGCAAGAGAGTGGATAAACTACGTCGTTTCGAACGTCAAGTGGAAAGTGTCAATAAAACTCGCTTCTTTTGGGAGAGAATGTAGTCGCATAGTCATCCAATAGCTTGTAGCTGTCTCCTCCCTCTCTAGATGACAGTCTGGTAATGCGCCCACTCCCTTTTTTCGCTCATTCTTGGTGATTTCATAACCGGTTATTCCCTCTCCTCAAGCTCCCTAGCTATCCCTGAGCCCACCTGACTACCGACTAAGCTCTGTTGCAGCCTTCTATGCACTTTTTGAACCGGTAGAATCCGTCAATTGTCGGGATTTCAGGTTGATGAACTCGGGCAAGGGCGGAAAGGTCGGGCGATCTTGTTGTGAAAACTAGGAGCGAGTTGAGGAGGTGCTTACGATTCAACATGATAGAGAACACCAAACAAGGACTGGAAACCAAGCCGCGGGATTGAGAGGAGGAGAAGGAGGAGTTTCTCTCTCCACGTTTTTTCGCAAAAAAGGAGGGGGGGGGTGTGGTGGGGACTAAAATCTCCCTCGTTCCCTATGATCCCCTACGCTGGTAGGTTGGTAGTCTCTACTGTCCAGCCGTGAGCGAGGCACCTTGAACGAAAATTGAGAATTTATTGAATTTCGCAACTTTGCCTCGCAAGAACTTCGATTCTACCCGCGATACAACCTCTGGAGCTCTGCAAGCCACCTCTAGCGACTCATTTCGTCGCTATAAGCGTCAGGAGGACGTCGTTGAGTCCATCGGAGTTCCGCGGTCCTTCACAGCATTCCTCTCGTTCCCTTTCCTTGCTCTCTTCTCCTTCCCGCTTGCCCCTCGATATATCAGGGACGACGACCAGTTTGACTCGACGGCTATGTCGCCTTTGGCCGCGAACTTCACTCTACCTCGCTACACGGTTCCCACTCGTCGACTGTCTTTAGCCTCACGAACCTCCAGTTCTCTCCTCAACGATGACAAGGTCGACGAAGGCCGCAACTCAGCCGGAGTATACGCGGACAGTCTGAGCGAATCTGGGTATGATAGCGTCGATACTGTGAGTTTTTCTGATTCATTCTCTCGATTCGCTCGTCTCAACAAGAAGAGACACGAATCCGATCAACTTTGGGGAATTAGCGAGACTGAGGAGGTAATACTGACGCTGCACGAGTGATAGGATGAATACGCTCCTCCGAAACGCTCCCTCGAAGAGTGCGCTTCGACTTTCTACGATCAGGTTCGTTCATTGCCTCTTGACTTCTCTTCGTCAGGAAGTGAGCTGAATTTGATCTCTGAATCACAGGCACAAGGCGTCAGTAATCAACTCGAACCGTTCAAGGCGACTTACGATTCTATTCTCGCCCTCTCCTCTCGGCTTCTCGTTCTTCACCCAAACGATATTGCGACCCCCGAACTCGCCCTCGATCTCCGAGAAGCACTTCTTCATACCGCATCGACCCTCAAAGTACTCGACTCGAACTTGTACGACTTGTGGGAATCGGAGGAAAGGGTTAGGATCGCTTGCGAGAAGGGGAGTTTCGCGATTGATGGGTTGAGGGGTGCTCAATTGCTGATCGAGATTGAGAGGAGGGATGACGAGGTACAAGGCTTGGTCAGGAAGATGAGGAGGAGATGTAGGGATATCAGAGCTGAAGCGAAATGGGAGAGGGAAGAGAGGAGGGAAATTCGTGAGGAAAAGCGAGAACCGGTTGGAGTTGATGATTATCTAGAAGGCGGAATGGATTGTCCTGTGAGTATCTCTCGGCGAGTACGCGATGGCCTTCCATCGCTTATCCTGTCTTTTTGATCCCACAGAATTTGACGAAGAAAGATTTCGTTCACGCTTCTCGATGGGTCGTAACGAATCCTTTCACGATCCTCTCCAAGCTGCTCGACAACCTGAAAGTGCTCAAGATCCCTGAGATGGTCAGCCAGAATTGACATAGCGCTAGAGAACAAATTGACTGACTCAAGTCTCCTTGCGAAACGGACAGGCGGCTAGTGCTCAAACTCCCTCAACCTTCGTCGCTGCTCCACTTCTAGCTTCTCGACGAGCTAACTCGTCAACCTACAACCCCAAGAGTACCTTCAGCTCGACGGCTCTCCTTTCCGCGAACCCGACGCCCGCTGGTTCAGGTCGCAAACCTCTTTCAAACTGGAAATCCGAAATCTTGCGCGCCGCACCTGCTAAAGCGACTCCTTTTCACAAGTCGTTCGATCGGATGTCGGACAAGATGGGAAAGGAATGGATTGACATGAGGGGAAAGGGCGGGAGAGCTAGAGCAGAGAAATGGTGAGCTTCCTTTCTCTCTCACTCGATCCGAAGTGGCCTCACGGTTTTTACTCACCTTGAGTGTGGCTCGTTAGCATCGTCATCGCTTCGCTTGCACTGCTTCCCATCGTTCTCATCGCGGTCTTCCTCGAAAAGCTTTTCGGTTCCTCCTCTTCCTCGTCCGATTCAAGGTCCTCCGATACATCTCTCACGACACTCTACCCTACAATGATCAACCAAGGCGAAACGACCACGATCGAGGGGAATTCAGGTCCGTCGAATTTGGCGAATTTGAGGAGAAGGGATAGTTACTGCTTGGATTCGCAACTTGTGTAGCTTCGTAGTGTTTCGACAGTCTCTTGTAAAGCTCTATACGTTGTTCATTGACTCGAAATGTCGTCGTCGTCGTCCGCGGGGTTCCTTCGGAGTTTCCCAATTCGCTCCTATCTCGATTTCTTCTCTCTTTTCCCTTCTTCTCACTCTCCCGCTACTGTCCAGCTGTCGTCTCTCCTCCGTCAATGGCCAATACGCGAACCTCAGATCCCTTTGCTGCAGCTGGTCATAACACGATCGTTCGTCTCCCCTTTCTCTCCTTTCCTTCTCCCGAAAGCATGCTCAGTCCGCCTCTCCATCTCAATGCATTGAACAGCCACCAGGTGGATACGACACTGATCTTCAGTCGGCGACTCCTGGACGTACTGGGAGTGCCCCTGGAACGCATGCGACGAGTACTCCAGCGACGAGAGCGCCTCCAACTTTGGGTGCAGGGAGTTTGAGCGGGAGAACGGGGACGAGCGGTGGAGGTGGGAGGAAAACTCCTTGGTACCTCAAGACTGCATGGATCGTCGCGCTGATCGTGTTGTTGTTGATCGCTGTGAGTCGAACCCTGAAGATGCGAAGAGAGTCGGAAGGAAGAACTGATTGAATCAGTGCTTGGTGTGAACAGCTTGGATTGGGAGTTGGATTGGGAGTAGGACTAGGTACTAAGAATAACAGCACGAGCTCGAATGGGGCTGCTGCTGCTCAAGATGGTTAGTCTTCCCGAATCCTTCGAATTCGAGCTTTTCGAAATGAGCTGAATTAGGACTTACGCGAATAGGTACTGGTTCTACTGTCACTTCCTACTCGACCTACTCTTCGATTGTCACCGGCTCTCAATCCACCACTATTGTTCCGATTATCGCAACGAACACTCGTTCTCGAGATGCATCGGTGATTGTCGAGACGATTGGAGGTTCGACCGTAACTGCGATTCAACCTGGAACTCAAGGCGCTGGTTCTGGTGTCGTCGTGACTGTATCTGAAACTTTACCTCCAAGTCAGTCCCAACTCAGGTTTAGTTTGAACCATTGGAGTGAATAAACTTACACTAGGTAATCGAACTAACAGCTACTCGAACGGAACTTGTCTACGTCACCACCTTTCCCTCGACTCAGACCATTACGACGACACTAGCTGGAGGTGTCGCCGAGACGGTCTTCCAAACGGTCACCTTTCGAAGAACCGTCACAGCTCTAGCGACGGCACGAGCCAAAGCCTGAAGGAGTCACGCAGGAGCGAGACGAAGCGGGGACAAAGAACCGAACGAGCGAGGGAGGGGCGACGAGGCTACGAGAGGAGAAGCGGAGATTTGCAGGAGTTCCAAGCGATCGATACCATTCGTCTTTCTCTCTATCACTAGATTGCTGGTTACTATATATCTTGAGGTTCCTCCTATCAATCTAATACATTCGTTCCAGGTCCGAGGTCACACTGCAGCGAGGATTGAGAGAGAGTCAAGGAAAGAGAGGGATCTTTTAGAGCAGAGGAGAATCCTAAATCAGTAACCACACTCTCTGCAAGAAAGAAGACACATCAACTCACCTCTCTACAATTCCTTCTTATTATAATGCTCTGGTCCCAAATCGGCATGGAGAGTGAAAGTGTCCAAATCTCCATTTTCGTGGTACTGAGCGGATCCACTAATTCTCACTTCCTCCTCCGCTGCTGGATCCGCAAACAGGTCGTCGTGTTGATCGCGCATGCGGGCGCTGAACTCCTCGATATCGATGATTTGTTTACCATCTTCGGTTTTAGAGTATGGGACTCCGACAGTTTGGTCTGGTGATCCCGGCTCGTGTCCGGGGATTCTGATATAGATCAAATCCTCGTTGATGGTGGCGACGACGGGAGAAACGGTGGCGAGGGAGGAGACGGCAATGGTCAGGAGGGAGAGGTTTCGAACGAAGTGCATGTTGATTGAACTCTGCGAAAGGGGGGGTTCTCGATCAGTGTCGTCTCACACGGTATGCAAGGTAAGAGGCGGTACTCACGGAGGTATTGAGCTCAAGCAAGGAGCGTAGGCTATCAGCACTGGGTGAGAGGAAGGTTTTGAAAGAGAGAAGAGGTCCGAAGGTGAAGCACGTCGTCCAACTGCTCCCTCGTGGTCCATCCACATGGACCTCTTCCCGGCACTATCTCTTGCAACCACGAGTGACCGATGCCTATAGATAGGAAATAAGGTTTGGGAGGGAAGGAGGAGTCGGGGAAGTACTTGATCCGAATTGGCTTCCGTTGGTCTTCCTGCTTCGCGTGGATGCCTGCGGAAGCGCAACATGATCGTGCACGTAAGAGTCGACCATCAAGCGTGTACGTCCCAGGTCGAGAGGACTGCTTGCAATTAGACCGAGGAATCGTGAAGAATGAGCGAGAGAAGGAGAAGCTAGATTCAGTCTTGCTTGTAGAGCTTCGTGTAGGATCAACCAAGCTATAGAGAGCCATCCAAAGCGTTCTCCGAAGCTGTAGGTGAATCGTTCATGACGAAAAGATGGAACTTCAGTCTCTCGCGTCTCCCTCTCCCTCTTCCACCTCATTCGGACTCACTGAAAGTAGCTATATGCTCTCACGTCTAGCTCCTACTCTCCGTCCAGCTGCCACCTTCTCCCGATCCTCTCTCTCCTCATCAGTTCCCCACTTCGCTCATCTCAGGTTCTTCAGCATGTCCTCCTCGACACCACAGCATGCATGGGGCGAGAAGATGCCGAAACCTGCAGAAGAGATGAAGACTTTCTTGTGTATTTGTCCTGATTTACCTGATTCCAAACGGTTCGTCTTCTTTTCACTCAGATCGCATCGATTTGACGACGGTGCTGATCAGGGACTGAGAAGCTAACAGGATGTCAGTGAGACCTCAACATCTTGAGGATGCGAAAGTTGGCCATGAGAACGGTTGGATTGGTTCGTCGACAGTTTCACTTCGAGATTTCGTTTTCACTCGCTAATCTGGAGTCACTCGCCGCTTCGGACAGTCAAAGCAGGAGCTACGTTCTCTGACGATACGAGGGAGAAGATGACGGGGTCATGGTTCTTATTGAGAGAGGAAAGCAGTGAAGGAGCGAGGGAAAGGCTTTCGAAAGATATCTACACTACTGGAGGTGAGTTCCAGCTTCTCTCCTCTATCGTCGCTTGCTCAAATTGACGTAAAGATCATCGAAAAATGAGTGAACAGGTGCTTGGGATATGAAGAATGTGAGCTACTTCTTTCCGATTTCATCTCTTGCGAGAACTAATCTCGAACTTCTCTCTTCTAGGCCACGATCACACCCGTCGCTGTCGCAAAGCACTAGACAATCCTCACTATATTCTTACAATATCATACAATGCAAAGCAGGACTTTCAGGACTCTTGATCCTTTCCATCCCAAATTTCGTTTCGCGTTTCGAAGGATTGTCGTATCCCTCATCCCTAAACGTTTCCTTGCTCCGCCTCTCTCAATCTCTCCTTCAAATCCATCAGTATTCCCTCAACGAACCGAATCAACAATCTCAGCTCATTTGCGCCTGTCGGAAACCGCTCGCTCGAATTCATGCCCCGAGTTCGCTCTGGCGTAGATCGCGCACGTTGAGCTAGATTCTCCCGATTCGGGTGAGCTTGTAACCCTGTGACTAGCTCAGGCGACGTGTATTTCCTCAGTTGCCCCCCTCGTTAAAGTAGAAACAAAATCGCAGACGAACCATTTCCTTTCCTTTCTTCTGCTTCATCCTTTCCATCTTGCCCGGCTTCAAAGAACAAAAGCTCTTCCTCCTTCGCATGATCATTTGAGTGATCGAGGTGGTAGACCCTGAAGATCTTGACAGGTGAGAGATCGAGAGGGATTGAATGATCTTCGTCGAGAGGAGGGGGAGGGGTACAAGGTCGACTTGGGGGATCTTGATGCGAAGACGGCATAATTGGAGAAAAGAGTGAGCGGGAGGGAGATGGGAAGTGCAAAGGAGGAATGTCAAGTGGAGGATATTGGGAGAATTGGAGCGATCAACAAAGAAAAAGGAACACAATGAAGAGAATGGCAAAGAAGCTCCCTTGTTTCGGGAAGTTCGTTTCCTCGATCTACGGGAGATTATAGCGAACGTCCCGTGGCGTCGAGTAGACACCAGAAACAGACAGTAATCCGAAAGCTGACAGAGTCAAGCGGATTTCTCTCCTTTCGCACGATTCATGACTGATTCCTATATTCTGTTGTTTTCATGTTTGTACATTCATCGCTCCCGCATTTGCTGCTCCTATACTCCCCGCTCTCTGTTGCGCATTCCCAATCTCCTCGACCTCTGCTTTCAACGCTATTTTCGCTCTCAAGTGACAGAATTCAGCTCCTGCTCCGTCCCTCTCTGCAAGACAGTGAAAAAGAAAAACGTACCATTCATTTCCTTTTCAGCCTCGATCAATTGCCTCTTCATTTCATCGATCAATTTCCCAGTCCTAACTCTTCCCCCTTCCAATCTCTCAAATTCCCTCCTCTCCATCTCTTTACTAAACTCTCCAATATTCCCTCCACCACTTAACGGATTCGTCAATACTTCCGGGAACCGGTTGTTACCCGGTAAAGGTGTAGGAGGATTCGAGAGTAGAGTAGTATAGAAATGTTCAGTAGGTTCATTAAAAATGATTTCTTCGTATTGCCAAGAATGTACTGGAGAGATGATTGGGATTGGTTGAACTAGTTGTGGAGGGTCGGTTGGGGGTTGAGGTGGATCGTTTGGGTTTTGAATGAGGGAAGGTTGGGCGTAGAGAATGGGATCGATTGGCCAAGGGTGAAGTTTGAGATGGTGGTTGAATGTCAAAGGTTTTTCGGACGCTTCGGGAACAAAGAAGATCTTGATTATTATGTCGAATTCTCCCCAACCTGTTTCGGTCACTTCAAAGGGAGGTTGCTCGATAGCTAGGCACAAATGGAGGAAAAAAGTGAGTTTTGCGAGTTTGGGACAAGGAGAGAAGGAAAGGGAAGGACAGTGGGCGTACTTCGTAATGGGTTCTTGTAGGTTTCGTATAATTTGAATGTTACTTTCTTGATCATGTAGCTGTTGGGAGAGAGAGGATCAAGTTGAGCGAAATCTCTCTCTCTCTGAGCAAAGTGAGAGTTACATACGATAGATCATCTGCTCCCCCTATTTGATGATTCGGATGACTGTTCAATCTAGCTAATGAAGCTGCACTCCTGATGCCTACTGTCCATCTGTGAGTGTGGTCTGTCCCTTGCCGTTCAGATTCTTGTAGTAAAGTAGTAGAGTTGCCGTAGATGATAGGTCGGTACACCGATACTCCTCTCACTCTTCTAGTTTGTGCAGACATGTATGAAAGTGGTTGATGAGAGAATGAGAGAGAGAGAGAGTTGGTTCGCTTCCTTCCCTTCACACGATTTATTTGACTAGATACAGTACACACGTTAGACTCCTCTAATCGTTATCATACAAGCGCGCACTCGATCAATTTAGCTCCCTTCGTCTTTCCCAACCTCGTTCGCGACTCGTTCATCATCATCAACAACCCTCCCTCTCTTCACTGAACTCGAATCAAACAATGGCCAGTAGATCTTCAACTCCCAAACTAAACACATCAAAGCAAACACCTCAATCCCGTCCCACACCTTCCGCTTCACCCGCTCTCACTTCTACTTCCACTTCCACGAACCCTTCCCTTCCCGATTTATCAACTCTCCTCAACCTCCCTCTCCAACTAACTCTCAAATCCGACCCTCCATCCTCCCCGAATCGACAACTGAAAGGTTCCTTATTCACTTATGATCCCTCGACCTCTTTCGCCGTACTCTGCTCTTCTTCCTCTCCCTCCCTCTCCTCTCCCACTGCCTACCATTTGATCAAAACCTCTCAAATCATTTCCCTCTCCATCCTGTCCTCGACTCCCACTGCGTCCCTCCCCTCCCCCTCTGATCCACTCCCTTCAGGTCCCTCCTCAAATCCTCAAGCTCTCTCCCAACGAGTCTCTCTCGCAGTCCAACAATTTCAAAAACAACAAGCTTCGAAAGGACCTAAAGGGACGAGTGAGGAGGTCCAGAAAGTGTATGATTCATTATCGAAGACTTTACCGTGCAGGTGGAGTGGGAGTGATATTGTCGTTTTGGATGAAGTGGTGGTTGATACAAAGAGTTGGGGAGTGAAAGGTGGAAAAGGGAGTAGGGATAGGATTGAAAGGGTTCAGAAAAACGTAAGTACACAAAAGAGAGGAGTTCCGCAATCAATCTTTTCATAGAAAAAAGGAAAACTGATTGTGTTTCTGCTTTGTTCGGTACAGATCGAGGGGATCAGAGCTAGGTTGAATGAGAGGGGCGGTGCTGCTTCACCTGCTCTGGCTTGAGGCACACCCGGTGACAGGTGGGTGTAGAGGTGTTTGAAGAGGGAAAGTCAATTCGAACTTTGCCCGTTCTTGGTTTCCCCCCAAAACAACCTTCTGCAAAGCAACTTTTCGAAACGCACTCGCACGGTCTGGATTGTAAAGGCTCCTCGCAAGAGAAGAGCGACCTCAACGATAAACAGCGAGACCGCGAAACGGTGTAATTTCGATTTCGTGACTTGTCCGATTTCGCAACGTCGTCTCGGAAGTCGCTTCTTGAGGCTCTACTTGCCCGCCATGAACAGTCTGACGCAAGATCCAATCCGAGCGAAGCTCGAGGCTGAGAGCGTCAAGGCGGTAGCAGAGTCAGGAAAAGTTTCGCATTCTCACTTCTCGCATATCGACATCGCAGAATTCGAACACACTTCACTCTGCTCGCGTGCATCTCACGAACGAACGACATGTTTTGTGAACCACCAAAAGTACCTGACGATCAAAATTCCATCACATCAGAAACCCAAGGCTTTAGAATTTTTTGTGTCAAACTCCCTCGAAGGGAGAAAAAGGGAAGCAAAAAAAAGTTTAATCCTTGCGACCGAGGAGGATACCATCGAAGCGGGTCTTGAACCAGGCCTATCACATCATAGTACAATCTTTAATCAGTACGAGAGAAAAGAGGGGGAACGAAGGAAAGGGAGGTAGTGAAGAAAAAGACGTACCATGGTCTCCTCACGCTTGACACGGTGAGAGAATCCAACACGTCCGGTCTTGTGCTTGCGACGAGCGACACGAGCTCCCTGTCGACCCATAACGGTGTCTTTATATCATTCAAAAAGAAAATTGAAATGAAAACCGTCAACCCTTCGTTAGTGTGCCTAGGGAAAAAAACAACAAGTTGGGAGAGGGTGCATTCAGTGCTTACAGAAGTCCATTCCGAAGATACCGATTCCGGGATCGTACTTGATTCCCATATCAATGTGTTCGTTGATTCCGAATCCAAAGTTACCGGTAGCCGAGAAGTTCTTTTTCTTCAACTCGTACTCCTTGACCTTCAAACCACGCTCGAGGATCTCCTCGGCTTTGGGTCCTCGGATCGTGACGTGAACGGCGATCTTCTCGTTACGACGGATACCGAAAGTTCGGACGGTGTAACGGGCCTTCGAGGTGACGGGAGTTTGACCAGTCAATTGTTCGAGAACCTTGGCGGCACGAGTAAGCCTGTCACCAGACTCTCCGACGGAGATGTCTGATCAAATGGGGAATGGGGGAGAAGAGGATAATCGGAAGAACCAGGTGATTGGGTGATGGGGGAGAGGTAGTTCAGTTGCATGGAAAGTGGATGGATGGGTAGAGAGTGGTGAAAGTTGTGCGAAAGAGTGATTGATAGATTTTGGAGGAGAGAGAGAGAGAGAGAGGAGGAAGGAAGACAAACAGTCAGTCTCGTCTGATCGAATCCAAACCAAGCACGACCTGTCCCTAAACCCTTCCACTATCCTACTACACCCACCATGGCGTCTCGCGACCCTTCCAATAACTTCCCTTGAAAGTGAATTAAAACATTCTAAGACTAACTGATGACGAGCTTCTCGATACGGAGTTCCCGCATGGGGTTCTGAGCGGCGGCCTTGACGTCAGACATGATGGCTGAATTCAGTCGTATTTGAGGTTGAGATGAAGTTGAGGCGGGAGGTGAGGTGAAAAAAAGTAATTGATGGAATTGGATTCAATTGAAAGGGGTGGACAGAGAGAACAAGGTGGTTAGTAGACTGTAGCTAGTGGTGTAGAGCTAGTCAGGTCAAAGGTAGACTCACCTAGTTTGGCGAGATGGTACACGAATCAAAGAACAGAAGAGCTTTCTTCCTCACTAAATTCTCCCTCGAATATTCCCAATTTTTATCGCTCTCTTTGGAGTTCTAATCTCTCACAGTACAGTTTAACACGAACATAGACGAACAGAACGACGGTGCAAATGTATTTCTTGGAAATAACGAAAAAAGCTACGAATTCCTACTTCTTCGCAGGTTCGTCTGCTCCTCCACCAATAGCCAGGAACACGATAACCGGCAAGATGTACTGTGTGGAGAAGCCCATTGGATCATTGTCAGTGACAGCAGACAGTCGACAGTGCACAGAGAACTTCAACGCACCATCCAATATTTCTGAATGAACCTGTTTCATTCACAAGTCAACAGAGTCAGTTCCGCTCCCTTCACCTCACATCGACGTAAAGCATCGTCAGGTACAAGTAGGGAGAGGCTTACCCCTTTGGTGGAGGAGGAGGAATGACTTTTCCTTCTTTATCAATCTGAATTGGTGCCGCAGCTTCTGGTGCTTGAGGTAACACAGGTCTGTTCGAATATCGACGCGTCA
>Ga0308160_10001906_pt1 | contig 27078 bp, 45 predicted proteins | sample PhyFR1_FD_201036 | JGI IMG/M metagenome (GOLD analysis project Ga0308160, IMG submission 201036) | Phyllosphere microbial communities from UC Gill Tract Community Farm, Albany, California, United States - DLSLF.R1 | ecosystem: Host-associated > Plants > Phyllosphere > Unclassified | place: USA... | reverse complement strand
GGGGACAACGGCGTCCCCGCCAACGGCAACGACACCAGCACGATGTGAGGAGACACGATGGCGAACCGGAAGGGCATGGGCGGCCTGTACAAGGACGCCCGCGGCTACTGGACCGGGGCCGTCGAGCTCCCCTCACGCGACGGCAAGCGCCGCCGCAAGATCATCCGCAGCAAGGACCGCACCGAGGTGCTGACCAGGCTCGACGACTTGAAGCGGGAACTCCGCGACAACGGTGACATCGACACCCGCGACATCACCGTCAAGCAGTGGTTCACCTACTGGCTCGACAACATCGTCGACCGAGAACTCCGCCCCAAGACCGCCGAGCGGTACCGGAACATCACCGAGCACTGGGTCATCCCCATCATCGGGGGGAAGAAGCTCAAGCAGCTCACCTCCGCCGGCATCCGCTCCGTCACCGACGCCATGGTCCGCGAAGGTGGATCCGCGACCACCGCACTCACCGCGCACCGCATCATCTCCACCGCACTCGAGTGGGCCCTCCGCGAAGGCCGCATGACGAAGAACCCCGCCAAGCTCATGGCCGCACCCCGCAAGGCAGCATCAGCCCTCGACGCCCTCGACCTCCAAGAAGCCCTCGACCTCTACGCCCACGTCCGCAACGCCGGCGGCCCCGGCTTCGCCCTCTGGGCCACCACACTCCTCACCGGCGCTCGCCGCGGTGAGGTCATCGGGCTCGAGGCAGACCGCGTCGCCGACGAGCTCGACATCTCGTGGCAGCTGCAGCGGCTCACCTGGCGGCACGGCTGCACGACGACGTGCGGGTACAAGCGCGGCGCGGAGTGCCCGCAGCGGAAGCTGATCCTCCCGAACGACTACGAGTACCGGCACGTCACCGGCGGCCTGTTCCTCACCCGGCCGAAGTCGAAGAGCGGGTGGCGCATCATCCCCCTCGTCGACCCCCTCGCGTCGGTGCTGCACGAACACCTGATGGTGCACCCGCCGGCACCGAACGGCTTCGTCTTCACCAGGAACGGGAAGCCGATCGACCCGTCCGACCACTCCCGGTCATGGCGGTCACTCCTCGCCGAGACCGGCATCGAGAAGAACATCCGACTCCACGACATCCGGCACACCACCATCGACCTGCTCACGATCGCCGGCGTTCCCGACGACGTCATCGTGCAGATCGCCGGCCACGCCTCCCGGATGCAGACCAACGCTTACAAGCGGCGCAACGACATCCCCCGCATGCGCCTCGGCATGGCCGCGATGGGCGACCTCTTCAACCAGCCAGACCGTGCACGTTCAGGAACACTCGAGCGAGGCGCGTAGACACATCGAGCTCGCGCGCCAACCGCGCGCAGTCCGGTGCCCACTTCATCAGCTCCCGGCACTCGTCCAGGTTGATCAGGTTGTTCGCCGCAACCCGGTCCGCCTGGACTTCGTGCTTTGGCCGGTCATCCTCATGGCCGAGGAGCGCGTGCGCGACGCCGTGCGCCAACGCAGACCGGTCGTGGACTCTCCGCAGCCCTGACCGCACCACGACCGTGTTGCGCTCCGGCAACCACAGCTCATGAGCAGTCCGAATCGGTGCATGCACCACGTTCAGACCGAGCGCCTCAGCGTGCTCGTACGGGTCGTACATCTTCCCCCAGGCCGGTGGTTAGTCGAACTGCTCATCGGTGTCCATCTCAGGGTCGATGGTCGCCGCCTTCTTCCGCTCCGACTCGATCTCCTCGACCGTCATGTCCTCGACACGTCGAAGCGGACTCACATTCTGCGCAGCAACCCCCGACACCACAGCCCCCATCCCACCCATACGCCGAATAGCGCGATCCGACAACTCCGACGGCGACACCCCCAACCCACCGGCGATCTGCGTCAACTGACCGAAGCTGATGTCGCGCTCGCCGGGGAGGATCCGGTTGAGTGTGCCGTAGGGGACGCCGGAGCGGAGGGCGAGCTCGCGCACGGTGATGCCGACGGCTGCGCGCTCAGCGCGGATCTCGGCCGCCAGGGCCTGGTTCGCCGCGGTCTTCTGCTCGTTGTCTGCCACGTTCGGAGAGCCTACAACTCCGGACAGCACCAAATCACGCACATTGTGCAACTCTCGTGTTGCGCTACTCCGATCGGAGTAGTAGGTTCGCCACATGGAGAACAGAGCAGCGGCCATCACCGTCACGAAGCGCGTCACTGACGCACTCGTGCGGTCGGGCAACACGCTCGACACTCTCGCACAGGCCACCGGCACTTCCGGTTCGGACCTGCGTGCACGCCTCGACAACACGTCGGAGCTCACGTGGGCGGAACTGGTCGCCGCCGGTGGCCTTTCGCGTACCCACCCGTCCCGATTCCTGGAGGCAGTCGCATGAGCGACACGATCACCCCGACGGATCGGATCGAGGCCGAGATCAAGGAGGGCAAGCTCCTCTACTCGACCGCGTCCCTGGCACGGGCCGTTGAACGGTCCAACCAGTTCATCCGCAACGACATCCGCGACGGCTACCTCCGGGCAGCCAAGGGCGGCAAGGGCGAGCGAGCCTCGTTCCTGATCGAGATCGCGGAGGCCGAGCGCTACGCCAAGTGGCTCGCCTCCGGCAGACCGGCTTCCTAACCGCCGGACATCTTCCGCCCGACCAGGGCGGTACTCGTCGCGCCCACGGGCCGACAGTCGCACCCGCTACCCGAGTCAGCCACGGGGAAAGCACACCGCCAGCGGGTCGGCGCAACTCCACAGCGTGAAGCCCCACCCGAAGAAGGGAGGGGCAGCAGCGAGGCGCACACGGCACCCCACGGCCCGGACAACCCGTCGCCTCGCACTCAGCAATTCCGTCTCCACGGAGCGACGTAAGCGGACCCGACTGGGTCCCAGCGCTGACGAGACAGCTCTGACAGCGGTTCAAGCCCGCGGCACCCGGGACACGGCAGCCCCGGCAGAGCGCACAGCGGCCGGTCTTCACCCGAAGCTGACCGGCCGCTCGTCAACTTCACACCGAACCGAGGAGGCAGTTATGCCCGCAGCACGCACTCTGGACCCGGACACCAGCCACGCCGCCGCGAGAACGGCGCACAACCCCAACGAGGTGCAGCAGCACGTCCTCGAAGTCCTCGAGTACGACGCCCGCACCAGCAGCCGCGGTCTCACCGACGACGAGGTGTTCCGCTCCTACACCCAGCATGCTCGGACGAAGGGCTGGGTCGTCCCCACACCTCAGTCCCTCCGCTCCCGCCGCGCCGAACTGCAGCGCGCCGGCAAGGTCCGGTTCTCGGGCTACTACGGCATCACGGTCTCCGGTCGGAAGTCCCGCCGATGGGTGGCTGCAGCATGAAGCGCACCGTCGAGGACATCTCCCTCATCGCAGTCACCGTCTTCCTGGGCATCGGCATCCTCCTCGAAGTCGGCATCCTCATCTTCGGGGTGACCCTGTGAGAGCGCCGCTGCTCCTCCTCGCCCTCGCCGCCGCCGTCTTCATCGTGCAGCTGTTCCTGCCGGCCGCCGTCAACGGAGCCACGCTCCTCGCCGCCGTCTGCGCGATCGGCAGCGTATCCCTCATCTGTATCCGCCTCGACGAACGGCGGCCCCGACAGTGACCGACGACCTCAGCCCGCGAAGCTGGCGCAACTGGGCACGCAGCCAACGAGCGCGCGAACTTCGCAGAGCGCTCGCCGCCGACGACCTCGCTCGCGAGAACGACCCGCCGATGACCGACTGGTACCTCGCCGCCGACGCGGCACAGCCAGCTGCCACTCCGACGGCCCGGCCCCGACTGCTCGACCTGTTCTGCTGCGCGGGCGGCGCGGGCATGGGCTACCACCGAGCAGGCTTCGACGTCGTCGGAGTCGACATCAACCCGCAGCCCAATTACCCGTTCGAGTTCCACCAGGGTGATGCGCTCGAGTACCTAGCCGAGCACGGGCAGGAGTTCGACGCGATCCACGCAAGCCCGCCGTGCCAGCAGTTCACGGCGTACAGGCGGCGCGGTGCAGGCGTTGGCGACTCCTACGTCAACCTCATCCCCGAGACCCGGGCGGCTCTGCAGATGTTCGACGTGCCGTGGGTCATCGAGAACGTGCCCGGTGCGCCACTGCTCGACCCCGTGCAGTTCTGCGGATCGAGCTTCAATCTCGACGTCCGGCGACACCGCCGCTTCGAGTCGAACGTGCCCATCACTGCACCCGCGTGCGACCACTCCTGGCAGACACCACGGTTCCCGCCGGCCACAAACCGCACGAACCTCCGCAGCACCGTCGAGGTCGGCGTCTGGCGCATCCCACTCGACGTGCAGCAGAAGGCCATGGGCATCGACTGGACCACCCTGCGCGAGCTCAGCGAGGCCATCCCGCCCGCCTACACCCAGCACATCGGCACGCACCTCATCGCCGCGCTCGACGCGGCCGCGTCGGCCTGATCCGGAGATCCCCATGAGCAACCCGTACTACCAGGACGAGCTCGCCACCCTGTACCTCGGCGATGCTCGCGAGCACACCGAGTGGACGTCGGCCGATGCGCTGTGCGTCGACCCGCCCTACGGCATCGACTACCAGTCCGGCTCCCGTCGCGAAGCCGTTGCCGCCTCGATCCTCGGAGACAAGGACACCGCGGTCCGCGACGCCCTCCTCGACCTGTGGGGGCCGGAACGCGCAGCGCTCGTGTTCGGCACCTGGCGCATCGAACGACCCGCCGCGACGAAGATGCTGCTGATCTGGGACAAGAAGGGCGCTCTCGGCATGGGCGACCTGTCGATCCCATGGAAGCCCGGGCACGAGGAAATCTACGTCCTCGGGAAGGGCGCGTGGCGCGGGGACCGAACAACCGACGTGCTCCGCGTCGCACCCGTCCAGTCGATCTCACGGAACGGCCGTCTCCACCCGCACCAGAAGCCGCTCGCGCTGATGGAAGAGCTCATCCGGAAGCTCCCCGACGGAGTGGTCGCAGACCCCACCGCCGGCGTCGGGTCCACCCTCCTCGCCGCATCACGCCTCGGGCAGCGCTCGATCGGCGTCGAGCTCGACGAGGCGTACTGCGAGCAGATCGCGAAGCGCCTGCAGGGCGATCGGTCGCAGGCCCTCTTCGCCGACTGGGGCGGCGTCGCATGAGCGCTCGCCGAAGCGGTGGCAGCGCGGCCGTGCAGTTCGGCATCGACATGTACAAGCAGATCCGCGCCGAGTTCGAGGACTACCGCCTCTCCGCGTACGAGGCGGCGTCCGAAGTATGCCGCGGCCGACTGCTCAACGACCGCGGCAGGAAGGCCGGCATCGACGCCTGGGACCTGTTCATCGGCAACGAGACCCACGCCCGCGCGTACGCCTCCGAGGAGTTGATCGAGTTCTGGGCAACGCACCCCCGCGTCACCGTCGCCGGGTACGAGCGCCAGTCCCTCGACCGTCATCTCTACGAGGCCGGGGCCGCAGCGTGAGCGGCGTCTGCACGACCGCGCTCCTCGATGGCGGCCCGAAGGACGGCAGACACGTGCCGATCTCAGAGACGACCGGGCTCGCTGCTCCCGAGGTCGTCGTCGAGCACGACGGCACCACCCACCGCTACGTCGCCGCCGTCGGCCCCGTCGCGGACCGGTGGCGACGGTCGGGCGTCGCGCTCTACAGCTGGGAGAGACCGTGATCAGACCGAAGACCCCCAAGCCGACGAAGGCGCAAGAGCGCGAGGCGTACGACATCGCCCTCGCCCGGGACGAGGGCCGCTGCCAGAAGTGCCACCGCGGCACACCGCTCTCTCGCGACCACCGGCTCAACCGCTCGCAGGGCGGCCTCACGACGCCGGCGAACCTGCAGATCCTCTGCGGCTCCGGCACGACCGGGTGCCACGGCGAGGTCACGCACGACCTCGAGATGGCACTCCGCGAGGGCTGGCGAGTGCCGGCCTGGGCGGACCCGCTGCGGTGGCCCGCCGCGCGGTACTTCGCCACCCCGGCCGGCACGGTGCGGAAGGGGTGGGCGCTGTACGACAACGCCGGCGGCGTCATCGAGATCACCGACGAGGAGGCACGAGCACTGATGGAAGGAGGTGGCTGATGCCGAAGGACAAGCGGCTGTGGATGACGTTCCCGATCGACTTCTGGCAGCACCCGAAGATCGCGCCGCTCTCCGACGCGGCGTTCCGCACGTTCGTCGAGATGAACGGCTACTCCCGGATGCAAGACCTCGACGGTCGGATTCCGGTGAGCATCGCACGCCGGCTGTGGCGGGCGAAAGCACTCAGCGAACTCACCAGAAACGATCACTCGAAGCCGTCTGTGAGTTTGGTGGACGACACGTACGTGATCTGGAACTACTCGGAGCATCAGGAGACCAGAGCGGACAGGGAAGCCCGAGAGGCCCGGAATCGCGCCAATGGTGCGAAGGGCGGACGCCCGTCCAAGAACCGAACTGAAACCCAGTCGGTTACCGACTCGGTTCCATCTGGGAACCCAGACCGAACCGAACGAAAACCAGAGTCAGAGTCAGAGTCAGAGATAGACCTGACTGACGTGACTTACCTACCTGAGTCAAGTCACGTAGGTGACCGTGCGAGCCCAAGGACTGACTTGTCCGAGGAGGTCATCAGCGAAGCGAAGCGGGCCGGCATCGACGACCTGAGCGCTGTCCTGGGCCTCCTCGAGCCGATCGTCGGGGATCTGAACCCCCGACACGGCATCGAGCTCGCGCAGATCATCCTCCGCAGGGCGCGCACCCCCGTGCTGCAGCCCACCGCGTACATCGCCCGCGCCTGCGAGAAGCGGGACGAGATACGGCACATCGCCGTCGACGTCCTCGACCTTCCCGGGGTCGCGTAGGCACCAACCACTCGAGGGACACCATGACCACGACCACTGAGGTGCGGCACGTCTGCCCACCCGATCACCGCCACAACCTGACCGGCACCTGCTACAACCAGCACCGCTGCCGCTGCGCATCGTGCACGAAGGCAATCGCCGACACCGCGCGCAACCGACACCGCGCGAAGGTCTACGGCCGCTACATCCCGCCAGACTTCGTCGACGCCGAACCCGTCCGCGAACACATCGCGCGACTGCAGGAGTTCGGCCTCGGCGTCAACCGGATCGGAAGCCTCGCCGGTGTCGCGATGATCCAGCGCGTCATGTACGGCGACCCGTCACACCGGGCGGGCGAGCCCCGGGTGCTGCCGGCACGGATGGCGCGAGAGAAGGCTCAGCGCATCCTCTCCGTCCGCGCAGACCTGAGCCTCATCGCAGACGGGGCGACGGTCTCCAACCGCGGCGCACGGCGACGCCTGCAGGCACTGATGGCTCAGGGCTGGTCCACGCAACGCCTCGGAGAACACCTGGGGATCCAACGGCAGGAGGTTCTGCGGTTCGTTCGCATCGAGAAGATCCGCGGCCGAACGCACAGAGCGATCGCGGACCTGTTCGACCTGCTCTGGGACAAGACGCCCCCGCACACGGAGCCCCGAGACCGCATCGCGTACGACCGCATCCGCCGTCACGCATCCGCCCACGGCTGGCAGTCACCGCTCGCCTGGGACGACATCGACCTCGACGACGCCCCGTCCCGTCTCGCCGAGTACCAGGACGACGATGTCGACGACGCCGCGGTGGCGATCGCCATCACCGGCGAACCGATCGACCTCACCCCCGCGGAACGTGAGGCAGCCGTCGTCGCCCTCCACGCCCAGCGGTTCAGCGACGTCGAGATCGCGGAACGCCTGCACTGCACGTCGCGCACGGTGCTCCGCATCCGCCACGAACGCCTCAACCTCCCAGCAGTCGCCGGCAACAACGTCGCCGCCTGACCACCAACCACAGACAAGGAACTGATCATGACCACGATCGACCTCGACACCCTGACCCTCGACCGGGGCGCGCACGACGACTTCGAGGATGGGGCGTGCCTCCTCGAGGCGGCTTCGTTCATGGCGGGGGAGTCGTTCTCCGACAGCCCTAAGTGTGTGAGCCCGTTCCTCGCCAGCTACGGCCGGAACCTGAACGACCGGCTCTCGGACGAGGACCGGCAGAAGCTCAAGCCGTTCATCCCCCGGCTGTTGAACACGGCCAGTGACGGGCTCGACGACGTGCGTCGGAACCTCGCCGCGGACTGGTCGATCCGGACCGCGGTGCCACGACTGCTCGACGTGGCAGGGATGGCGGAGCACGCAGCGGCGCTGAGGGCTCTGGCTCAGGTCACGGACGACAGCACCTACCGGGCAGCGAAGGAGGCGATCTGGTCAATCCGGGACATCGCCTGGGACGCGCGCATGGCGGCCCGGAAGCGGCTGCGTGAGCGGTTCGCGGAGGAGTTCAAGAAGCAGGGGCTCGCCGACGTCGCCGTCGCCGTCGCCGTCGCCGACGTCGCCGTCGCCGTCGCCGTCGCCGTCGCCGCCGCCGTCGCCGTCGCCGCCGCCGCCGTCGACGTCGCCGCCGCCGTCGACGTCGCCGTCGACGTCGTCGACGTCGTCGACGACGCCGCTCTGGGGGCGTACACCTCGACCTACCGAGCGGTCCGAGAAGCGATGCAGAAGCACTTCGCCGAGTCGGACAACCCCCTCGCACTCGCAGCCCGCCAGAACACCACGGAGGCCATCGACCTCCTCGACCGGATGATCACCGCCAAGGCCTGACCGTCCACCACCCAGTACCCGCGAGAGCGCCGACCCCACTAATCCGGGGCCGGCGCTCTCGCGTCCCAGGAAGGACCAGCACATGACCAACGACAGCGACATCGCCGTCGAAGTCCTCACCGAGCGCCGCCGTCAGGACGAGCGGTGGGGTGAGCAGAACCATCCGGACGGCACCGGGCCCGCCGTCATCGTCTCCGGCCTGCCGTCGCTTGCTGGGGTGGCTCGCCTCGAAAACCTCCGGACGTGGGCGACCGCGGACTGCGACCGAGCTGTTGCACACGGAACAGTGACGTGGACACACATCCTCCTCGAGGAAGTCCTCGAAGCGCTCGCGGAAGACGACGAGGTGAAGCTGCGGGCCGAGCTCATCCAGGTCGCAGCCGTCGCACAGCAGTGGGTGTCAGCGATCGACAGGAGAGCCGCGTGACTGACTTCAGCACCCTCGACGTCGAGGGGTTCACGGCAGCCGACCCGATCGAGAACGAAGACGACTGGGAGGACTGCGTCGGCTGGCAGATCCGGGTCTGGTGGATGGACCGCCGCGACCACGACCAGGACGGGTACCTCTGCGAGATGGCCGGTAGTCCCGAGTGCCTGGCACTCGGGACACGCCCCGGACCCCGACGACGGCTGGTGGGCCGACCCCGACACGCACCCGCGTGGCTGGGACGACGGCGAACCGATCTGCCCGGCTACCCGCTACGCCACGGCTTGCACCCAGTGCGAGTCCGAGGACTGCGGTGGCTGGAACCCCTTCGACCCCAACGCTCTCTGGGAGGCCGTCCGCGCATGACCATCGACACCACCGAACTCCGCAAGGCCAGCACCGCCGTGTATCTCGCAGCCGAAGCACCTGTCGCGAAGGACCTCAGCGACAAGCTCCGCGCCGCAGCCGACGAGATCGACACCCTCCGCAAGGCGCTCGCCGCATCCCCGCACAGCACGCTGTGCGCCTACATGGTCGACCACTTCCGAGAGCCCTGCAGCTGCTGGAAGGCCGATCCGTCGCCGACGCCAGGCGGGTCGATCACCACCGACCTCGCCCCGTCGCCGGCCACCCTCGACGACGCGCTCGACGTCATCACCAGCCTCACCGTCGCCGGCCCCCATGGCCGCGTCCTCGGGCTGCCCCGCATCCGGCACCCGCGGCTCGAGTTCCGCGGGCCCGCCCTCACCATCCACTACGACAACCCGGAGACCTGATGCCCACCATCCCCACCCCGATCGCGTCGAGCGCCGGCGTGGTCCACGTCACCCACCGCAAGGACGAGGTGCGGCTGAACCTCGGCCTGCACCCGACCATCACCCTCGAACCCTCAGAGGCCGCCCGCCTCGGCGACGCACTCAAGGCCGAGGCGCAGAACGCCATCCACGCAGAACGACTCACCCGGAGGAGCGCATGAAGCTCAGCGAGATCCGGGCCCTGCTCAAGCAGCACGGCCACAAGACCACCGCGGAGATCGACCGCGTCGACGTCAAAAAGGCGTTCGGCACTCCGACCGGCGTCGACGTGATGTTCACCGACGGCACAGTCGCGTTCCTGCCCGTCACCGAGGAGCCGGCATCGTGACCGTGCAGTCGCCGACGCGCGAGCAGGTCGCGGTGATTGATCGACTCCGCCATCGCCTGCGGAACGCTCCTGACTGGGCGAACGACGTGTGCGTCCAACGCGCCGACCTCGACGCCGTGCTCTCCCTGTTCCCGCAGCCGACCCCGGCACCGCTGATCGCTTGCCCGCACTGGAACAACGGTGGGGAGCGCGGCGAGGTGACCATGCGCAAGGGCTGCACCGCGTGCAGGGCCGAGGCCCGAGATGCAGCCCTGGTCGCCGAGCTGCCGAGCATCGCCGACATGGCACCGGAGCACTCGTATGAAGCGATGCGGACAGACATCATCTCCGCGCTGTACGAGGACGGCTTCTCGCACATCGAGTCGGAGCAACTGCTCCGACGCTTCGAGTCCACGATCCGCGACGTGACCCCGCCGCCCGCGACGTCGGAGGAGGGTGACCGTGGCTGAGCAAGCCGCCGACCAGTCGCCGCGGGGTGACGACGCCTACGTGCAGTGGGCGCTCGGAGTGCTCGCGGACCAGTCCCGAGCGGCAGGCGCAGCAGGCGACGAAAGCTGGCTCCGGCTGGCGATGCAGGACGTCAGCACCCTCGCAGCGATCCGCGCCTCCTACGCCGAGTTCCAGTCCACCCGAGACCTGCACGAGCTCGCCCGCGCGGTCGGGAACATCCTCGAGGGCTGATGCGCGACTTCCTTCACCCACCTGGCGAGCTCTGCACTCGGGACTGCAAGTCCTTCCCGGAGCAGTGTCCCGCGAACATCCCGTCACCCCCACGGCGAGCGCTCCGACAGCGGAGTGCTCGCCGTGGTCGTTCCCGCACCAGGAGAGAGACATGACCGACACGAAGACCACAGACCCTCGCATCGTCGAGGTGCACCACCACGACATCGAGCTGCACGCGGAGTGGTTCAACGAGGGCTACGACGCTGCGGTGAAGCAGCAGCTCGAGGATCACCCGATGGCGTACGCGGCCGCACTCCGGACAGCGGCGGACCGCCTCGAGGCTGACGCCACCTCCCGTCACCGGCCGGTGACCCGCTGGAGCGTCGATGACGGTGAGACCTCGCACGCCACCGAAGCGGAAGCCCTCGCTGAGGCCGCGTCGTGGACCGACCCGGCTCTCGTCGGTGAACCGGCCGAGATGCACACGTTCGAGGTGTGCGCCTTCTGCGGCCCCCTCGAACTGCTCATCAACGCCAGGGACGACTACGAGGACAGCCTCTGGCCGTGCGCCGCCACCCGAGCCGCCGAACGCGACGCGAAGCACGCCGCCATGCGTGAGGTCCGCCGCATCGCTGACGCACCATCCGCCGACTGACCACCAGGAGAGACACATGACCGAGAACACCGACATGATCCCCGTGCCCCGGGAGTTGGTCGAGTACGCGGCGTCGCAGTTGCGCGGCGCGCATGACGACGCAGGCGACCGGTTGAAGGCGCTACTCCCGCCGAAGCCCGTCCCGCGCCTGGTGCTCGTCGACCTCAACAGTCCGGACGTCCTGCACACACAGGCCATGTGGGCTGCCGTGAACCCGCTCGAGGCGCAGGGCAAGGACGGCGGCCTCGGCGCGCTGCTCGAGCGCATCGATGCAACACCCAACGTGCTGGCTGTCATCGACCAGCAGCTCACGGCGTGGTGGGCCGAGAGCGCCACCGGGATGGACGAACTGCGTCGCCGCATCCGCATTGCCCTGGAAGGAGCCACCCAGTGACCGCGATCTACATCGTCACGACGTACAGCGAGTCCAGCCAGGAGACGGAGACCGCGGGAGGCTTCCCGGACCTCGCACCCGCCAAGCAGCTCGCCGTGAACCACCACGAGATGCTCGCAACATCCAGCCCCGGCCAGCGGTTCCGGATCTTCATCGAGGAGTGGCACGGCGGGGACTTCCACGCACACCGTGAACTACGCCCCGACCCGTCCAATCCCACCGACCCGAGCTTCTACCAGTGGTTCGTCGCGCAGGGCCCCGCATTCGCACCCACCAGGGAGACCACATGACCACAACCACCACGAACCCACAGCGCTCGCCGCAGCCCCTGGACGGCGACGAGAGCGTCGATCCCGTCGTCCTGCTGTCCCTGTCGGCACTGAGAGCGCGCAAGCGTCTCTACGGGGCAGCCAGCCTCGTCGCGCACGTACGGACGCTCGTCGTGCCGGCGGGGGCACAGCGCTCCGACGGCCTGCCGCGTGGGGGATCCGAGGAAGCACCGGCACCACTCCGCATCGATGCCGTCGACGAGACCGACAGCGTCTACGCGCAACTGCTCAACTGGGTCGACTCCTGGTCCGAGACGCTGCACATCACCCCGCCCGTCAGCGCGACCTACGCCTGGTCGAACGGACGCGAGGTGCAAGGGTTCCGCGCAGGGGTCACACCCGAAGGAGCCGGAGTGCTGGTCGGGAACGTCGCGGTCTGGCTGCTCACCCACCAGCAGACGATCGAGCGGCACCCGTCAGCAGCCGTGTACTTCGAGGACGTCTCCACGTTCCTCGGTGACCTCGGCAAGAAGTTCCCCCGCTCGAACAGGGGAACCCGTCCCGTCATGCCCCGCCCGTGCCCGGTGTGCGACGGGCCCGGCATGGGCGTCGAGTGGCAGTCGGAGCAGCTCCTCGACTTCACCCTGGTGTGCGACTACTGCGGGTTCGAGGGCAGCACCGGTGCGCTCCTCCACGATCGGGATGTCCGCCGACTCCTGTCGGACATGCGGATCGAGGATGCTGCCGAGGCGTCCGAGTGGTGGACCAAGAAGCAGGCCGCGACGGAGATGCGGATCACCCCGCAGACGCTGAACCGGTACATCCAGAACGACGGCCTGCCCACGCAGACGGCGGACGGCACCGTGTACGTCAACTCCGACGAGCTCCGCCGGCTGTGGCGTCAGAAGCGGGTGCGCGACAAGGAAGTGCGCGAGGGGCGGGGCTAGACCTGGCGGGCGGCACGGCGAGCAACACCAGCTGTTGTCGCCCGCTCCACCCGGTGCGCGACGCTGGCGTAGTGCTCAAGCACCTCGGGCCGCACGATCAACCGAGCGAGGACCTGGCGGTAGCGGACCCACGACATCGACAGCTCGGTCCGGATCGCTGCTTCCTTGCGGCGGTCGTTCCGCGGGTGCGCTTCCTCGAAGTCGAGCAGCTTCCTGTCCTCGTCGGTCATGCGCCCAGTGTCTATCAAGCCACCGACGCCACGCCGACCCGCAAGGCTGCGCGGGTGTTCAGTTCATGCCTATACTGTCCGTGACATCGCATGCCCACCCGACACAGTCGGCGGGCATCTGTCGTTTCCGGGAGCAGGCCAAGAGCCACCCGGAAGGTGAGCGAGGCAGGCAAGCGCCGCCCGCGACAACCAGGTCAGCTCAAGGGGAGCGCAAGGACGCGTCGCTGCGTCCAAGACCGAACAGCGACCGGGTGGCTCCGACGGCGGCCTCATCTTCCCCGGCCCGCAGACACGCACCTCATCGTCACGCTGCGCCGAGCTCGGGGAACACAACCCCCACGTCGAACCCGTTCGGGGCGGCGTTCGACGTGGGGCCAGACCGCCTGAGGAGGCAACCGTGGCTGACCCGATCGTCGAGACCGTCTTCACCGTTGCCCGCGGCGGCAAGGCGATCAGCTCCTACGTGGTCGACCAGGCAGAAGCCGTCAACGAGCTCCACCGCATCGAGTCGAACATGCGAGCCGCGATGCTCGAACCCGACGTGGCCCTCGCCTCCGTGCGCAAGACCACCACGTACGGAGACCCGGAGCCGGTCACGCCATGACCCCGGGAGCCTGAGCTAGCCGGGTACGCCATGGACCCGAACCCGGTAGCCCCACCGGTGGACCCCGTGTCCAGCCACCGCACCCGCACCAACACGCGCACCCCACTCGAGCCCGTCGGCTACGACAGCGAGGGTGCGCCCCTCTACGCATGGCAGCTCACCGCCGAGCACTGAGCGCAAGGAGCACGATCACCATGGGTGAACAGTGGTCAGGCAGCACGAGGAAGCAGCGACTCCCGAAGGACTGGGAAGCGCGACGCACCACCGTGCGAGACCGAGCGGGCGGACGCTGCCAAGCAACCATGCGCGACGGCACACGCTGCGTCGAGGTCGGCACAGACTGCGACCACATCGTGCACGGCGACAACCACGCACTCTCCAACCTGCAGTGGCTCTGCTCATGGCACCACGACAAGAAGACCGCGCAAGAAGCCGCGCAGGCACGGCGCTTCATGCGCATCCCGTCCTCGCGTAAGCCCCGCGAGAAGCACCCAGGACTCCGGTAGGCGGCCGCACCATCCACGGGCCGCACACGAACGCACAGCACTACCCCCACCACCCCCTCCCCCGGGGGCGTGCCTGGTCGTAGAGGTGCTGTGGCTCCCGCCGTGTACGGGTCTGGGGATTTTCAGCACCACCGAGCAGAAAGCGACATATCGCATGGCACGCATTCAGGTCCTCACCCTCCCGTCGCAGGAGCAGAGCGGGCTCACGAACTACCCGTTCGCGATCGTCATCGACGAAGTCGAACACCACGAGATCGTGAACCACAAGGGGGACACCGTCCGCACGGTGTCGACCGAGCTCTTCGACAAGGCAGCGATCGCGGAGGCGACCGGCGCGACGGGCGTCATCGTCGCCGCCGGCACCCTCGACGTCGCGTAGATGTCCGCGCCACCCGCTCACTGACCGAAACGGCTAGCTGAGCCCTCACCCGAAACGGGAGCTCACCATGCCTGGTCACGGCCCTGCACCGAAGGACCCGAAGAAGCGCGCACGGCGGAACTCCGACCCCACCGTCGTCCGTATCCTGCCGCGCGCCGTCGTCGCGCAGCCCGAGCTGCCGACCATCTCCGTCGAGGAGGACGGCGAGCTCCGCGAGTTCACGTGGCCGGCGATCACTCGGCAGTGGTGGGACATGTGGGCGACCTCGCCTCTATCGCTCGACTTCACCGCGACCGACTGGTCCGAGCTGCGCGACACCGCGCTCATCCACGCGCGCTACTGGAACGGCGACATCAAGCTCGCCGCCGAGCTCCGGCTCCGCACGGCGAAGTTCGGCGCGACCCCCGAGGACCGCGCGCGGCTTCGGATCACGTTCGCGCAGGCCGAGGAGGCCGAGACGAAGACCACCGCCCGACGCACCAGCTCGCGCGACCGCTTTGGCGGGATCGCTCTTCCCCCGGAAGCGACGGCGAACTGATGCCCTGGCGACCGCTCGACGGCGAGGCGTTCCCGACCCTCGGCTTCCACGTCGCCGACCAAATGGCCGAGTACCTCGACTACGTCGTCACGCGTGAGCAGCTCGAGTTCCTGGTCCGCCTCTACGAGATCGACCCGCTCACCTGCCGGCGCATCAAGACCCGCGCGATCATCCAGCGCCCCCGAGGGTGGGGCAAGTCCCCGAACCTCGGCGCGATCGGCATCAGCGAAGCGCTGTTCGAGGTCGTCCCCGACGGCTGGGACTCCTTCGGGCAGCCCGTAGCCCGCCCGTGGATCGACTTCAAGACGATCATCAACGTGCCGGTCACCGCGACCTCCGACGACCAGGTACAGAACACGTGGGCACCGATGCTCGAGATGGCCCGCCTCGACGCGCTCGTGAACGAGTTCGACGTCGACCCGATGGACACGTTCATCGCGATCCCCGGCGGAAAGATCGAGCCGCGCACCTCGTCGGGCCGGTCCATCAAGGGCCTCCCCGGGCAGGTGGCCGCGATCATGGACCAGACCGAGGAGTGGGTGAAGGGCAACGGCGGTCTCCGCCTCGCGCAGAACATCCGCAACAACTCCACGAAGGCGTCCGGGATCACGATCGAGTCCCCGAACGCGTTCACCCCGGGTGAGAACTCGGTCGCCGAGGCGTCCGCGCGCGACTGGGACCTGATCGAGTCCGGGAAGTACCCCGACCTCGCTGCGGCCCGCCAGATCCTGTACGACCACCGCGAAGCGCCGGCCGACACGGACCCGGCGGACCGCGAGTCCCTGATCGCCGGCCTCCGGTACGCGTACGGGGACAGTTCGGACCACCCGGACGGCTGCGTCATCCACCAGCCGCCGTGCGAGCCCGGTTGGGCACCGATCGAGCGGCAGGCGCTGGCGTTCCTCGACACATCGAACGACCCGCAGGTGCTCCGCGCCGACTTCCTCAACCAGATCACCCACGCGACGAACTCGTTCGTCTCGCAGCCCGAGCTCCGCGCGATCCAGGACCTCGACAAGGTCGTCTCGAAGACGGAGCCGGTCACGCTCGGCTTCGACGGCTCGGAAGGGCGCAAGCCCGGCAAGGGCACCGCCGACTCCACGGTGCTGATCGGCTACTCCGTCACGCAGAAGCACCTCTTCCAGATCGGCGTCTGGGAGCAGCCCGACGGGCCGAAGGGCGAGGGCTGGCGGCCGCCGGTCCTCGAGATCGAGGCGGCCGTCCGGCAGGCGTTCAAGGACTACAACGTCGTCGGGTTCTACGCGGACCCGTCCGCGGGCTGGGCCGGCCACGTGAAGACGTGGGAGGCCGAGTACGCGAAGCGGCTCAAGGTCCGGATGTCCCGCGACGAGCCGATCCGCTGGCGGCAGAAGGACCTTGCGCGCACGACGGGCACGTTCGACCAGCTCGAGTCGGCGATCTCCGCCGGGCCCGAGTCGATCACATACGACGGCTCACCCGAGCTGACCTCGCACTTCATCAACGCACGCCGCGACCGACGCCGGTCCGGCTACGTGCTGATGAAGCCCGAGCATGACCCGGACGGCTCGAAGATCGACGCCGCCTGGGGTGCGATGTTCGCCTACGCGGCCGGCATCGACGCTCTCGGCGCGAAGCTCACGAAGAAGAAGACCGCCGCCCGCCGCATCTACTGAGAGGGGTCCTGTGGCTACCACACCCGCCGAATGGCTCCCGATCCTGGCGAAGCGTCTCGACGCCCGTCAGAAGCGCATCGCCCGGAACCGGTCGTACGCGAACGGGCACGCACCGCTGCCCGAGATGGGGAAGAACACCAAGGCGACGTGGGCGGCGTTCCAGAAGAAGGCGCGCACGAACTACGGCGGCCTCACCTGCGAGTCGCTGGGCGGCCGCATGGTGCCGAACGGGGTCCGGGTTGGTGCGTCGATGACCAGCCCGGGAGTTCTTGCCGCCCGGCGCGTCTGGCGCGACAACCGCCTCGATGTCGTCTTCGCGGACGCGATCTCGAACATGCTCACCACGAGCGTCGGCTACCTCATCACGGGTGTCCGCAACGGCGCTCCGATCATCACCTCCGAGATGCCCGAGCAGGTCATCACCGCCCCCGACCCGACGCAGCCCTGGCGGGCCCGCGCAGCCCTCAAGGCATGGCGCGATCCGGACACCGGCCTCGACCACGCGCTCGTGTGGCTGCCCGGCATCCGCCAGCAGTTCGTCCGCAAGTCCACGAACGACAACGGCACGCCGCAGCCGCTGGTGGATGGCGGTGACTGGACCGAGCTCGGTGCCGCCGAGACGTATGCCGGCGGCGTGCCGGTGTTCGTCCTCGAGAACAAGGACAGCGTCGCCGAGTTCGAGCCGCACACCGACGTCATCGACCGGGCGAACCTCGGCAAGCTGCAGCGCCTTGTCGTCACGGCGATGCAGGCTTTCAAGCAGCGAGCCATGAAGGGCGGACTGCCCGCCGAGGACGAAGACGGCAATTCGATCGACTGGGCGAAGATCCTCGAGCCCGCCCCCGGCGCGCTCTGGGACCTGCCCGAGGGCATCGACGTGTGGGAGTCCGAGCAGACCGACATCCGGCCGCTGCTCGAGGGCGAGAAGGCTGACGCCCGCGACTTCGCCGGCGTCACCCGCACTCCCATCTCGGTCTTCATCCCCTCGGGCGAGAACCAGTCCGCGGAGGGCGCGGCGAACGCGAAGGAGGGCGAGATCCAGAAGGCGAAGGACCGCATCTCTCGCGCCACCGCGCCGATGGAGGGCTCGATCCTCGACGCTCTCCGCGCGCTCGGCATCGACGACGGCGAGACGGTCGAACTGCTGTGGCTGCCACCCGAGCACGTCTCCTTCACGGAGAAGACGCTGGCCGCGAAGCAGGCGAAGGACGCCGGCATGTCGGCCCGGTGGATCAAGCAGAACATCATGGGCATGTCGCCGGACGAGATCGCGCAGGACGAAGCTGACGCCGCCACGGACCAGCTGCTCGCCGCGACCCTGATCGGAGCAGCCGGTGGCGCTGGTAACGCTTGACCAGCTGACCGCGGCCCACCAGACGACGACGAAGCAGATCCGAGACCGGACTCTCGCGCTCACCGCCGCCCGGTGGGACGCGTCGCCGTCGTACCGCGACGCCGACATCGACCGGCTGATCTCGCAGATCCTCCCGCAGGTGCAGGCCGGCCAGATCGCCACCGCGACGCTGACCAACGCCTACATCGGGCAGGCGGCCCTTGTCGCCGGCACCACCGCCGGCGCGACGGTCGACCGTGACGCGATCCTCGGCTACCGGGGCACCCCCTCGGCCGACGTCTACCGCCGCGGCGCGGTCACCCTGTACACGGCGCTCTCGAACGGTTCACCATTCGACGCTGCCGTGGCGTACGGGCTCGACCGGATGATCAGCATCGTCGCGACCGAACTGCAGCAGGCGAAGAACCGGCAGGCGCAGCGCGCACTCGAGCAGTCAGGGTTCTACGGCTACCGCCGCGTCCTCACCGGCCTCGAGAACTGTGCCCTGTGCGCGATCGCGTCGACGCAGAAGTACTCCAAGTCGACACTCATGCCCATCCATCCGGGCTGCGACTGCGGAGTGCAGCCCGTCAAGGAGGCTGACGGGCCGGCCACGATCCTCGACCCCGACCTGCTCGAGCGCACGCACGCGCTCATCGACCAGAAGCTCGGCGGCACCGACCGCGGCGCGCGAGACCTCGGCCTCGGCAAGACGTCCGCCGCCGGCAAGCCGCTCAGCGACTTCACGGACCTCGTCGTCGTCAACGACCACGGCGAGCTCGGCCCCACCCTCGCGTGGCGGTCCGACAAGTTCACCAGCGCCGCGGACATCGCAGCGCTCAACTGACTTTCCCGCACCCGCGGGGAGTGACCGTAACGGTCAACCACCCACCCGAAACGGGAGATACCGATGCCGGAAGACGACAACAAGCCGAAGCCGACCGAGGGCGCAACGCTCGAGGAGCAGCTGGCGGCAGCACTCGCCGACGCTGAGAAGTGGAAGGGCCTGTCTCGCAAGAACGAGGAGCGGGCCACGTCGAACGCTGACAAGGCGAAGAAGTTCGACGAACACGAGGAAGCGAACCGCACCGAGCTCGAGAAGCTGCAGGCGCGCGCCGAGGCGGCGGAGAAGGTCAACGCGGAACGCGAGGCCAAGGAAGCCGCTGCGAAGCTCCGCGACGAGGTGGCCGGAGAGAAGAAGTTCGCCGATCGGAAGATCAGCGCCTCCGCTCTCCGCGGCTCGACTCGCGAAGAGCTCGAGGCGCACGCTGACGAGCTGCTCGCACTCGTCCCGGCCCCGCCCGCCGCGCCGTCCGCTGACGGCCAGGGCAGCACTGGGAAGCCGATCGGTGAAGGCGAGATGTCGGTCGACGACGTCGTGGCGGCAGCAACCGCCAGGTAACCCCCGCTGGCGTTCGCCACGAACCCCAAGCGGCCACAACACACAACCAAGGAGGAACCGTGGCGGACAACAACATCTTCAACAAGGGCACGAAGCTGGCGGCAACCGCGCTGGCTCTGCTCCGGAAGACCATCAAGGCCCCCGGGCTCTTCACCACGAAGCTCGGCGTCGCGGACTTCCGCGGCGCAGAGGGCGACACCGTGGGCATCAAGCGTCCGGCCGTGCTGGTCGCCCGTGAGAAGGAGTGGCGCGGCGACGACGCGATCGTCATCGACCGCCTCGTCAACACCAAGATCCAGGTCACCCTGGACCGGCACATCTACAGCGCCGTCGCGCTCTCCCCGGAAGAGGAGACGCTGGACGAGGTGGACTACGTGCGCGACGTCCAGTCCCCGCAGGTCGCCGCGGTCGGCGACGCCGTCGCCGCCGTGGTCGTGTCGACGCTCACGGGCGCGACGTTCGTCAACTCGGTGAAGTTCAACCCGAACTCCACCGACCCGGTCGAGTCCGACCCGCGCAAGGTCGCGATCCGGGCGCGGAAGCTGTTCCAGAAGGCGCACGTCCCGGTCACCGGCCGGTACTGGCTCGTCGGCGCGGACGTCTCCGAGGCGATCGCATCGACCGAGAAGCTGCTCGACGTCGACACCTCGGGGCTGCCCGAGGCGCTGCGCGAGGGTGTCGTCGGCCGCCTCGGTGGGTTCACCATCGTCGAGATGGACGAGCTCGACCCGACCGCGTCGTACTTCGTGCACGAGTCGGCGATCGCCTGGGTCGTCGTGGCCCCGGTGGTCCCGAACGGTGTCGCCAAGGGCGGCGGTGTCGCGGCCGGCAACGGCCTCGCCGTGACGCAGCTGTGGGACTACGACAGCGACCACCTCCGGGACCGGTCGATCGTCCACGCCTTCGCCGGCGGCTCCGTCGTCACGGACCCGAAGACGAACGCGGACGGCTCGCTCGTCCTCGACGCGAACGACAAGCCGACGCTGCAGTTCGTCCGCGCGATCAAGGTCGCGTTCAGCACCACCGCCCCCGCGGCGTCCTGAGAGGAGTGAGGTCATGGCCGAAGCGCTGGCAACGAAGGAAGACGTCGTCAAGGCGCTCGGTCGTGACCTCACCGCCTCCGAGACGAAGCAGGTCGACGTGCACCTGCTGAAGGTGTCGGAGCTGTTCCGGCTCGAAGCGCGCCAGCAGTTCACCCTGGGTCGGTCCACCAACCGGCTCCGGGTGACTGCCGGCGCGCTCACCCTCCCGCAGCGCCCCGTGCGCGCGGTCCTCACGGTCGACGGCGAGCCCGCCGACCGGTTCAACCTCATCGGGCAGCGCCTCGAGGTGCCGGTGCCCACCGGCACGACCGTCGTGGTCGACTACGAGCACGGCTCCGACGAGGTCCCCGATCTGGTCACGCTGACCGTCGCAGGCATCGTCGCGCAGCTGTTCGAGGCGGACCCGCGCGCCCGGGCCGGCGTCTCGCAGCGCGGGGAGACCCGCGGTCCGTTCAGCTCGCAGGAGACGTACGCCGCCTGGGCGCAGGGCGCGGCCCCGCGACTTGCTCCGGACGACGTCCGCACCGCGCAGTCGTACCGCGTGAAGTCGTACGGCCTGATCGTGCAGGGGTACTGATGGCCGGCGAGACCGTCACCTGGCACCACCGCACGGACACCGGCAAGCGCGACCGGTACAACAAGCCGATCCTCGCCGATGCCGACACCCCGCTCGATGACGTGCTCGTCGCGCCGAACCTCGGCGACGAGGTCACCGGGACCGCCGAGAACACCTCGAGCACCCGGATCACCCTCTACCTCCCCGCCGTCGCCGGCATCGGCTCCGACGACGAGCTCACCGTCCATGGCATCCGCTACAAGGTCCTCGCCGACGAAGCTGACTGGTCGACCGGCATGAGCGACTGGTCGACCGGCATGAGCGACTGGAAGCCCGGCTCCGTCGTGCAGCTCGAGCGGAAGGACTACGTCAGTGCCTAAGTCACGCGTCGTCCTCAACCGCCGCGGCTTCGGCGCGGTCCTCGCTTCGAAGGGCATCGAGGACCAGCTGCGCCCCATCGCCGACGACATCGCCACCCAGATCCCCGGCGCGACCGTCACCGCGATCCGCACCGGCGTCGGCACCTCGAACTCCCGCGTTCGCCTCCGCATCGAAGCTGAGGTGTGGGAGCGCGCGCGTCTCGTCGCCACCATGCGCACCGTCCTCAGCAACGCCACACCCCGGTAGGAGCTCCCGTGCACGGCATCGTCTACGGCGACTACCTCGCTCACCTCATCGGACGCCTCGACGAACTGCTGCAGGCCCGCACCGAGGAGTACGCCGCCGGCGTCGACGTCTCCAACCGGCAGCCCGTCAAGGGCGGCCGCTCCGTCGTCCTCACGACCAGCCCCGGCGGCGGCACCGGCAACACGCTCCGCACCTCCTACGTGACCGTCGACGTCGTCACCGACGACGAGGGAACCACGGTCGACCTCACGAACCTCGTCCTCGCGCTCGTCACCTCCCGCGGTCCAGGCGGCATGGTCGACGGCCGACCCATCACCCATCTCGAGGTGAACGGCGGGCCGAACCCCGACCCCGCGGCGGACGGCTTCTACAAGCAGACCGCCGAGCTCGAGCTACAGCACCGCGGCCGCAGCCTCTGAGCCACCCACACCCGAAGCCCTGCCGACCGGCGGGGCTTCTCGCATTCCTCCCACCGAGCAGGGACCCAGGGGCACACGCCCACCACACCACAACTGGAAGGAAGGGCCCTCGTGTCCCTCAAGGCAGAGAACGTCCGCGTCGCGGTCACGGGCGCGGTGTACAGCGCCCTCAAGACCGCTACCCGGCCCACCAGCGCGACCAGCGCCCTCACCGGCTACACCGATCACGGCTACATCGGCGATGGCGGCGTCAGCGAGACCCGCGACCGGTCGACGAACCAGATCCGCGCCTGGCAGAACGGTGCCCTCGTCCGTGAGGTCGTCACCGAGTCCTCGATGAAGTACCAGTTCATCCTCCTCGAGACCAAGAAGGAGAACATCGAGCTCTACTACGGCGGCAAGGTCGCGACCAACGGATCGATCAAGATCGACCCGTCGAAGACCGGCGGCCGCCGCATGTTCGCAGTCGACGTCATCGACGAGGACGACCTGATCCGTGTCGACATCCCGGACGGGGAGATCACCGAGGTCGGCGACCAGGTCTACGCCAACGGTGAGGCCATCGGCTACGAGGTCACCGTCACGAGCTACCAGATCACCGACGACGCGACGGGCGAGACCTACTCGGCTGTCAAGTGGTACGGGTCCCTCGACACCACCGCGGGGGCCTGATCATGACCGACTCGAAGACGATGTTCGTCCGCCACATGCACACCGGCGAGATCCGGGAAGTCACCGCCGAGCAGCGCGAAGTGCTCGACAAGAACTACTGGGTCCGCATCACCGGTGAGGACGTCAAGGCCACCCCGCCCGCGGTCGCCCCGTCCGACACGGACGCCGCCGACGTCGCAGAAGGCGACTCGAAGCCGGCATCGAAGACCACTTCCAAGGCGAACACGCCGGCGAAGTGACCGACCGGTGTGCCGGGGCGCTCGGGCCCCGGCACACCGCCCTACCCCACCCGAGCACTCTCAACCGAGCCAGGAGACACGCATGACCGAGACCACCGCCGTCAAGGCGCTGCAGATCAAGGCGAAGAGCCGCCCGCCGCTCGTCGTCGAGTACGACGGCACCGAGTACACGCTGCCCGGCCGTATCCCGCCCGAGATCCTCACGATCCAGGCGCAGAACAAGAAGCCGAAGAACCCGGCCAAGGACGTCCAGGAACAGTGGCAGCAGGAACTCGGCGTCGCCCTGATCGACGCCTTCTACAACACCGTCATCCCGGCATCGTTCAAGGCAGTCGTCGACCTCGCCGACCTCGACACCGTCTTCGAGCACTGGTCGGGGCACGTGGGCCTGGGGGAATCGAAGGACTCCGGGAACTAGCGGAGTCCTACCCCGACGAGCTGGCGTGGGAGCTCCACAAGCTCGGTATCGACAGCGACGACATCGGCGACGACGAGAGCTACACCGACGAGCAGCGTCTGAGGGCGGTCGACCACGTGAAGGTCGACCGCCTTCTGCGTGTCGCAACCCGGGACACCTCGTCGGTGCTGTTCGCGGCGCGCAACGGATGGGACTTCCCCGTCAGTCGCGAGTGGATCCAGGCCGCGGACTCGATGGACCAGTTCGCCGCATCGAAGTGGACCAAGGGCAACCCCCGGCCGAAGCCCTACCCGCGCCCCTGGCGAGACGCCAACACCAACCGTCTCGGCAAGACCGATCTCTCCCCTGCAGCCGCTCGGGAGGTGCTGCGAAGGAACAAGGAGGGACTGACGCATGTCGACTGAGTCCGCGATCGCGTACGTCTCCGTGGTGCCCCAGGCGCGCGGGGCAGGACGTGCCATCGAGCGTCAGATCAACCCCGGGGCGCTCGGTGTCTCGGTCGGGCAGAAGATGTCGCCCGGCTTCCTCAAGTCCGTCGGGTCGATGGCCGCGAAGTCGACCGCCATCATCGGCGGCGGTGTCGCGGCCATCGGCGCGACCATCGCCGGCGTCGCGGCCAAGAAGGGCCTCTCCCGACTCCTCGACATCGACGACGCCAAAGGCAAGCTCACCGGCCTCAAGACCTCGACCGAGGGCATCGCGAAGATCATGGACAGCGCGCTGCAGTCCGTCCGCGGAACCGCCTTCGGGCTCGGCGACGCTGCAGGTGTCGCCTCGAACGCCGTGGCCGCCGGCATCAAGCCGGGCCAGTCCCTGACGAAGTACCTCAAGCTCACCGCCGACGCAGCCACCATCGCCGGAGTCTCGCTCGACGAGATGGGCTCGATCATCAACAAGACCACCACCAGCGGCAAGGTCTACACCGACAACCTCAACCAGCTGGCCGATCGAGGCATCCCGATCTTCCAGTGGCTGCAGAAGGAGTACGGCGTCTCCGCTGACGAGCTCTCGTCGATGGTGTCGAAGGGCAAGGTCGACGCGGCCACCTTCCGCAAAGTCATCGAGGAGAACATCGGCGGCGCGGCGCTCGCGTCCGGGAAGACCGTCCGCGGCGCGTGGGCGAACGTCGGCGCAGCCCTCGGCCGCGTCGGAGCCATGTTCCTCGCCGGCGGCGTCGCCGCAGCCCCGCAGCTGTTCACCTCCACCGCGAACGGCATCGACCGCGCACAGGCAGCCCTCGCCCCCTACGCCGAGACGCTGTCGAACAAGCTCAACGCCGGCCTGATCGTCCTCGCCGGATGGATCGACAAGGTCGACTTCAGCCGAATCCTCACCGGCCTCTCGGGCATGTACGACCTGGTCGTCAAGGGCGACTTCACCGGCAAGCTCGCCTCAGCCTTCGGCATCCAGGAGGACTCTGCCTTCGTCGACTTCGTCTTCCGTGCCCAGGACGCAGTCCGCAACTTCTCCATCGCGATCCGCGCCGGAGATCTCGGCGGACAGCTGAGCAAGGTCAAGACTTCGCTCCTCGATCTCGGTCCGGCACTCGCGGCGTTCCGAGACCAGCTGCCGAAGATCGGCGGCGCGGCCGCGGAACTGACCGCAGGAGGCATCACCGTCCTCGCCGGGGTCCTCGGATTCCTCGCCGACCACGTCGACACGATCATCAAATTCATGCCGCTGATCGTCGCCGGCTACGTCGCATGGACCCTCGCGACCCGAGCGACGGCCGCCGCGTCGATCTTCCTGCGCACCGCGGAACTCCTTGCACTGCCGGCGCAGCTCAAGCGCAACGCACTACGCCTCGCCGCCGCCCGGCTTGAGTACGCCACCGCCCGCGGCATGACCGTCTCGTCGGCGGCGACCGCCGTGAACACCAGCGCGACGAACCAGAACGCATCGGCACTGGTTCGCCAGACCCTCGCCCAACGCATCGCGACCGGCGCTACGAAGGTCGGGACGATCGCCACGCTCATCGGTGCCGGAGCCCTCCGCGTCTTCGGAGCCGCCGTGAAGTTCGCGATGGGTCCGATCGGCATCGCAATCGCCATCGTCGGAGCCCTTGTCGCTGGCCTCATCTGGTTCTTCACGCAGACGAAGCTCGGGCAGGCGATCGTACAGACCGCCTTCGCCGCGATCCAGTCCGCGGTGTCCGCGGTCGGTGGGGCGTTCACCTGGCTGTGGGCGAACGCGATCAAGCCGGCATGGGACGGCATCTCGGCCGGCGCGACCTGGCTGTGGCAGACGGTCCTCAAGCCGGTCTTCGACGGCATCGTCGGGGCCGTGCAGGCCGTCGGCGGCTGGTTCGTGTCCCTGTGGACGACGTACATCTCCCCGCCGCTCACCGCGATCGGGAACGCCGTCGGGTACCTGTACTCGAACTACATCGACCCGATCTTCCAGCTGATCGGCGCGATCCTCACGCAGGTCGTCGGCCCTGGCTTCATGTGGCTGTGGACCTCGGTCATCTCGCCTGTCTTCGGGTGGATCGGTGAGCGGATCAGTTCCTGGTGGACAACCGCGCAAGTGCTCTTCGGCTTCGCTGTCACCTTCATCCGAGACATCGTAGGAGGCATCTTCACCTGGCTGTGGACCTCGGTCATCTCACCCGTGTTCGGGTGGATCGGTGAGCGGATCAGTTCCTGGTGGACGACCGCGCAACTCGTCTTCTCAGCCGTCTCGTCCGTCATCCGCACGGTCCTCGGTCCGGTGTTCAAGTGGCTGTACGACGCCATCGTGCGGCCTGTGTTCGACAGCATCGGCAAGGTGGTGAGTGGTGTCTGGAACGCGTGGCTCAAGCCCGTGTTCGACAAGATCATCGACATCGCGAAGGTAGCCATCCCCGCGGCGTTCTCCGTCATGAAGGACGGGATCGGCAAGGCATGGAACCTCGTCAAGGACGTGGTCAAGGCACCGATCCGCTTCGTGGTCCAGACGGTCATCAACGACGGCATCATCGGCAACTTCAACAAGGCTGCCGAGTTCTTCGGGACGAAGAAGATGCCCCCCGTCTCCCTCCCCAAGGGGTTCGCAGGCGGCGGCTACACGGGACCCGGCGGGAAGTACCAGCCCGCCGGCATCGTGCACGCCGGCGAGTACGTGTTCACCAAGGAACAGACCGAACGCCTCGGCGTCGGCCGGCTCGCAGCGATCGCGAACAACGGGTACGCGAACGGTGGTCTCGTTACTGCCGCTTCCGAGGGCTGGGACTGGATCGCAGGCAAGGCAGGCAAGGCGTGGGACTGGGCAAAGGACGCAGCCGGAACGGCGGCATCAGTCGTCTCCGACCCGATGGGTACCCTCGGCAAGCTCGCCAACGGGCTCATCGGAAGCATCCCGGGCGCTGGCGGCATGCTCGACGTCGCGAAGGGGATCGGCAAGAAGATCCTCGCCGGTGTCGTC